>Ga0187827_10003863_pt1 | contig 18876 bp, 15 predicted proteins | sample ETNtaG_39_FD_167969 | JGI IMG/M metagenome (GOLD analysis project Ga0187827, IMG submission 167969) | Marine microbial and viral communities from oxygen minimum zone, Eastern Pacific Ocean - ETNP2014_SV_150_PacBio MetaG (Illumina Assembly) | ecosystem: Environmental > Aquatic > Marine > Hypoxic... | reverse complement strand
ATTTCATTTGGGAATTTAGATGATGAAAGTTTTATACTTGCTCCTCAACTAAATTGGGATGCATTTGAAGATGTGACTGTAGGAGTGTGGGCCAGTCAATCCTTTGGTGAAAATGAGACTGAATTTGGTATTCAGGATTTAGCTATACGTTTTAGGATACGGGCATATTTTTAATGATACCTCGAAACATCCATTATGCGTAAAAAATTCTTAAATTTAATAGCCCGATGGTGCGTTATCCATACCTGGTGGATGACGGTAGCGATTCTGGTATTAACCCTCTTTTTTGGATATAGAGCCAGCACCCTGCAAATGCGTACGGGCTTTGACAGTCTTCTCCCAGGAGATAATCCCCGTACAGCCGAATTCAACCGCATTTTAGAGGAGTTCCAAAATGAGTCCAATATAATGCTACTAGCCAAGGGGACTGAGGATAGTCTAAAGTCTTATGCCCGTGGTGTGAAACCCTTATTGGAAGACTTTGATGAATGGGTAGCCAGTGTGCATATTCAAATTCCAGAAGATTTCTATCGACGCAATGCATTAAAGCTTCTTCCGCCAGATCAATTGGATAATTTTGGTAGTATGTTTTATGATCCCAATTTGGTGCCATTTTTACATAATCTAAATAATTCATTCGAAGGAGAATATCAAGGAAACGATGAAGCACTGACTTCACGAAAAGATGAATTGGATGCTGTCCGATTTTTAGATGGTTTGGAAATGTTTGTAGAAATACAATCTTCCGTGATGAAGGGGGTGTCTGATGGGGAAATAGGTCAAAAAGCTGTAGATGCCATTACCTTTGGAGAGACTTATATGCTGTCTCCAGATAAGGATATGATTTTAATTTTAATCGAACCTACTTTTAATATGATGATTGATCCTGCTGAGCTTCAAAGGTCAGTTAATGGAATCGAGAAAATAATTAAAGAAGCTAGCGTTCCTTATGGAATAACGGCGGGCCTAACAGGTTCAATGGTATTGGGAAGAGATGAGTATGAAGCCTTTACTTCCGATTCATGGACAGTTTCAATTTTAGCATTAATAGGCATTTTTATATTGTTTGTTATCTCTTTTAGAATGTGGGTGAGTCCGCTATTGGCAATCCTCACAGTCATAATGGGTGTGACTTGGGCAATGGGGTTTTCAAGTTTTTTGGTGGAGTATCTAAGTATGATGACTGCCATGATGAGTGTCATTCTAATCGGTTTAGGTATTGATTTCAGTGTACATATAATTTCAGGATACACCGAAAAGCGGAATCAGGGATTGGATGTTCAAATATCAATACAGGAAACACTTTTACGTTTTGGCCCCGGAATCATTACTGGCGGTATTACAACCGGTTTGGCATTTCTTACATTGATGATTTCAGAAACTGTAGGTATGCAGGAAATGGGATTAATGGCAGGTGTGGGACTTATTTTTACCATGCTGGCTACCATCATTATTTTACCAACAATGTTAATTATCAGAGAGCGATTACTTAAAAACTTTAATAAAGCTCTACCCCCCAAAGATGTATCCTATCCATTCTTAGGCAGGATCGCCGAGTTTACGGCAAAATATCGTTGGATTATGGGAATTTCCTTCCTGCTATTTACGGGTTTTCTTTTGAAACGGGCTGTAAATATGTCCGTTGATTATAATTATTTAAATATGGAGCCCGTTGGATTGGAAAGTATTAAGCTTCAGGAAGAACTGATAGAAGCATTTGACCTGTCCTCTGATTTTGTCATGTTTACCACGGATAATCTTGATGATGCCAGAGAACTCACCAGGCAAGCCCGGGAAATGGAAACTGCTGGGTGGGTGGAAAGTATTTCTGATTATCTCCCTGATTCAGATGGGCTAGAGAAACAGTATAGATTTCTAAAGGATCTCAGGCGGAATTTGGAAGACAGAGAGATCAGGAAACAAATGTCATCTCACGATATAAAAATGTATCGAAAAGAACTGGAACGATTAGAAGCAAATATTATTGAATTACAAGATTTGGCATTCTTAGGAGGGCAGGATAAAGTTTATAATAAGGCTGTAAAATTAGTGGGAGAAGCTGGCGATAGTCTGGCACGTGGGAATATTACCCAATTTATAAATGCGCTTGATACGGGATTAACCAAAATTGAACTCACCTATTTCCAACAGGAATTTTCCACTTCCTTTAAATCCACAATTATTGAGATGGCAAATACAGAACCTCTTACCTTAGATAATCTTCCAAGTGATATCAAAAACCGTTTCACAGGGAAGAGTGGTAATCTATTTATTATTAATGTTTATCCTGAAAAGAATATTTGGGAAGATGCCCGTTTTCTGTACCGTTTTACCGAGGAAGCAACAGAGTTGAGTGAAAAAGCAACGGGACTTCCACCAATTTTTGTAGAGCTAATGGATATTATGAGTAAGGATGGCAAGAAAGCTACCTATTTGGCGATCATAGCCGTATTTTTGGTATTGCTTCTGGATTTTCGCAGCTTGAAATATGCATTGGTTGGAATGGTTCCCCTCATTTTTGGTGCCATTTGGATGACTGGGATTATGGAAATTTCAGGTTTACAGTTTACCATGATGAATATCCTTGCTGTACCACTCATTATTGGCATAGGTATTGATGATGGAGTACATATTCTCCACCGTTGGAAAATGGAGAAGAATTTGGATATCGTCTATAGGTCAACTGGAAAGGCAATTCTACTCACATCACTTACAACCATGTTGGGCTTTGGTTCTCTATGGTTTGCTACGTACAGAGGGTTGGGGAGTATGGGAATTGCATTATTTATTGGTGTGGGCACCTGTTTTTTAGCGACTCTATTTATTATACCTGCCATATTGGGTATGCAAAATAGATAATAGTTCCATTCAGTTTTGAATTAGTATTAGTATTTTTAATCAACCTTTTTTATAATGAAATTTAGAGAAATAAAACAGCACCATATGCCAGCCATAATTTCTATTACGGTCTTATTTATTATGGATAGTCTGGCTTTTTATTGTGCCTATTTGGTCACAGAAAACATGGGGAGTGAATTTGTTGGCATTAAATATCCTTTTCGAGTATTTATAATTATAATCTTTCTCATATATATTTCCAAACGGTATAATCCCTCTCCCACAGTATCTCGATCTCATGAATCAAAAACCATTATTCAGTTAATTTATTTAATTGGTATTGTCTACATATGTTATAGAATATTCTCAAAATCAATCAGTATAGATAAAGCTCAATATGATTTAGTTTTTCTACATTCATTTATTTTTATAGATATTTTATTTCGATTATTAGTTCGCAGCACACAACGATATTTTTTAACCAAAGGATATGGAGGACGTGCAACAATTATTGTAGGCTCTGGTGAAGATGCATTTAACTTGGCGGATGAAATGAATAGAAATCTTTCTCTTGGTTTTGTATTACGGGGCTATTTTAATGAATATGAAAGTATACATATGAGTCGATATTGTAACTATCTTGGGACACCGATAGAAATAAAAACATATCTGGATAACCATAATATAAATGAGATGATTATTGTATTAGATAACCATGAACACGAAAAACTATTACAAATTATTGGCAAGTTTAACTTGTATGATATTTGTATAAAAATAATTCCAGACATGTATGAAGCCATTACCGGGCAGGTGCGTATTGAAACCATTCGAGGGTTACCTCTATTAAATATTAATCCTGATATTATTACTGAGTATCAACTTTTTATTAAACGATCCGGAGACATTTTTCTTGCAATTACAGCATTAATCCTATTTTTTCCATTTTATTTATTAATTGCACTTTTAGTTAGAATGAGTAGTTCAGGCACAATTTTATATAAGCAGGTACGTGTGGGCTTAAATGGAGAAACCTTTGTATTAATTAAATTTCGGACTATGTTTGATGATTCTGAAAGAACTACGGGGCCTATTTGGGCAGAAGAAAATGATGGCAGAATTACTCCCATTGGAAAAATCCTTCGAAAATATCATTTTGACGAAATACCCCAGTTATTAAATGTTTTATGGGGAAATATGAGTATCATAGGTCCCAGGCCTGAAAGACCAAAAATTATTGAAGAATTAGTGAGGGATATCCCCTATTATCCCCGTCGCTTAAAGGTTAAACCCGGTATTACCGGATGGGCTCAAATTATGGGTGTCTATGATAGGAGCGTAGACGATGTCCATAATAAGTTGAAGCATGATTTTTACTATATTGAAAATATGTCTATATTATTGGATTTAAAAATAATATTTATGACATTATGGGTAGTGTTAAGAGGTGGTGGGCATTAAATTTAATTTTATAATCAGCCATTTTTATTGGAAAGAATAGGATTGGATATTTGGAAGCATTTCCAAACCTAATTAAATTTGAGATCTATAAATATACTAAATTTCAGGAATTGAGATGTTATCACTAAAATATATTCGGGACAATATGGATTATGTGCAAAATTCTTTGACCCAAAAAAAATCGAATATTAACCTATCTAATTTATTAGAATATGATGATCAACGTAGAAATTGTTTAAAAGAGGTAGAAGAATTAAGAGCTGAAAGGAATAAAGTATCTGTTTCAATTGCTCAATTGAAAAAGGCTGGGAAAGATGCTCAAGATGATATATTGGCAATGCGTAATGTATCTGACAGGATAAAAGATATTGAGGTTGAACTTAAGAAAATTGAAGACAATATTGCTAAAGACATTTATTATGTACCCAATATTGTCCATTCTTCTGTACCAGTAGGGAAGAATGAAACATCTAATGTTGAAATTAAAAAATGGGGAGATGTACCTGACTTTTCGTTTACTCCCAAAGATCATTTAACTTTAGGTGAAGACCTTAAACTTTTTGATTTTAAGCGTGCTGTTAAAATGGCTGGGTCAGGATTTTCCCTTTATACAGGAATAGGATCAAAACTGGAACGTGCATTAATAAATTTCATGTTAGATTTTCATATTTCCGAACACAATTATACGGAATTGTTGCCACCTTTTCTTGCCCATGCAGATGCAATGCAGAATACAGGTCAATTACCAAAATTTAAAGATGATATGTATCAAATACCGGAAGATTCTCTATATTGTATTCCTACTGCAGAGGTGCCCGTTACCAACATTCATCAGGGAGAAATAATACCGGAATCAGATCTACCAAAAAAATATGCTGCATATAGTGCATGTTTTAGGCGTGAGGCTGGTAGCTATGGAAAAGATACAAGAGGTCTCATTCGTGTTCATCAATTCAATAAAGTAGAATTGGTAAAATTTGTTCATCCAGACAAATCTTATGAAGAACTTGAATCATTATTAGAAAATGCTGAAGCCATTCTTCAAGCATTAGGGTTGCACTACCGAGTTCTTGAATTATGTTCTGGTGATCTTTCTTTTTCTGCAGCAAAATGCTATGACATAGAGGTCTGGTCTCCTGCAGAACAAAAATATCTTGAGGTTTCAAGTTGTAGTAATTTTGAAAACTTTCAGTCCAGAAGGGGAAATATTCGATATAGAAAAAATAGCACGGGAAAATCAGAACTTCTTCATACCTTAAATGGCTCTGGCGTTGCAACACCTCGATTAATGGTAGCATTATTAGAAACGTACCAGCAGGAGGATGGAACAATTAAATTGCCTACTGCATTACATTCTTTTATGAATATGGACACAATATCAATCCCATGAGAGTAATCTGGTTTCTTATTAATTTGGTAATGTCTATAAGTATATGCTCTATGCCAATTATTATTGCTGGTTTGTTTGATAAAGAAAAATATTACACAGGTAAATTGATTAAAATATGGGCGCGATGGGTTGTATGGTCAACTGGCATCCAATATGAAATAGATGGATTGGATAATTTAAATTTAGATAAGCAATATATATTTATGAGTAATCATGAAAGTGCCTTGGATATTGTATTAGGACTTGCTGCCATTCCTTTTAATATAGTATTCTTGGCAAAAAAAGAGTTATTTAGAGTTCCAATATTTGGATGGGCAATGAACTCTGCAGGAATGATTAAAATTGATAGACAGAATCCAGAAATTGCCAGAAAATCGGTATCTGAAGCTGTAGAGACACTTATACAGTCCTCATTTTCCACCCTCATTTACCCTGAAGGCACCCGATCAAATGGGGAAGAATTGCTTCCTTTTAAAAAGGGAGGATTCATATTGGCTATTCGGACTCAATTACCTGTGGTTCCTATTACCATTCTAGGTGCTGGCAATGTATTGCCAAAGGGTACACTCGCTATTAAGAGATCTCATATAAAAATTATTATAGATGCTCCTATAGAAACTCGAGGGATGGAATTAAAAAATAAGGAAATTCTAGTGCAAGACTGCAGAAATATTATCCATCAAAATCTCATTAAATCTAATCATGATCACAATGTAGATTATGGATTATATTCAACTTGAAATCATATTTCATATTCTAAATAATTATATTTCTGAGAAATTAGATTATTATGCAATTTAGGAAAAACAGAGAGAAGATCAGTTTTGGTCAAATTTGGGTTTATAACGAGGGTTAATTGAATTAAATAAACAATATTTTCCAATGATCTATGCTGATATGTCCATTAATTAAAATTTAACAATTGGAGTAATTATTAAGAATTTTACACTTATATTTATTCAAACGGTATTCATATTTAAGATGTTATTTGCCGCAGACAGCTTACAAGCCGAAGCTGTGCATTTACCTTTACCTGATATTGCTGATAGTGGCATCATTGAAATAACCTTACCTCCAGAAATGAATTTAGATGTTGTACCTGAAGAGGATATATTTGATGCCCAAATGGCTGAAGCCAAAACTATTTATGCCGAAGCAATAATATCCGATCTTACGGGAGATACATTAGAAGCTGCTTATCAATTTGAGATGTTATTTGAATCGCTTTCACATATTGATGAGCTAAGTGCTCACGATGAATTTCAAACCCTAGAATTTAACCGATTACTCACTGCTGCAATTGATTATTACGAAGACGAAGCGGTAACAATGGATAAAGTTGAAACGGGGTTTTCCGTAGCGGTATTAAAGGATAAACTTGATGAATATATTTATGGACAAACACTTGAAGATTTAGAATATGTAGAAGAGCGAGTCGAAATTATTCCAGGCCATATCCCCATTACTTATAATCAGAAAGTGGCAAGTATCATCAAATTTTTTCAAAATGAAGGTAGGTCAAGTTTTCAGAAATGGCTCAATAGAATGTCTAGATACAAGCCCATAATTTTGCCAATATTAGAAGAAGAAGGGGTGCCGCCAGAATTGTTTTATTTAGCAATGATAGAAAGTGGTTTGAATCCAAAGGCTTATTCATATGCTCACGCATCCGGTGTGTGGCAATTCATATCTTCAACGGGAAAAGTTTATGGATTGAAGAAAAATTGGTGGGTAGATGAACGGCGTGATATAGAAAAGGCAACTCATGCAGCAGCTAGGTTATTAAAGGATTTACACAAAGAATTTGATGATTGGTATTTGGCATTTGCAGCATATAATTGTGGTCCTTCAAGAGTGAAAAAAACAATCAAGAGGCAAGGCACAAACGACTACTGGAAACTCACTCGCCTCCCACCACAGACACGGAATTATGTTGCTAATATTATGGCTGCAATTTTTATTTCTAATAATCCTGCTAAATACGGTTTTTCTTTAGTTAAAGAGAAAAAAATGGAATGGAATATTGTTGAAATTGATAAGGCGGTAAGTTTACAAGTTATTAGTGAATGTGCAAAATTGGATCCAATTATCCTCCAAAATTATAATCCAGAATTGAAACAAGGCACTATTCCACCCATAGAAAAAGGAAAACCGTATGCATTTAAAATGCCAATTAATGCTTCACCAGCATTTGACTCTCTTTTTGCTGAAGTAGAAATTGAAAAATTTCAGGAAGTTCTTTTTTTAGAACATAAAGTAAAAAGGGGTGAAAGTTTATGGCTTATTGCTAGAAAATATGATGTAAGGATTAAAGATATTGTTGCTGTTAATAAATTGGCAAAAGCAAAATATATAAGGCCGGGGCAAAGATTGCAAATACCTGCCGAAGGTTATGATCTCTACCGAAAGTTAGCGCTAACAAATTCTACAGGGCCTAAGCAAGTATATCATACCGTACGTTCTGGGGACACGCTCAGTGAAATTGCAATGTCATATCGCACTTCAGTAGGTAAAATTAAAAAATGGAATGGGCTTAGATCTGATAGAATCTATCCTGGACAAAAATTAAAAATATGGACAAAAGCCTGATGAGTAAAAATCGAAATTATTCATACTGGATTATTGGATTAATTGTTTTTATAATAATTCTTTCAATTATTCCATGGGAGGATGTGATACCTTCGGGACCTAAGGTGGGTATTGTTGAAATTAATGCACCCATTACCAGTTCCAAAAAAGTAGTGGAAGATCTCAACTACTTTAACAGGAAATCTAATATTGTTGCTATCGTTGTTCGGTTGGAAACACCTGGAGGAGGTGTAGCTGCAAGTCAGGAGATTTATGAAAAAGTTAGAAAAATTTCACAAACCAGTCATAAACCAATCATTGCATCCATGGGGGGTGTGGCTGCATCAGGTGGTTATTATATTGCCTTAGGTGCAGATACAATAATGGCGAATCCCGGTACGGCAACAGGTTCTATTGGCGTTATTATGTCATATCCTATAGTAGGGGATTTGATTGATAAAATGGGAATCCAATACACAACCATTAAAAGTGGAATTCTTAAGGATTCGGGATCACCCTTTAAAGATATAACTAAGGAAGAAAGGGCATATTTTCAAGGATTAATCGATGATCTCCATAATCAGTTTTTATCTGTAGTAGCGAATGAAAGAAAACTCCCTCTTGATATTGCAGGTAATTTATCTAATGGTCAAGTTTATTCCGGAAAACAAGCCGTAGAAAATGGATTAATTGACATGTTAGGAACATTTGAAGATGCAGTACTTCTTGCTGCCCATAAATCTGGATCTAGTGAGAAACCTGAAATTGTTTATCCGCCCAAAAAGGAAAAGGGTTTGTTAGATATGCTTTTCGGGGATATATTGCCAAGCTCTACTATAGGGAATTTGTTTATGTTTCCAGTTCCAGAGTATAAATTACCATACAAAATAAAATGACAAAATCTGACATTATAAAAGAAGTTGCTGATGGAACGGGTCTCACAAAGGTTGAGATAGAAGCTGTATTAGATGGAGTAATCCTCAGTATATCAGAGGCCTTGAAACGGGGTGAGCGTGTGGATTTACGAGGTTTTGGCAGTTTCGTAATTAAACAAAGGGGTGCTAGGGATGCAAGAAATCCTGCCACTCGAGAAATTGTCAGATTAAAGGAGCGATTTATACCAGCTTTCAAAGTTTCAAAAATTTTAAAGAATGTTGTAAATAAATCATTATTAAGAGGGTTTTAAAATAAAGGGAAAAATATGCCTTGTGGAAAAAAACGTAAAAAGAAAAAGATGAATACTCATAAGCGAAAAAAACGTTTACGGGCAAATCGTCATAAGAAAAAGAAATAATTTAATTTTTAAATCATAAAACTTATGATGTAAAATTGAATTAATTATGCCGTCAATTTGAAGTTGAGTTGGCGGCATTTGCATTTTATGAATATAGCTGGTCATTCTATTCTTACCATTACGCAGGTTGCAAACCAGGTGAAGTATACTTTGGAAAAAAAATATACAAACCTTTGGATTCAGGGGGAGATAGCCTCAAGTAAGACATATCCATCCGGTCATATCTATTTGACTCTAAAAGATGGACAAAGTGAGTTGTCTGCTGTGCTATTCTCACAGTATGCAAAACTGCTGAAACATAAACCTATAACGGGATTAAAAGTAACCGTTAATGGTGATCTATCCCTGTATTCAGCCAAAGGTCAGTTTCAATTACAGATAAGAAATTTGTATCCTACAGGTCAGGGTGATTTATGGTTGGCGTACGAGGCATTAAAAGCAAAGCTGGAATTAGAAGGATTATTCGCTCCGGAAAGTAAAAGAAAAATCTCTCGTTTTCCCAATCGAATTGGTATTATTACTAGTAGTGAGGGTGCAGTTCTGAGAGATATTATACAGGTATTAAATCGTCGAGCACCTCATGTATCTTGCCTTATTCATCCTGTCCCGGTTCAGGGAAAAAGTGCAGCTGGAAAAATATCGGAAGCCATTAAACTGATGAACCAGTATGGCAAAATGGATACCCTCATTGTAGGGAGAGGAGGGGGGTCCCTTGAAGACCTTTGGTGTTTTAATGATGAACAGGTTATCCGGGCTATTTATAATTCCAAAATTCCAATAATTTCCGCTATCGGACATGAAACGGACACTACGCTTTCTGATTATGTAGCAGATTATAGGGCTCCAACTCCATCTGTAGCTGCTGAAATTGCATCTGAAGATAGACAGGAAACTATACAATATTTAGATAGTATTTCAGAAAGATTTCAAATAGCATCTAAGCAGATAATTACAAATTATAAAGAAAAAATTGTCAGTCTTCAAAATAGGCATGGTTTTTTTAAACCTCGTTTACTTCTGGAACAATGGAATACAAAACTTAATGATATGGATTATCGTATTAAACAGAGTTATAATAGTATAATTAATTCTCAAAAAAAAATAGTGGACTCGCTGCAGGATAAAATATTATTATTGAATCCTAAAACTCAATTAAGAAGAGGATTTGCAATAGCAATGGATTCTAAAAACAATATCATTTTTTCACCTGATCAAGTTAAAATAAATGAGGATATGAAGATTCAGGTATCCAAAGGAATAATTATGACCAAAGTTAAGGAAGGGAAAATTAACAATGCCTAAAAAACAAAATTTTGAAGATACACTTTCAGAACTTCAATCCATTGTTCAGAGATTGGAATCTGATTCACTATCTCTTGATAAAATGGTTCATTGTTTTGAAGATGGAATGAAATTAATGAAAATATGCCGAGCTCAGTTAGATAAAGTTGAAAATCGTATTTCTACTCTGGTAAAAGAAAATGATGAGTTGAGTGAGAAACCGGGAATTGAACAATCATGATTATTGGATGCACAGGGAATTATCGTAAAGAGGAATTTTATGTTATTCTTCAAAAAGTTTATTCCATTTTGAAAGATGAAAATGTGGAATTTCTCATATCATCAGATTTAGAAAAAAATACAGAGTTTGAAATTCCTAACGAGTATATTATTATGGAATTTTTGCAATTGGTTGAAAAATGTGATGTATTATTTGCCATTGGAGGTGATGGTACAATACTTTCAACTGTACGAAGGCTTGAACAGAATATGAAACCCATAATGGGTATCCATATAGGTGGGTTGGGATTTTTGAGTGAATGTACAGAAAAAAATTTAAAAGAAAGTATAAATAGTATTTTAAACAATGAATACCTTATATCTCAACGAATGTTATTAGAGGTTCAAGTGTCACCGCCCAATGATGCCATTCAAACATTGTGGGCACTTAATGATGTAGTTGTCGATCATGGTCCATCAGCTCGGCTGTTAAAGGCAGAGGTTCAGGTTTCAAATCATTATCTTAATACCTTTGAGGGAGATGGAGTCATATTTTCCACACCCACCGGAAGTACAGCTTATTCACTCTCAGCTGGTGGTCCTATTATTTATCCTTCAATGGATTCTATTACTGTTACTCCAATTTGTCCCCATAGTTTGTCGGCTCGCCCCATTGTTCTCAGATCTACTGAAACTATTACCATGAGTTTTCCAGAACCTTATGATGGCATTTCACTGACAGTAGATGGTCAGATAAAAATTCTCATTGATGATCAAACACAAATTAAAATAAGAAAAGCTAAACACAGTGCCCAAATTATTTCCCTTCCAGGTAATGGGTATTTTAAAACACTACGGACAAAAATGGGCTGGTCTGGAAATGTTCGATAAGCTCGTTTTTACTTAAAAAAATGAAAAGAATATTAATTTTATTTGGAGTAATAATATTTGGCTGTCGGAGTTCTCCGGAGGTTTCATTTGATAGTTTAAACCAAGCCTTTATCAATTGGTATTTCAAATATCATCCTGTTGAATCCACGAGATATAATATCAAAATTAAAAATGGCAAATATTCATTAAATACTAAAGCAGAAATGGATGAATATTATGCAGATATTTCTCGATTTCTCATAGAATTATCTCAAATTGATGCCACTAAAATTCCTCCAGATTCACGGATTGATTATGAAATATTATATTCTAAATTAGAAGAAATGAAATTTATTATTGATGAAATTAAACCATGGGAGTGGAATCCTTTATGGACACTTGATGAACTTTACGATGGAATTTATATCTTGAGTGAACGAGCTGATATAAAAATGGATGACAGGGTAAATGCTGTAAAATTAAGACTAGATAAAATCCCAGGATTATTGAATAATTCCAAGATTCTCTTAACCGCACATTCAAAAAGTCATATTTTTTATAGTAATACAAGATTAGATATGTTGGTAAATCTCCTCAAACAATTACCTCTTAAATTAAATTCTGATAATATTACTCTTGACTCAATTGATGAATTGATTAATAAGGCTATTATTGCATTAGATGGATATAAAGTTTGGCTCAATTCTTATCCAGAAAAATTAGAAGAAATTCCATTTCCAGAAAAACTGCGTCTTAATCAAAATGGATTTCACTATTATACGGGTGGTAATTATTTAGCTCCTCGTGTTTATAAACTGGCAATGAAAAAACTTAGACCCACTCAGGATAGATTATTTCATTTGACTTTGCCATTTTACCTGAAGGAAAATGACGAACCCGTATGGTTAGACCGTGAAGATACTTTGGAAGTTATTAAATGGGTGATTGAAGATATTAATAATAATCCTAAATACAAGATAAGAAATGATGAAGTATTATCGCAGTTTTACGAATCGTTAACTAATATTGAAAAATTTTGTTATAGTAAGTCTCTGTTGCCCAGAAATAAGAATAAAACTATCCATTTGGAATTTGCTCAAGAATATGCCAATTCTCAAATTCCGGCATTCTTATTCGATAATCATCCAAAACAAGTTTCTACAGATATTATTTATAATATAAGACCCCCTGATGATGATTTTGGAGAATATCCTTTAAACAAGCTGGAAATAGATATTATTAATGCACTACATATTATTCCGGGATATGGAATACAGTTGGGATACTCTCAAAATTATCCATCCATGATAAGGTATTTATTCCCAGATTTAGTGACTTCTGCAGGGTGGAAATCCTATGCTTTAAATATGTTAATTGAAGAAGGGTATGGTGATTGGGAGCAAGAGTATCATATTTTAAAATTGAAAGAAGAAATTTCAATTATAGTTCGGGCCATTATAGAAATAAAATATTACTCTGGTGATATCAGCAGAGATGATGCCATTAAATATCTTATAAAAATGGCATTTATGGAAAAAGATAGAGCAGAGATATTATTAATGGAATCGGATTTACATTATTTTTCCGGAACAACTACATTCATAGGGATAATGGAAATGAGTTCGCTATTAGCAGAGTATAAACGTACCCAAGGCGATAAATTTGAACTTTCGGAATTCCATAGATTAATTTTAAAAGATGGAGTTGTCCCTCTCTTTGAATTGAAAAAAAAGGTGTTATCGCTGTAATTTTATGGTCTATTTATGAATCTACTTAACCAACATAAGAGTAATTTACACTATTGGGATGCCATTGCCGGAATGGTAGACCAATCTATTGATATTGCTTTAAATCTATCTCAAAGTGGACATCCCGGCGGTTCTCGCTCTAAAGTGCATGCATTAATTGCTACATTGCTGTCTGGTATTATGAAATGGGATATTCGCAATCCCGGTACAACTTTTGGTGATCGTTTTGTTTTAGTTGCTGGGCATACCAATCCGGTAGTGTATGCTACTTTGGCTGTGTTCAATGAAGCGCTTCGGAGAAAATATAAGGAAACGGGTGATCCGAAATATATAAATCCAAAGGGAGAGGAATTTACGCTTTATTGGGAAGACTTGCTTACACTGAGACGACGGGGAGGATTGCCAGGGCATGCTGAAATGGAAGGGAAAACCCTGTTTTTTAAATATAATACAGGACCATCCGGACACGGTGCAGCTCCTGCTGCTGGTCAGGCATTTGCTCTCAAATACAGCGGTGCACCAAGCTCAAGAGTATTTGCCATGGAAGGGGAGGGTGGACTTACTACCGGTGTTTCTCATGAGGCCAGAATCTCTGCTTATGGATTGGGACTCGGGAATTTGATTTACCTGGTGGATTGGAATGATTTTGGAATTGACGATCGACCTTTTAGCGATATAAAAGCTGGGAACCCTGCTGATTGGTTTGAACCATATGGCTGGAAAGTAGCCGGAACAGAAAATGGGGATGATTGGGAAAGCATACTTATAGCTTTTGAGGAATTATTCAAATCTGAAAATCCAGACCAACCGAAAGCAATATGGATGAAAACTCGAAAAGGCAGGGGATATGGAAAATTTGACAATGCCAGCCATGGAGCGCCTCATAAACGAAATTCTAAAGAGTTTTGGAAAATTATGGGAGATTTTGGAAATCGCTTTGGAGTCCAATTTGAACATTTAAATATAGAACCCTCAGTCGATTTTGATTTAAATAAAAAGCAAATGGCAGATACAATGCATTCAGTGATGTCATTATTTGATTCTATAGACGGCCTTACCGATTATCTTGCAAATCATCTTATTGATATAGCAGAATCCATTCATGAAAATGATTCTGTGAAAATAGGATTTGAGAAGAACCCTTTTGCGGATAATACTCTTTATGATTTTAAAAATTATCCCGCTAATTTATATCTTAAACCAGGTGAAATAGCGCCCAACCGAGCGGCTTTTGGAAATTTTGGTTCTTGGATAAATTCCTATTGTAAAGAAATATATGGCAGACCGGTAGCACTAGTCTGTTCAGCCGATTTAGCAGGATCAACAAATATTGCCGGATTTAGTAAAGGTTGGAATAATAGTATAGGCTATGGAGTGTATCATCGGGAGGATAATCCTAAAGGAACATTACTTCCTCAGGGTATTACGGAATTTGCTAACGCAGGGCTCATGACGGGTATTAGTACGGTTAATTTTGCAAATAATCCTTATAAAGAATTTAATGGATATATAACATCCTGCAGTACCTATGGATCCTTTTCATATTTAAAATATGGCGCCTATCGATTGTTCAGTCAAATTGCACAAGACTCCCAATTGAAAGTAGGTAAAACCATTTGGGTTGCAGGTCATTCTGGGCCAGAAACTGCTGAAGATTTTCGAACCCATTTTGGAATTTTTGCACCAGGTGTAACTCAATTATTTCCCGAAGGGAAAATTCTCAATCTCCACCCGTGGGAATATAATGAAGTTCCGGTAATGCTTGGGGCGGCATTGGCTCAGGATATACCCATCATTGTGTTGCACTTAACACGTCCACCCATTGAAATTCCTCATCGCCTTAATTTGGAGATGCCATCCCATTTTGAAGCTGCTAAGGGTGCGTATGTAATAAAAGATTATAATGATGATAGAGAAAAAAGTGGAGTGGTGATTGTTAGAGGCACAAGTGTTATAAATGAATTATGCTCAATACTTCCTGAAATTATTGAAAATGGACCAAATATTAAAATTGTAGCTGCATTATCTTGGGGATTATTTCATTTACAATCAGAAGAATATAGGAGGTCAGTTATAAAAGAGGATGAATGGTTAGATTGTATGGTAATTACCAATACTTCTTTAGGAAATATGTCTAATTGGGTTCAACACCCCATTGTAAAGGAATATTCCTTATCTCCTGATTGGGATAATAGCTGGCGATTTGGAGGCAATTTAGAAGAGGTTATCGATGAATCTCATTTATCGGCACATTGGCAAAGTAAAGCCATCCAAAAATTTGCCAATAAAAGAAAATTACGTATAGATGCACTGAAAAAGTCAATACCTGAAAATATATTTGATAAAATGGGGATTGAATGAAAGACAGATTCGCATCACGACTAAAAGATCTTGGTACAGAAACTGCATTTGCGGTATCTCAAGATGCGGCTGAATTTGCAGCTGAGGGAAATAAAGTATATCCCTTCCATTTGGGTGATATAAATATCCCTACACCTGCTAACATTATGGAGGCTGCTAATAGAGCCATGCGAGATGGTAAAACGGGATATAACCCCTCTGTGGGCATACCTCAATTACGGAATGCTTTAGCTGATTTGGCAGGATCTGAAAGGGGCGTTGCTTATAATCGTGAGAATGTGGTGATACAGCCAGGAGGTAAGCCCGTAATCCCTAAATTTATTCAGTCACTTATGAATTCGGGAGATGGCGTTCTATACCCAAATCCGGGGTACCCGATTTATGAAAGCCAGATTGAGTTTCATGGTGGTCATGCGTTACCCTACGGATTTATCTCGAGCTCAGATGGGTTTAAAATTGATAGAGAAAGGGTAGAGAGTTTAATTGGATCAAATACCCGCTTATTTATCTATAATAATTATCAAAATCCAATGGGCGCAGAATCCGATATGGATGAAATGGAATGGGTTGCTGAATTGGCACAGAAGCATGATCTTTGGGTGCTCAGTGATGAGGCCTATTTTGAGATTCAGTATAGCGGAAAACCTAAAAGTATTGTGTCAATTCCAGGCATGAAAGAACGAACAGTTATACTTTATACTTTTTCAAAGACCTATGCTATGACAGGTTGGCGATTAGGTGCAGCAATTGGTCCTGGAGAATTAATGAAAGTTTTTGCAAAACTCAGCGTGAACGATGAATCCTGCACCAATCATTTTATTCAATATGGCGGTATTGAAGCCCTTACTGGAAACCAAAGTGGTGCAGAAGTTATATTAAATGAATTAAGAAGAAGAAGGGATTCTTTAGCTGATATATTAAGCCAAATGGAAGGAATTTCTTTATTTACGCCCAATTCGACTTTTTATTTATTCCCGGATGTGACAGATTTATATTGTCATATGGAAGCCCAATCCTATGAAGACTTTCGTTCAAAGATATTACGAGCAACCGGAGTTTCATTTTGTACTCGTGAGCATTTTGGGACTCCCTTGCCTAATGAAGACCGAAAATATATTCGCTTTGCCTATTCAGGAATTACGGTAGATGATATTAAGGAAGGGATGAACAGATTGAATGAATACAGGCGCTCATTTAATTCAGTAGCAGCGGTTTAAATATTCCATTAGTATCCCTCATCCTAATTTCAAGGCTATTCTTAATAAATGCATCAGATTGAAATAAAGTATAAAGGCAACCTTCGTACAGAATCGGTTCATTTAAAATCAGGGCAGAAATTAATAACCGATGCACCTGTTGATAATAAAGGGAAGGGAGAAGCATTTTCTCCAACGGATCTCACTGCCAGTGCGCTGGGAAGCTGCATGCTTACTATTATAGGGATTGCTGCTAAAAGGAGGGATATTGATATTAGTGGTGTCCGGGCAGAGATTGAAAAGGTAATGGGAACTAATCCTCGTCGCATTACGCGAATTATCATTAATATATATTTTCAGATTAAACTTGCCAAGCAGGAAAAACAATTATTTGAAAAATCAGCTTTGTCATGTCCCGTTCATCGGAGTTTGCACCCTGATACTGAAATATTGACTCAATTTCATTACTATAAATAATGCTATAATAGTAATTATCGTCCACAAATTTAAAAAGCCCATCCTCCTAGGTTGGGCCTTTATAGTATGACAGTGAAACAATTGTTTCTTCGCCTTACATACAAAATTTAGACTAAAAATATATCAGGGTGCTGTGTTATAGATCACACGTAATTAAAAATAGAAACACCAATAGGGGGCAGAGGCGTATGATATTTGGCGTGATTTGGGGATTGAATCACCCCACAAAGTTTATTTTGGAAGTATAAAAAAAGCCCCCAGATAACTGAGGGCTAAAAAGAAGGTTAAGTTAATTTAACAACTTTATTGTTAAGTTAAGATAAGGTTGATAACCAGAATAATATCCTGGATATTGATGCTTCCGTCTCCATTGAGGTCTGCCAAGGCATTTTCATCTTCTACACCTAAAATCATATTAATAATCACAATCACATCTAGGATGTTGATGATACCGTCCATATTTACATCTCCAGGTGTTCCTTCAGATTCCATATATGCAGGCGGGAAGGTAATATCATCCACCCAGGCTGCATCTTCACATTCTGTATTGTCACAGTCTGTACTGCCGCCGCCGCCATCTTTCACATAGGTCCATCTAAATGTATGTTCACCCTCTGTCACATCATAGCTTACGTTAGTCCAGGGTGATCCACCGCCAGTCGTAGATTGATATTGCCCCTTCAGGGTATTATCAATATAAAACTCCAAACCATCATAAAAATAACTGCCGGATGAAGAGTATTCTGCTGACACACGGTAGTAGAAATCAATTTCACCATCGGCTGTTACATCTAGGGTGACGCTTATATCTGAAGACTGGCTGTTTCCAATAGCCCCGGATTGTGCGCTTCCAGATCCAGTATATGATTCCGTATTATCTACATTCCAGTTTGCACAGCCGAGTCCGCTACATGAAAGATTCCAGTCTAATGATCCTAGGCCTGATTCAAAGTTGGCAATAACCTGTCCGACAGGAATTGTAAAAGTAACATTTTCTTCATAATCTGTTGTAGGTGGTTGATTAGAGTTAACTGTAATTGTAAACTCAGCAATATGTCCAATTGGAGTTGAAGGACTTACAGAGACAGATAGAGTAAGAACTTCTGCATTATCTATTTCATCACCATTATCCCATACATAGGCATTGGTAAAAGACGATTCATTTACAGTAAT
>Ga0187827_10003862_pt1 | contig 18878 bp, 13 predicted proteins | sample ETNtaG_39_FD_167969 | JGI IMG/M metagenome (GOLD analysis project Ga0187827, IMG submission 167969) | Marine microbial and viral communities from oxygen minimum zone, Eastern Pacific Ocean - ETNP2014_SV_150_PacBio MetaG (Illumina Assembly) | ecosystem: Environmental > Aquatic > Marine > Hypoxic... | reverse complement strand
ATTGGCCTAAATTCCAGCTTGACAGGCTGAAAGAGGCTAAAGAGAAGAAGTCTCCGGATGTTCTTATTTGTGTGTTTGATAGGGAGGAAGCGGATTTTGCGTTGCTTAAGAAGCAAGGGTATAGGATGCTTAGCCATTTGAAGGGTGATGTTAGCAAGAAGGTTGAAGGAGTTAATGTGAAGAATACGTTTTATGCAGATATTGTAAGCAAGATTGAAGAGTATAATGAAAGGTATAAGGCAAGGAATATTGTTCTTGCATCGCCTGCTTTCTGGAAGGAGGATGTTTTTAAGGTGATTAAGGATGAGGAGATTAAGAAGAAGATTGTTCTGGCTACATGTTCTGACACAGGCAAATCCGGGGTTAATGAGGTTTTAAAGAGAGCAGAAGTGAGAGGTATATTACAAAAGGAGAGGGTTGCAAAGGAGCTAGGACTTGTTGAAGAACTTTTTAAGGAGATTTCAAAGGATAATCTGGCTGCATATGGTTTGAAAGAGGTTAAGGAAGCTGTTAATAGCGGAGCTGTGGCTATGCTGATGGTTACTGATTCATTGATACAGAAGAGCAGGCAAGATGATAAGTATCAGGAAATTGAAGAGTTGATGAAGGTTACAGAGCAGATTAAGGGAGAGGTTTTTATTATTAGCAGTGATAATGAAGCTGGGAAGAAACTTGATGGTTTGGGTGGTATAGGGGCTATTTTGAGGTATAAGGTGAATTATTAGATGATAGGTTATTTTGATGAAGCCTTTACTATAGAAAAGTTTATATATAAATTCGTTCATCATTTATTTTATCAATAGGAGAGGGGGAAATATGGCAGAAGAAGAAAAAAAGTTTTCAAAACAACTTATAGGGAAAACGGTTGTGAGTAAGACCGGTAAAAGGTTTGGTGAAGTGGGAGATCTTATTTTTGAGACAAGGAGCGGTGAGCTTATTCATATTGTATTAAGCAGCCCTACAACTTATATCGACAAGCTTGAGCTTGAGAAGAATAAGGATGGAGAAATCTTGATTCCTTTCAGCGCTGTTCTGGCTACTGGAGATTTTATGGTTATTTCTGAGGAAGATATTATTTAATTTTATTTTTTTATTACCTATATATTTATTAATAACCCTGATATTTCTTTTTTTATGAAAAGCACTATTTGGACTGAAAAGTATAGGCCTTCTGATTTCTCTGATATTAAAGGACAGGATGATATAGTGAGCAAAGTAAAGGCGTTTGTTGAACAGGGAAATATGCCGCATTTGATGTTTTCAGGGCCTGCAGGCTGTGGAAAGACATCGCTTTCGCTTGTTATAGCTAAGAAGATGTTTGGGGATGGGAATTGGAAGCAGAATTTCTTGGAGTTGAATGCAAGTGACCAGAGAGGTATTGACGTTATAAGGAATCAAGTTAAGGATTTTGCAAGGACAAGGGCTATTGGAGATGTGCCTTTTAAGATTATTTATCTTGATGAGTGTTTAGATTACAATTCAGAAATAGTTGTAAAATCAAAAAATGAGAATGTAAATGTTAAAATAGGTGATTTTGTTACTAATTATGATTTTGAAGAGTACAAAATTCTTTCAATAGGTGATAATGGTGATACTATTTTCCAGAATATATTGAATGTTATGAAAATACCACACCAATCAAGTCAAGGATTTTATAAGATCAAAATTCATGATAAAGAAATTCTAGCAACCGGAAATCACGAATTTTTAACAATAGATGGATGGAAAAGAGTTGATCAGCTTAAAATAAAAGAGTTAGTATTATGCCCTCAGGTTAAACCAACTCTTAAAGCTTTAAATCATTCTGAACTTAAGGTAATTAATTATAATCTAATAGGTTTATGCCAGGAAATAAAGAAAAAAGAAAAGTATATAGCAAAATCCCCTGAAAAAGAGATCATCGAATTATTAGGTAAATCTCCTCAAGGACTAACAAGAGAAGAAATAACTAAAGAAAGCAAAGTCAGCACTTCGAAGATAACTTCAATTCTAAGCAATAAAGATAATCCATACTATATTCCATTAACAAAACACGGAATTATAAAAAAGGAAGAAAACAAGTACACTTTAAAAAAAGATGATATAGCGAGTTCACTAGACAAACTTTATATGGTAAAAAGAATCCAAAATAATTCTAACCAAGAGTATATATTAACTCAATTAAAGAATAAAGGACTGTATCCTTTAAAGATAGAAAAAGCTAAAATTTGCGCAAGAATTCTTGGTCACCTTTTCAGTGATGGGTGTTTAACTCTTAAAGCAAAACAGCTTTTCTTTTCTGGAAAAGATGAAGATCTGAGGGAGATAAAAAGTGATATTAATAAGCTAGGATATTATGCATTAGGCAATATAAGGCATTCAAAATGGAAGAACGGCGAGTGTTGGTCATTTGGCGCGTATAAATTAGAATTGTTAAGTTTATTTTATTCTTTAGGTGCACCAGTAGGTAAAAAAACAGATAATCTTGTAAAAATACCTCAATGGATAATGGAAGGAGATAATTCAATCAAAGCGGAATTTCTAGCAGCATTTTTGGGTGGAGATGGGTACGAGCCCAAGTTTCAAGGAAGGACAGTCAAACCCATTACAGTTGGTATATCCAAAAGAGAAGATTTAAAGGCTAATTTAATCGAATACTTAAAACAAATTGAACAATTATTCAATGACTTTGGTATAAAAACCAAATATAGGATATGCCCAGGTTATAAATCTATAAGGAAAGATAAAACAAAGACAGTTGAAGGAAGAATTTGGATAACTAATTCTACGGAAAACATATATAAATTTCTTACAGAAGTAGGATACAGGTATTGTTCCTATAAGAAAAACACTTCTAAAGATGTAATAAGATATTTGGAATGGAAAAAAGGCTTAGGTAAGTATGTATATAAATTTAGACCTACTCCTCACTTCAAAGAATGGAAAGAAAATCTAAAAGTAGGAGATTCTGCATATCATTATCTGACATCTATTGAGAAGATAGAAGATCCTAAATATGTATATTGTCTTTCAACTGAAAATAGAAGATTTGTAGCGAACAACATTGTTGTTCATAATTGCGATGCGTTGACAAGGGAAGCGCAGCAGGCTCTTAGGAGAACTATGGAGAATTATACTAAAACTACTAGATTTATACTTAGTTGTAATTGGTCAAGCAAGATTGTTGACCCTATACAGAGCAGGTGCGCTGTGTTTAAGTTTAAGCCGCTTAAACAAGAAGATATTCTTGAGGTTATTGATAAGATATCGAAGGAAGAAGAGCTTGTTATAGATGATAAGGCAAAGCAGGCATTGTTTGAGGTTAGCAGCGGAGATTGCAGAAGGGTTGAGAATATATTGCAGAGCTGCGCAGCACTGGGTAAAGAGATTAAGGAAGAGACTATTTATACGCTTGCATCGGTTGCAAAGCCTAAGGAGATTAATGAAGCGTTGAAGCTGGCATTGGAGAATAAGTTTATGGATGCAAGGAATAAGATGTTGGATATTATGCTTGGATATGGGCTTTCAGGTCTGGATGTTATTAAGCAGATTCAGGCAGAGATTCTTAATCTTGAGATTGATAGCAGTAAAAAGATGGTTCTTATTGATAAATGCGGTGAGATAGAGTTTAGGATGACTGAGGGTTCTGATGAGTTTATTCAACTAGAAGCATTGCTGAGTCAGGTTGCTTTGGTTAATATAAAATAAAAAAAGAGCTAATCAGCTCTCTTGTATCAATACTGAGTCTTGTATTATGTCTTTATACTTGTATTTAAGGGTCATGACTAAAGGTTTTGTGTAAACATCGGTTGCCACAATAGGTGTTTTTAATAGACACCTTATTGTTGCCTTGCCACTGCTGTCAAATCTTCCTTCATTGACTTTGCCGCCGGATTTACATTCCCAGTTGGCTGCATCAGATGCGACTACTTCAAAGCTGAACTCGTCGTATCTTGAGTCAAATACTCCGCCTGATTTTGCTACTTTACCGCTGCCAACGTTTTCTACTTCAAGTATAACTGCTATAAGCCCTGCGCCAGCTCTTTTTTCTTCTGCAGTTTGGATTTGGACAGGGGCTGCTGAAGAAAATACATCTTTGACTTCTTCAACTTCGCAGACTGAAGGGTCGTTAGGGTCTCCTTTATAGCATACTTTAGGGACAGCTACATCAGTTTCATAAGAATATTCAACAGAAGCGAATAAGTCTATTGTATAACTTGAGCCTGTTAGAGGAAGTTTATATTTGGCATCTTCTACGCCAATTGTAAAATCAAGAGTAATTTGCCCGCCTTCTTCATTGAATTCAGATATTTTTTCAATAAGGGCTGTGCTTTCTATGATTCCATCAGCATCAATATTATCAAAATCTGCGAGGTTAATACCCATAAGAGAAACTGTAGCTTCTGTTACTGCAACTTCATATTCACCTTTATTTTTTAATACCACTTCAATAGGGAAGGTTTCTCCTTCAAAGATTTCGTTCAATCCAGTTTCAGTGTTTCTGATTCCCATATCCTGAAATTCTGCAACAATGCCTTTGCTGCCTTCTATGAAGGGAGAAACAGAGGATGTTTCTGTGGTTCCTTCTTCACAACCTGCAATAACTAATCCTAATAATAATATAAAAGATAATAGTTTTTTGTTCATTTTTAATTCCTCCTTTTTAAATCAATAGATTGTTAATTATATTATATGAAAGTTTTGTAATTGTCCTAATATAAAAACCTTTTTAAATTTGATTGATTCAACTAATGTTTATGGCTACTGTTTCGTTCCGCAAAGGATTTGTTCTACCTCATAGGAAATTTACTGAGAAGAGTAAGATAGAGGCTTTAGGGATGCCTAAGAAGGTTGTTATTCCCTTACAACAGCATATTGGAAAAGAGTGCAAACCAGTTGTTAAAGTTGGAGATAGTGTTAAGGTTGGGCAGAAGATTGGAGAGAGTGAGGGTTTTGTGTCTGCTCCTGTGCATTCAAGCGTTTCTGGAAGAGTTGTTGAGATTAAAGAGTGGCTGCATCCTTTGGGAAAGAAGGTGTTGAGTGTTGTGATTGAGGGAAATGGTAAGGATGATGGATTTAAAGAGAATAAGAATGTTGAGAAGTTGAGTAGAGAGAAGTTGTTAAAGATTATTAAAGAGGCTGGCATTGTTGGTATGGGGGGGGCTACTTTCCCTACGCATGTTAAGCTTTCACCTCCTAAGGAGAAGAAGATTGATACTGTTATTCTTAATGGTGGAGAGTGTGAGCCTTATTTGACTACTGATCATAGGCTGATGATGGAGTTTTCTTCTGAGATTGTTAAAGGGCTTAAGATTTTGATGAAAGTTGTTGGAGCGAAGAAAGGATTTATTGGCATAGAGAATGATAAGAAGGATGCTATTGATGTGATGAGGAAAGCAGCAAATGGTGTTGAGGTTGTTAAGCTTAAGACTAAGTATCCGCAAGGAGCTGAGAAGATGCTGATTAAGGCTCTTATGGGTAGGGTTGTGCCTTTGGGAGGGTTGCCTATGGATGTGGGTGTGGTGGTTAATAATGTTGGCACTGCGAAGGCTGTGCATGATGCGGTTTATTTTGGCAAACCATTGATTGAGAGGGTTGTTACTGTTACTGGGGATGTTAATGAACCGAAGAATGTTATGGTTAAAGTGGGGATGTTAGTTAAGGATTTGATTAAAGAGTGTGGTGGTTATAAGGGAACGCCTAAGAAGGTTATTATGGGTGGACCGATGATGGGGATTGCACAGAGTTCTGATAATGTTCCTGTTATTAAAGGCAGTTCTGGGGTTTTGGTTCTTGATGATGTAGAAGAGCCTGAGGAGAGAGAGTGTATTAGGTGTGCGAAGTGCGTTGATTATTGTCCTATGAATCTTATGCCTGTTACGATTGCAAAGTTTGGGAGAGCAGATAGGATAAAGCAGGCTGAGGATTATTATGCTAATGCATGTTTTGAGTGCGGAGTTTGCGCGTATGTTTGCCCGAGCAAGATACCATTGGTTAAATGGATTAAGTATGCTAAGGGGAAGATTAATGAAAATGGAAAACCTAAACGTTAGTGGAAGCCCTCATATTTTTGAGAGAAGCTCTAAGAAGAGGATTATGCTGTTTGTGTTGCTAGCTTTGCTGCCGGCAGCAGGGTATGGTGTTTTTTTGTTTGGAGTTAGAGCGTTGCTTGTTATGATTGTTAGCGTTGTTTCTGCTGTTTTGACACAGATATTGATGCAAGTTTTGGTTAAGAGGAAGGTGAAAGTTGATGGTTCTGGTGTTGTTACGGGCTTGTTGTTGGGGATGATTTTACCGCCTACGGTTCCGTTATGGATGCCGGTTGTTGGAGCTTTTTTTGGGATTGCTATTGTGAAATGGGTGTTTGGAGGGTTTGGATATGCTATGTTTAATCCTGCGCTTGCTGGAAGAGCTTTTCTTATGGCTGCATGGCCTGCGTTGATGACAATTTGGAGAGGTGTTGATGGCGTTACAGGAGCTACGCCGTTGGGAGCTTTGAAGATTGGTGGGATTAAAACTGCAGGTTACTTTGAATTGTTCATGGGGAATGTTGGTGGAAGTGTTGGAGAGACTTCTGCGCTTTTGTTATTGATTGGCGGATTGTTTTTGATGGTTACTAAGGTTATTGACTGGAGAGTGCCTTTGGCTTATATTGGTAGTTTATCTTTGTTGATGTTTGTTTTGGGTGAAGATCCTGTGTTTCATGTGCTTGCTGGAGGAGTTATGTTGGGAACGTTTTTTATGGCTACCGGGTATGAAGGAATGCCGTTGACTAAGAAAGGGAGGGTTATTTTTGGGATTGGATGCGGTTTGCTTACTGTTATTATCAGGCTTTATAGCGGGATGCCTGAAGGTGTTACTTATGCTATTTTACTTATGAATGGGTTTAGCCCTTTGATTGAGAGATGGACTAGGTTGAGACCGTTTGGCTATGTTAAAAAGGTGAATAAAAATGGATGATAATATTGGGAGTTGCGTTTGTGTTAAGTGTGGGTTTAGCATGCCTGCTCCGAAAGGTGTTAGCTGTGGTGGGATGAAGTGTCCTAAGTGCGGCGGGGCTATGAAGAATGGAGGGGCTGGGTTTGAGCCAAAGATGTGAAGAATGAGCATTTTGTTATGGATTTTATTGATGACGTCTGTTGTAGGCTTGATTTCATTAGTGGGTGTTGTGTCTTTGTGGGTTAAGGAGAAGTTTCTTAGAAAGATGCTGATGGCTTTGGTGGCTTTTTCTGCTGGGGCTTTGCTGAGCGGTGCATTGTTTCATCTTTTGGCTGAGTCGCTGGAGGAGTTGTCTGCTACTATGGCATTTGGTTATTTATTAGTTGGATTTGTATTGTTCTTTATTGTTGAAAGGTTTTTGCATTGGCATCATTGCCATAATGGGAGGTGTGAGACGCATCCGTTTACTTATTTAATCCTGTTTGGAGATGGGATTCATAACCTTATTGATGGATTGATTATTGCTGCAAGCTTTTTTGTTAGCGTACCCTTTGGGATTGTTACCAGCCTGATTATTATTGGACATGAGATTCCGCAGGAGTTGGGGGATTTTGGCGCTTTGGTTTATGGAGGGTTTAGCAAGTTTAAGGCATTATTTTATAATTTTATTTCACAGATTATATGTGTTGTTGGAGGAGTTATTGGATATTTCCTTGCTGGCTCTATTGAAGGAGTTATCCCTTTTATCCTACCATTTGCTGCTGGAGGGTTTATTTATATTTCTGCTTCGGATTTGATTCCTGAGTTGCATAAGGAGCCAGATTTGAAGAAGTCGCTGAATTCGTTTTTGTTTTTTATTATTGGGATTGTGTTTATGTTTGTTACTAAGATTGTTTTGGGTGGTTGAAGATTTTACAGCAATCTTTTTATAATCCGTTACTTTTTATTGTTATATGAAACAAGATTCAGAGATTCTGCACTGGGCTGACCAGGCTGCCAGGAAGGTGGTGGGGGAGCATGGTGATAAAGATAAGTATACTGTAGCTGCAGGGATTACTCCTTCTGGTACTATTCATATGGGTAATTTTAGGGAGATTATTACACAAGAGCTTGTTAAGAGAGGGTTGGAATCATTGGGTAAGAAGGTGAGGTTTATTTATTCATGGGATGATTTTGATGTGTTTAGGAAAGTTCCTAAGAATATGCCTAAGAAAGAATTGCTTAAGAGCTTGTTGAGGAAGCCTATTACAACTGTTCCGGATACTTTTGGATGTAATCATGATAATTATGCAAGGCATAATGAGATTGAGCTGGAGAAGGATTTGCCAGCGGTTGGGATAAGCCCAGAGTTTATTAAACAGTCAAAGATGTATGGAGAGTGCAAGTATGCTAAGGGTATTAAGAAGGCACTAGAGAGTAAAGATAAAATTAAGGCAGTGCTTGATAAGACCAGGAAGGAGCCGTTGGGAAAGGATTGGCTGCCGGTGTCTGTTTTTTGTGAGAAGTGCGGCAAGGATACTGTTAGCAAGATTGAGTATAAAGGTGATTTTTCACTTTATTATGAGTGCGAGTGTGGGCATAAGGATACTTTTGATTTTAGAAAGAAAGGGATTGCTAAGTTGGGGTGGAGAACTGACTGGGCTATGAGATGGGATTTTGAGAAGGTTAATTTTGAGTCTGCAGGGAAGGATCATTTTGCTGCAGGTGGCAGCTTTTTTTCTTCAAAGGAGATTTGTAAGAAAGTTTATGATTATGATGGGCCGTCTGGTATAAGGTATGAATGGATTTCTATTAAAGGGCAGGGACAATTTGCCAGCTCTTCAGGGTTGGTTATTACATTGAAGGAGATGTTGGAGGTTTATGAGCCTAATATTATAAGATGGTTTTTTGCTTCTACTAGGCCGACTGCTGAGTTTGATATTAGCTTTGACCTGGATGTTCTTAAGTATTATGAGGATTTTGATAGGTGTGAGAGGATTTATTTTAAGAAGGAAGAGGTTGATGAGAAGGAGCTTGGGAAGCAGAAGAGGATTTATGAGTTGTCTTCTGTGGAGCTTCCTAAGAAGATACCTTTCCAGCCAGGGTTTAGGCATTTGACTACTGTGTTGCAGGTTTATGAGAAGGATGTTAAGAAGGCTGCTGAGTTTTTTAAGGAAGACCTTAAGACTAAAGAGGATAAGGAGAGATTTGAGGTTAGGTGTAATTGTGTTCTGAATTGGCTGGAGAAGTATGCGCCTGAGGAGTTTAAGTTCAGCGTGCAGGAAAAGGTTAATGTTAAGCTGGATGATAAGCAGAAGGAGGCTTTGCATAAGGCTGCTGAAGTGTTGAAAAAGAGTGTTAAGGATGATAAGGAGTTGCATGAGAAGTTCTATAATATTTGCCAGGAACTTGAGATGAAACCTGGAGAGTTCTTTAAGGCAGCTTATTTGGTGTTGTTGAACAAAGAGAGAGGACCAAGGCTGGCTAGCTTTATTCTGACTGTGGGAAAGAAGAAGGTTGCAGAGTTGTTTGGGAAGGTTTGATTATACTAAAACTTTAAATACCAATCTACAATAATTCTTTATATGATATGTGTAATAGCTTTAATTGTATTCAGCGTGCTTGGAATATTCAGCGCTACTCACAGGAAGATTGCTATTGAGGCGTTTGATTGCGTGTTTAGGAGGGTTACGTTTAGGAAGTGCACTTCTAATCTTGACCAAAGGCTGAAGAGCCAGATTACTGGCAGATTGATGAGGAAGAATGTCAGACTGGCTAGGATTGTGTTTAAGAATTTTGAGATTATTTCATGGACACTGTTGATAGTGTTTTTTTCCAGCATGATTTATTCTGGTTATGCTGCTTATAATTATGCTGTGTATGGCAATTGTTATGGTCCAGAGTCTGATGCGTTTTGCCCACTTGCAATTTTTGAAGGTGAGACTTCGTCAGGGTATGATGGCAGTTATACTGGTCCTGTTGTTTTCCCTGATGTTGATGATGATCCTAGTATTGGACCAGAGGATGCTAAGGTTACAGTGATAGAGTTTGGATGCATGATGTGTCCGTATACTAAGGAGGCTGAGCCTGTTGTTCAGAACTTGTTGAGTATTTATGAAGGCAGAATAAGGTTTGTGTATAGGGATTTTCCTTTGTCAAAGAAACATGCTGATGCTGACTGGTATTCAGAGGCTGCTAACTGCGCATTGGAACAGGATATGTATTGGGAGTATAGGGAAGGGATTTTTGATATGCAGGAGATGTGCAGTGAGAAGGAGGATCATATTTTGGAGTTAAGGAAGCTGGCTGGGAGGTTGGAACTTGATATGGAGGGGTTTAATGAGTGTGTTGATTCAAGAAGGCATAAAGCAGAAGTTATGAATGATTTTGAAGATGGAATTAAGGCTCAGCTTAAAGGAACACCTACATTCTTTATAAATGATAGAAGAATTACAGGTCCTAAGCCCATAAGAGCTTTTACTAAGGTTATTGATGAGGAGTTGAAAGAATGATTAATGTTGATAAAATAAGGAAGGATTTTCCTGTTTATGATAGGGAGATTAAAGGGAAGCCTATTGTTTATATGGATTCTGCCTGTGTTAGCATGAAGCCTAGGCAGGTTATAGGGGCTATTAATAGGTATTATAATGAGTTTCCTGCATGCGGTGGAAGGAGTATCCATAAGCTTGGGAAACAGGTTGATGAAGAGGTTGAAAAGAGTAGGAAAGAGGTTAAGAATTTCTTTAATGCTAAGTCTGAGAAGGAGATTATTTTTACAAGGAATACTACAGAAGCTATTAATTTGATTGCTAAGTCGTTTAAGTTTGACAAAAATGATGTTATGCTTACTTCTGATAAAGAGCATAACTCTAACCTTTTGCCTTGGCAGGTTAATGATAAGATTGAGCATCGCATATTTAGGTTTGGAGATGTTGAAGATTTTAAGGAGAAGGTTAAGGGTGTTAGGATGGTTTCTATGGTGCATACTTCTAATTTAGATGGGACTTCTAATCCTGTTGAAGGGATGATTAAGATTGCTCATGAGAATGGTGCTTTGGTTATGCTGGATGCTGCGCAGTCTGCTCCGCATAAAGAGGTTGATGTTCGTGATATTGATGTTGATTTCCTTGCATGCTCAGGGCATAAGATGCTGGGACCTAGCGGGATTGGAGTTTTGTATGGGAAGCTTGGGCTTTTGGAAGGGCTTAATCCTTTTTTGGTTGGAGGGGATACTGTTAAAGAGACTACTTATTCAAGCCATGAGTTGGAGGATGTTCCTGAGAGGTTTGAGGCAGGATTGCAGAATTATGCAGGCATTATTGGATTGGGTGAGGCGGTTAAGTATCTTAAGAAGGTTGGGTTGAGTGAGATACATGAACATGAGGTTATGCTGAATAAGATTATTACTGAAGGTTTAAAAGATGTGAAAGGCCTTAAGATTATAGGACCTGAAGAACCTGATAAGAGAGGAGGAGTGTTCAGTTTCAATATTGAGGGTATGAATCCTCATAATATTGCTACTATGCTGAGTGAGAGTTCTAATATTATGATTAGATCAGGAGCGCATTGTGTTCATTCATGGTTTAATGCTAATAAGATGGATGGCAGTGCAAGAGCTTCTTTGTATGTTTATAATACTAAAGAGGAATGCGAAGAATTTGTGGAGAAGGTTAAAGAGATTGCTAAGTTTGTTTAAGATGTTGTTTTAATAGATTTTATCATGATGGTCATAATCCATAAGTATTGTTAACTTATTTAATCTTATATCTTCTTTTAAAATTCTCTAAACTGCCAATGTGAATAAATTTCTGTTTTCTAATCCTATCAAGTTTCTCCAGATATTCTCCTTTTGCTATATGTTCTTTCTTTATCATAAATTCATAAATATTTTTATTTTATTTAAACTCTTCTAATCATAAAATTCTACTTCTCCCTGATGATAGATTCCTCTGTTGAGTTTTACTGGGCGCCAGGTGTCTAAGACTAGCTCTGCATTAAGCCATTCTGCTAGTTCTTCTGGATTGCCGATTGTTGCGGATAATGCGATTATCTGGATGTTGGATAGGTCTTTTAAAAGTGTTAAGAGGATTTCTAGTGTTGGACCTCTGTGAGTGTCGTTTAGTAGATGGACTTCGTCACAAATTACACATCTTACCTGCTGAAGCCAGGAGCAGTGGTGCCTTAGCAAGGAGTCCATTTTTTCTACTGTTAGGATTAATAGGTCATATTTTCCTAACCAGTCTGAACCTGAGTCTATGTCTCCAGTGCTTTGGATTACTGTTAAGCCTGTGTCTTTTAAGAGTTCCTGGTATTCTCTGAATTTATCGTTGGCTAATGCTTTTAAGGGGACAAGATAGACTACTTTTGAGCCTGGCTTTTCTGTTAATATTTTTGTTAAGGTGAAGGTAGCTATTGCTGTTTTTCCACTGCCAGTAGGAGTGCAGATTAGTGCGTTTTTTCCTTCTAGGATTCCTGCTTTTATGGCTTTCTCCTGGCCAGGGTTTAGTTTGGAGATATTTTTTTTGGTGAGATTGTCTATTACAAAGTCTGGGATTCCATGCTGTTTTAGTTCAGTGAGTTTCATGTTAATAGAGATGGAATATTCCTGATTTTAAAAGGTTAATTGTTTATGAAAAATTTGCGTTAAAAAACAGCAACCTTTTTATATAAGTATACCTGAGTATAAGATTATATACTTAAGTATACCTGATGAAAGAGGATATTACGACTATTAAATTAGGGAAAAGCACAGTTAGACTTCTGTCAAGACTAAAGATACATCCAAGACAAAGTTATGAAGAGGTTATTCTTGAACTGAATAGTAAGGATTCTAATGTGCAGATTAGTAGAGGATCTAAGGGAATTAAGGGGATTACTACTATTAAGCTGAAGAAGAGGACAGTGAGTGTTCTTTCTAAGTTAAAGATTCATCCTAGACAATCGTATGAAGAGGTTATTTTGGGGTTGATTAAGAAAAGAGGAGAGTATGAAAAGAAGTAAAGGCAAAAGAGGAATTAGGATATTAGAGATGTCAAGAATCACCTATCATAGACGGGTGGAATGTGGCAATTCCTACGAGTTACCATCCCATCCATCAAGGTGGTTCTTGAGCATGCTCAGAATTTTCCAGCTTTCTGACATCAAAAGCAAGCGGAGCTTGCCACCAGTCAGAAACTGGAGATTAAATTCTGACATTTTTGTAGTGGCCTTTGTATTAGCTATGCTAGCGCTTGTTGTCCTTTTTATTAAGCCTGCTTTTACTGGTTATATTAGTGTGTCTGAGATGAATAATTATACAGAGTATTTAGGATTGGAAGTGAATGAATCAAGCAGTTATTCATGGTCTTTGATGAATGAAGGGGACTTGAAGAGGGTTAGTATTGATGCAAGGTTTTCAGGTGATGGTTTTGCTAAAGTTTATCTGAGGCATAATGATGTTGATTATCTTGTGTTTGATTCTTCTCAAGAAGAAAATGGGTTGGCTGGTGTTACTGGGTTTGCTGTCTTGAATGAGAGTGTTAATGAGACTAATCAAACAGAGGTTAATGGAACGTTAGCAGAGCAGGTTATAGTGAACATGTCAGAAATTAACATTTCTGAGCACATTCAAAACTTAACAGTTTTGAATGAAACATTAGTTAATACATCAGTAGAGGACTTGTCAATAAAGTTGGTTTTAGATTATTATAATGAAAGCAACTATGATACTAACAATGATGGTGTTGAAACTATTGATGGTATTGTTGACTTAACTGTGAAGGATACTGAATTTAACTTTGATGTTAACTTAAGCAATTTATGCACAAGATGGACTGTTAATGATGTTGATGAAGGAAGTGTTGATCATGTTTGTTATGGAAGTAATAATTGTTGTTCTTTTATTGGATTAGAGAGTGATTCTTCTAAGTGGGATGATGTTTATTATAGTTATTTTGAGATGAATGGTGCAGGGTATGAGAATATAATTTCTGCGCAGATTGTTTATGCTTATTACGATTTTAAAAAACTGGAGGCAGAGGTGGCTTACAGCGGAGTTTCCAACAAGAACGTGAAGTTCTCAACCCCCAAAACTGAGATTAACGATTTCTGTTTGGAAACCTGCCTGCTGCCAGGCCTTAATGCTTCCAGTTATTTTCTTATTTTTGAAGTGGAGAATGGTACATTGGAGATTGAGAGCGTTTCTTATACTGTAGGGAATGAGAATGTTGTGAATAATGCTCCTAAATTGGTTAAAAATATTTCTGACGTTAGTATTGTTGATAATTATACTATTAATTTAAGCAAGTATTTCTTTGATGATGACGGCGATGTTTTAGCTTATTCTTATTATGAGACTGAAGGGATTTCTGTTGAGATTGATGATGATATTGCTGTTATTTCTGCTTCAGAATTAGTTGGAGTTAGAAGCATGTTCTTTATTGCTAATGATTCTTCTCTTGTTGGGGTTAGTAATGTATTTAAGGTTAGTGTCGGTGAGGCAGAGGTTATTGAGGTTAAACCTAAGGTTGTGATTGGAAAGCCTGTTAAGTGGGTGAAGAGGGTTAAGCAAGTTAAGGGTGTTGCTAAGGTTAATGTTACTAAGGGAGCATTCAATATTTCTGTGAAGGATGTTACAACTAATGTTAAAGTGGATGAATCAAAGATTAAGGTTGTTGAGGATAATAGGGTTAAAGGATTGGAGGAGTATGAGACTGAGAAAAAGGATAAGAGAAAGCCTAAAGAAAGGAATTTTATTACTGGGGCTGTAATAGGATTAGCTTCAAGTGAAGAAGAGAATGTTACAGAGATTATTATTGAAGAAGTGGTTGAAGAGGTTGAGGTTGAATATTATACAGAAGGGCCAACTGCTGAAGAAATTATTGTTTCTGATTATAAGAAGAGGATTGTTGTTTCATCTGATATTCATTATGAGGATATATTGAGTTATACTGAACTTCCTGTTGAGGCTGAAGAGAATGCCGTAAGACTTTACTGGCTTGTGAATGGTTCAAGGCAGGAGGTTGATATTGATAAGTTTGATACTAACAATAACAGTTTAATTGATTATATAGAATGGATTGTGCCTCATCTGAGTAACCAAACTTATGAGATAATTATAGAAATAAGCGAAGCTGAGCATCTTGATGAGAACAGAACTTTTATTTCAGATATTTATGAGCAGGTTAAGGAGAAAGATGGAATCTGGAGCGAAATTATAGAGAATAATGAGTATGTCAGGGTTACGTTTGAAGTTCCTTTGGATAGTTCCAGAGATATTACTTTATATCCAAGAACTGTTTCAGGAACTCCAAGAATTGAGGTATATGAAATTGATGGCATAGAGCTTATTGCTGAGTTTACAAACATTGTTTCAAATGAATATAATAAGGTGTTCTTAGGCAATTTGCAGGGAACTCAAGACACTTTTGATTTAAGAATCTTAGATGGAAGTTTAGAGTTTGATCATATTATTGACCCAATTGAATCCCCTAACCAACCTTCACTAAACTATCCACCAAATGAATCAATTGGTATTGAGTTATCTCCTGTTTTAAACATTACAGTAACAGACCCTGATGGAGATTCAATGAATGTTACATTCTGGAATCAAATTGAGTCAATATTTACAGGAGGTCATTCTTGTGGGTTATTGAATAATGGAAGTATGATGTGTTGGGGAAATAATGGTAATGGACAGATTGGGAATGGAAGTACTGGTGGAAATGTATTAAACCCTATTTTTGTTAATACAAATGAGTCATTTGTTTCAATAGATGCAGGATATACTCATACTTGTGGTTTGTTGAATAATGGCAGTGCAATGTGTTGGGGATACAATAAGTATGGACAGATAGGAGATGGAACTAATGGAACAGATAGATTAAGTCCTGTTTTTGTTAATTCAACGGAATCCTTTGTTTCAATAGGTGCAGGATCTTATCATACTTGTGGGTTATTGAATAATGGAAGCATAATGTGTTGGGGATGGAATGATTTTGGACAGATTGGAAATGGAAGTAGTGGTGATGGAGAATATGTATTAATTCCTATCTTTATTAATACGACTGAATCATTTGTTTCAGTGACTGCAGGAGGGCGTTTTACTTGTGGTTTACTCTCTAATGGCAGTGCGATGTGCTGGGGGAAGAATAGTCTGGGGCAGATTGGAGATGGCACAGAAGATACTGATAGATTAAGTCCTGTCTTTGTTAATACAACTGAATCATTTGTTTCAATAACTGCAGGAGGGAATCATGCTTGTGGTTTATTGAATAATGGAAGTATGATGTGTTGGGGATATAATATTGATGGAGAGGTTGGAAATGGAAATAAGGTACAACAAAATAGTCCTGTTTTTGTTAATACAACTGAACAATTTGTTTCAATATCTACAGGGGTTCATACTTGTGGTTTATTGAGTAATGGAAGTATGATGTGTTGGGGGAGGAATTTGGAAGGGCAGATAGGAAATGGAAATGAGGGTGCAGATGTAATAAATCCTGTTTTTGTTAATACCACAGAATCCTTTGTTTCAATGAATGTAGGAACTTATACTAATTGTGGTTTATTGAGTAATGGAAGTGCAATGTGTTGGGGAAGGAATGTTGAGGGGCAGCTTGGAATTGGAAATGATACAGGACCTGATAGTTGTACAGGGGGAGTTTGTTCAAAAATTCCAGTTCTTGTCAATACTACTGAAACCATGGAATCTAGATTTCCAGTGATTGGAAATGCTACAGATGTAGCATCTGGTTCTGTTGCAACAACAATTTGGGCAGATCTGGATATAGACAGAACTTATTTATGGAGTGCTACTGTATCTGATGGTGATCTAATTGCAAATTCACCTATATGGAAATTTACTACTGGTTCAACAAACCTATACACCTGGGATGATTCTAGCACTGTAAAGGTTTATGTGAATTATACTAAGATTTACGCTAATTATACAACAGTAGAAACTGGAGAGAGTATTAATGGTTCAGGAGCGTACTGTAAGTTTGGCCATAATAAGACTGGAACAGTTGCTGAGTACTATAATCTCACTTTTAATCCTAATACGCTGCTTTATGAGATAACTGCAGATGGTGATTATACAGAGATGGTTGAATCAATGGAAAGATGGGAACTAAAGGAGAATCATACGCATACACTGCCTTATGGTATTTATAATATCAATGTAAGCTGCTTTAATAATCAGGGTTATTCTAATCTTACTACGTTTGAGCAGATTAATATCTCTGATTATCCAACAAATCTTACAACCTTTGACCAGGAGAATGATACTGAAAGTCAGAGATTGAGTAATGATACCAATGTCTGGATTAATGAGAATACTTATTTCTATGCGAATTATACAAGGTATCCAAATAATGAAAGTATTGGGAGGATGTTATGGGAGGTTGATATAGCAGATGAAGTTTATTCAGTTGAGGTTGATGATATTGATGGAGATGGATTCATGGAAGTGGTTGTTGGCAGTGGCGCTAACGATATATATATTTATAATTCAACAGGTTCCCAGATATATAGTTATAGTAAAGGTGGCAATAGTAGGATTGTGGATATTGAGATATCTGATTTGGATAATGATGGATTAAAAGAAATTATTTTTGTTAATACTTCAAACCTAATCATCTTAAATTCTAGTCTATCATTCTTAAATTCAACTACAATAGAAAACTCACCACAAACTATCGAAGTAGGAGATATAAATAATGATGGGTATAAAGAAATAGTTATTGGAACACTATCAACAACAAATGAATTAAGAGTATTTAATTTTTCAAATAATAATATTACAAATATATGGAATTATAATTTCGGTAATCATATTGGTCAGCATGGAATTGACCTAGCTGATATAAATGGTGATGGTTTTACTGATATAATTGCAGGCTCATCAGATGATAATGTTACAGTGCTTAACGGATCAAATGGCGCTGTTCTTTGGGATGTTGATACTGCTGCTGATGTCTTTTCAGTTGAGGTTGCTGATATTAACAATAATGGCTCAAATGAAGTTGTTGTCGGAAGGTCAAGTGGTGATGTTTTTATTTATGATTCTTCAGGAAGTTTAATCGACAGCAATACAGTTGTTGGGGCTAATGCACCTTATGATCTTGAAATCTCTGATTTAGATAATGATGGGATTAAAGAGATTATTTATGGAGATGAAAATGGTAACCTTAAGATACTGAACTCAAGCCTGTCAATACTTGACTCAGCAACTGCGGATAATTCTATTTATGCAATTGATACTGGAGATATTGACAATGATGGTTATAAAGAGATAATTATAGGAACTAGGGGAGATGCAGTTAATGAATTAAGAGTGTATAATTATTCAAATGGCTCATTGCAGAATATATGGAATTATGAGTTTGATGATGATATAAGCTATCATAACCTTGAATTAGCTGATATTGATAATGATGGTACATTGGATATAGTAGCAGGTTCTTATGATAACTATCTTAAAGTATTCCAAGATGTTTCATGCACTATTGATTTCAGTTCAGGTTATACAGACATGACATGGGACTCTTCCTTAGACTTATGGACATATAACAGAAGCTTTAGTTCAAATGCAACTTACTTCTATAATACAAGTTGCTCTAAAGGAGGATATGAGAACCAGCAGGATTTGGATAAGAATATTACTGTGGGAACTATTGCTCCAACTTATAATTATAATAATAGTAATACAAGCTACATTAAGAATGGCGAGACTATCTTGTTGTATGCTAACTGGACTGATGAGGCTGCATTTGAATTAAATTATACCTGGAGTGGTAATAACTTTAGTGGGAGCTGGATTAATGAGAGTCCTGTTGCAAGAGCTGGGTTGACTTCTGTTAACCATACAAATTCTACTGTTGTTACTATCGGTGATGGTGGTTATGGTTGTTATTATCTGTATGCTAATGATACTAATGGCAATTTTAATGAGAGTACTATTAGCTGTATTACTGTTAGGAGTGTTGCTCCAACTTATAATT
>Ga0187827_10003861_pt1 | contig 18880 bp, 16 predicted proteins | sample ETNtaG_39_FD_167969 | JGI IMG/M metagenome (GOLD analysis project Ga0187827, IMG submission 167969) | Marine microbial and viral communities from oxygen minimum zone, Eastern Pacific Ocean - ETNP2014_SV_150_PacBio MetaG (Illumina Assembly) | ecosystem: Environmental > Aquatic > Marine > Hypoxic... | reverse complement strand
AACCGCCCTGATCGATGGCCACATCCACTATCACCGCGCCGGGCTTCATCGACTTCACCATCTCCTCGGTCACCAGCATCGGCGCACGCGCTCCGGCAAGCAGCACCGCCCCGACGAGCAAGTCTGCGGCCTCCGCTGCCCGAGCGATATTGAACTGGTTGGACATCACCGTTTCCACGCGTCCGTTGAAGATATCGTCAAGTTGGCGCAAGCGCTGCGCGTTAATATCCAGCATAATCACCCGTGCGCCGAGACCAACCGCCATCTTGGCCGCATTTAGCCCGACCACGCCGCCACCGATAATCACCGCCACTCCGGGTTTCACGCCCGGCACGCTGCCCAGCAGCACGCCGCGCCCGCCATTTGTCTTTTCAAGAAAATGCACGCCGACCTGCACCGCCATGCGCCCGGCCACCTCGGACATGGGCGTCAACAACGGCAGCGCGCCGTCATCCAGCTGCACGGTCTCGTATGCGATGGCAGTGACTTTGCTTTCGAGCAGTGCCCGGGAGAGCGCTCCCTCGGCGGCAAGGTGCAGGTAAGTAAACAGCATCAGATCGGGCCGGAACAAGGGATATTCTTCCGGCAGCGGTTCTTTCACCTTGCAGACCATGTCTGCATCCCAGACCTCCTCCGCCGCATCCACGATGCGAGCGCCAGACTGACGGTAGCCCTCATCCTCAAAGCCGCTGCCTGCGCCGGCGTTGGTTTCCACCAGCACCTCATGACCACGGGTATGCAGCGCGGCGGCCCCGCCCGGAGTCAGGCCGACGCGGTTCTCCATTTCCTTTATCTCTCGCGGCACTCCGATTCTCACGGTCTCGTCCCATCAACTACTCTGCGCCGGACGCCCACACGTTTTGCCGTGTCAACACCGGGCGATGACTGCAGGCACACTTTCAGTGGGTGTTACAGAATGTCAATCAGCGCGGTTTTCAGCGCGTTCACGATTCTGTCTATCTCGGCCTCGCCGGCGATCAGCGGCGGCGCGGTTATTACCACATTCGAAAGGCCCGGCACCGTGTTTCCATTTCGCCCCAGCAGCACCCCCTGCTGCTTGCATCCATTAATCACGGCGCCGACCTTGTCGCCGGCGAGTGGCGCCTTCGAACCCTTGTCGGACACCAGCTCAACCCCGGCCAGCAGCCCACGCCCACGCACGTCGCCCACACAGGGATGTTCGGTCAGTTCATCCAGCTGGCGCAGCAAATACGCGCCCTGCTTTTCGGAATTCTCGACCAGTTCTTCGTTCTCCAGAATCTCAATGTTCTTGAGCGCGACCGCCGCCGCCACCGGATGCGCGCCATAGGTGTTGATGTGCCGAAAATGCGCCAGATCCCCGGGCTCACTGAGAAATGCATCGAATATCTCCTGACGAACAAGGGTGGCACCCAGCGGCACATAACCGCTCGCGATCCCTTTCGCGAAGGTGAAGATATCGGGTTTCACGTTCCAGTGCTGGTAGGCAAACATTTTGCCGGTGCGCCCAAAGCCTGAGACCACCTCGTCGAGAATGAGCAACACGCCGTATTTGTCGCACACCGCGCGCACTTTAGGCAGGTATTCATCCGGCGGAATCAACACGCCGCCACCAGAGATTATCGGCTCCATGATGAAGGCAGCCACCGTTTGCGGCCCCTCGTAGACGATTGTATCTTCCAGTATCTGGGCGCACTGCAACCCGTGTTCGGCCGGGATCAGGCCATCCCCGGCGCGGTACGGATATGGCGGCGGGATGTGCACGAACCCCGGAACTCCCACCCCGTACCCAACCTTTCGCTCCGCCTGCCCGGTCGCGCTCAAGGCGCCGAGCGTGTTGCCATGGTAGGCGCGGTAACGCGAGATGATTTTGTGACGCTGGTAGCCGCCGGGCTCACCGGATTGCGCGTGGTATTGCCAGATAATCTTGAAGGCAGCTTCATTCGCCTCCGAGCCACTGTTTGAGAGATACACCCGCCCCTGCATGCCGACCATATCGAGCAGCTTGCTGGTGAGTTTCACGCCCGGATCATGCGTCATGGTCGGGGTCAGGAAGGCCAACCGCTCCATTTGCTCACTCGCCACCGCGGCCACCTCCTTGCGGCCGTGACCGATGTTCACGCACCAGATGCCGGCCACCGCGTCCAGATAAGTTGTGCCATCCCGCGCCTTGAGATAGCAGCCATCCGCCTCCACAATGTGTGCGGGCGGGTTTTCACGCAGCGGTTTGTGCTGCGTGAGAGGGTGCCAGATTGTCTGCGCGTCCGGTTGCGAATTTCCTATGGTCTGCATCTCTACCTCCTCAGAAAAGAACTTTCCAGCATCAGCGGCCTGCGCTCACGCGGGCTGCCAGTATTTTTCCAGCATGCGCTCGGGAACCTTTAGCGCGTCACGCCGGAACGGTTCGGCCAGCACGTCCTCACCGCCCTCGATCACCCCGTCAATCACGCAGGGACACCGCTAATTATGAGCACGAACTATTGCTTTGTCAATCGCAATTGGAGTGGATGTTATGAGCAGCTAAGTCACCGCGTGTTAAGCAAATCGGGGAGTTCGGCGATGCTCCTTAATACGTGGTCCGGTTGCAGCGACGAGTGAGACAAGTCCTTGCAGCAAGTGACGCCGGTGAACACTAGCGCGGTCATCATACATTGCTCCCCGAATCGTTCGGCTCAGATTACTTACTAGTGCCGTTCGTTGAGCCAACGTCAGTTGCTAGATGAGCGGTTTAATGGTATACAGTGTTAAGGCTACATTGTTCGGATTACTTTAGAGTTCCTTGCAGCGATTTTGACATTTCTTGTAATTGATGCGGGTGGTTTTGCCCCTATTTTGTATCTGACTTGCCATTTTCATTAAGAAGTTTTACGAGTAACGGCCAATAACAAACGCAAAAGGGTAGATGAGACGAGGTTCATTATGACACTGCCTATTAGAAAACACCGCAAAAAACTTGGTCTGACCCAGAAGGCGCTGGCCTCTACACTTGACGTCAGTGTAACCACTCTTTTGAATTGGGAAGCTGGCAAAGTTTCGCCACGGGGAAAAAACCTCGCTAAGTTAGAAAAATTCTTGGGCGGCAAGGCCTCAGCTACGAAGAGGAAAATTGGGCGACCGAAAAAGAAAGCGGGACGGGTCAAGAAAGTGCACGCTACTCCCAAGAAGGCCATAGCCAAGCCGGGTGCGCCGAAGAAACGCGGTCGCCCTAAAGGTAGCAAAAGTACGAAAACCGACACCTTGGCGGTTAGCCTCGAGGGAGTAGCGAAGGATCTGGGTTTCGGCAGCGCGGAGGATATGGTGGAAACCATTCTCCGCAAGCACAGAATCGGAAGACTGGACCTCTAACAAAACACTCCTACACCTGTGTGGCTGTCAGGTAAGCATCCCCTATAATCATACAGGGATAAGTGGAATTTTCTGGCACAATGTGCGCAAGAGAATTTCACATAAAGAGATCAAGAATCGCAGAGCACCAGATTGTCAGAGTCCTGAAGGAAGCGGAAGCCGGCGTGCCATTGGTGGACCTGTCGCGTCAGTACGGGCTCAGCAAGAGCAGTTCCTACAAGTGGAGAGCTAAATATGGCGGCATGGATGCAGCCGCCCTGAAACGCCTGAAACAACTGGAGGTGGAGAACTGCAAATTGAAACAGATGTATGCTGAACTGAGCCTGGATTACGAGATCCTAAAAGACATTGTTGGAAAAAAGTCGTAAAGCCTGCAGAGCGGCGCAGGCTAGCCCAACATGCCATCGAGGCACACGCCGCTAGTGAACGCCGAGTTTGCCGCTTACTGGGGCTCAACTGGGCATGGTTTGGTTATCAAGCGAAGAAGCCTGATGACAGCGAAATCCAGGCGCAATTGCGAAACCTGACTGAACGCAAGCCGCGCTGGGGCTTCAAGAAAATGTTCGCGTACTTGAAGTATCAACAGGGCTATGGCTGGAACCGTAAACGAGTATACCGAGTGTATTGCCAACTGAAGTTGAACCTGCCTCATTTAAATATAGCAGCTGCACGTGCATATTGCCCTGTTCTTGAATTGTAATTATTAAGATAATTAAGCTCCAAGTTTAACCTCGCGTTCTTTTTGTTCTGGACCCATTGCGTTGTAGTGCGCTGCCACGACGCCACCGGCGGCTGCTCAGAGCCGCAACACGGGCGCTTTTTGAGCAGCAGCGAAGGTTGATTCTGCGGCCAAAGCAGTATGAATCCTCAGTCGCGCAACGCAAATTGAAGCTATGTGGATGCTATTGGATCGGGTGGCAGCAGCGGCTGCAGCCGTTGCGGAAAGTCGGTGAAGATGCCGCTGACGCCGGCCTCCACCAGGCAGCTCATTTCTGCTGCGTCATTCACCACCCAGGGCATCACACTGTGGCCATGCGCCTGCAACGCACAGATCTGCTGCACGGTCACCATGGAATGACGCGGAAAGTATCCGCGCAAAGGCAGATCATCAGGCAAATTTTGAAGGGGCACGTCCTCGGGGTGACCGGCCAGCGCCGCCACCGCGATGGCAGCGTTTCGGGCGACAACCTGACGGAGGACGGCGAAGTTGAAGGAACTCACCACCACGTGCCGCTCCGCCCGCAGTTCTTCAATCAGCGATACCACCGCCCCCACCACCGGGAAATCCTGCACGGGCGCAGGCAGCGCTTTGATTTCGACGTTGACGCACCAATCATTATCGCGCGTGAATTCGAGCGCCCGTCGCAGCGACAGCAGCGCCTCGCCCCGGTAACGGGCTGCCTGCGCTGCAGTCACTGCCCCGGCAGCAATCTGCCTGAAAGGGTCGGCCTCCACATACCAGCTGCCGTAATCCAGTTTTTCCAACTCAGCCAGTGTAAAGTTAGCGAAGATCCACGGCGCACGGTCGGGGAAAATCTGCCGCGCGTTGCTGGTACGCGCCAGCGAAACATCGTGAAAGACGAACAGCGCGTCATCGGCGCTCACGGCCACGTCCAATTCCCACATGTGCGCACCCAATTCCAACGCCCGCCGCGCGGCCGAGAGAGTGTTTTCCGGCGCAAGGCTGCACGCGCCGCGATGGGCGATGTTCAGCGTCAAGCGGAACCCTGTGACACTGCAGCCGCCGTAATCAACTCCTCGAGGCGCAGGCCGCATGCATGCGCCTTCTCGAGAAAAGTGGCCTCGTCGCTCGTGCCGCTATGATGAATCATCACCTCAAGGCTCACGCATTTACCGTAGCTTGACTGCGCCAGCAATTCCGCCACCAACGCCCAATCCACAGTGCCGGAAAAGGGACACTGGTGCAGGTCAGTTGCCCCGTCGTTGTCGTGCAGATGAATCGAAATCAAAAAGTGGCGCGCGTCAGCGTTGCCAGGAACAGAATCAGGGAGATGAGCACAAGTTGGGATTCCATGCAGTGGTTCCCAAAAAACTAGCGCATTATAAATCAGGTTTGCTTAATAAGTTGTCGCTGATTTATGCTGCCACGGATGATTGCTCAGAGTGGGCGCACTCCACGGATGGTGCCCCTGGCGACGGAGCTATTGGGCAAGCGTGCCGACGTCATCGTTTTTTCACAAGGTTCAAGTGTTTAAACTATTCTCGCAGCAGATTGTCTGCTAAACTGCAATCGACGTGTCAACAGCCCATGTTTCATACCACGGGAAAGCGCATTTGTTTGGGATATCGCCGCCTGAATGAGCGCGGATACGTGATATACCCAGGCAAGGTCAGTGATGCCGATTGTTTTCGCATCGGCAGTATCGGCCGTCTGTGCGCGGTGGACATGCGCGATCTGCTGGGCGCGATTAGAGAAGTATTGAGCGATATGAAGATTGAATTAACGTGAAAAAAGTGAAATCTGAAGGCCGGCGTCACTGGCGCGGCCTGTCTTTCACATCGAAATCCACAAACCATTAGGAGGCTGACGATGGAATTCTACTTTCAGCGCGGCTATCGCGGCCCGCTAAAAGCCGTGATGCTGGACTGGGCCGGCACCACGCTGGATTACGGCTGCTACGCGCCGGCCGTGGTGTTCGTGCAAGTCTACGAACGCCAGGGCGTGCCCATCAGCATTGAAGAGGCGCGCGTGCCGATGGGGGCGCACAAAAAGGTGCACATCCGCAAACTCTCAAAGATGGAGGCAATCGCCGCGCGCTGGCAAGAGGAGCACGGCCGCGCGCCCAACGAGGAGGACGTGGAGACCATGTTCGCCGACTTTGTGCCACTGCAACTGGGTTGCCTCGCCGATTACGCCGAGCTGATACCCGGCACAGTTGAGGCCATGACCGAGTTCCGCAGAATGGGTTTGAAGATTGGCTCTACAACCGGCTACATGACCGAGATGATGGATGTGCTCATCGAGGAGGCTGCCCGGCGCGGCTACAAACCGGATTCATCGGTATGCGCCGCGGAGGTGCCGGCGGGAAGACCGGCGCCCTGGATGTGCCTGCAGAACGCACAGATGCTGGGCGTTTATCCGATGGAAGCCTGCGTCAAAGTGGACGACACCCTGCCCGGCATTGAAGAGGGCCTGAACGCCGGCATGTGGGCCATTGGCCTGGCCAAGACCGGGAATGAAATCGGCCTGACTGAGGCCGAAATCGAAGCGTTGGACGCGGACGTTTACCAGGCGCGATTACAGCGCGCCTACGCGCGCATGGCCCAGACCGGCGCGCATTATGTGGTTGACGGCATTTCGGATGTGCCGCCGATTATCGCTGAAATCAATGTGCGTCTGGCGCGCGGCGAGCGCCCGTAGCTTGTTCAGCGCATAATCTGTGCGCGCGCCGGGATAACCCAGCTAGCCGCAATACCGTTTCGCGAACCGGCCGTGCGTTTGCGGTTACTTGCCGCACTACTTATCACAGGAGGCACGCTGTGCATCAGTCTGAGTGGATGAGATGACTGCCAGACAACCCGAGGTGCTCATCGTCGGTGGCGGGGTGATTGGAGTGTGCAGCGCGTATTTCCTCGCGAAGGCGGGCCGCAGAGTGACGCTGCTGGAGAAAGGAGAAATCTGCTCCGGAAGTTCGCACGGAAACGCCGGCCTGACCGCGTACAGCCACGTGACCCCATTAGCTGCACCGGGCGTACTCGCGCAAAGTCTACGCTGGCTGCTGCGCCCGCACAGTCCTTTCCACATCAAGCCCCGGCTCGACCCCGAGCTGCTGCGCTGGCTGTGGCGTTTCCGTGCCGCCTGCAGCGAGAACCGGATGCGGAGCACTATCCCCGTGTTGCTTGCGCTGGGTCAGGCCAGCCGGCGGTTGTATGCGCAGCTGCACGCGACTGAGAATCTGCACTGCGATTACCAGTACAGAGGGCGTCTGTACGTTTTCAACAGTCGTACTCACTTCGAGGCCGGGCTGCACGAGGCCGAGTTGCTTCGCGGCTACGGCGTGGAAACTCGCGTGCTTGCGGGCGCTGAACTGCAGCACACGGAACCACATTTGCTCCCATCCGTCATCGGCAGTATCCACTACCCGGATTACGGCAGCTTGATCCCCGACCGCTTTGTGCACGCGTTGGCGCAGGCGGCGCGCCGCCTCGGGGTGGTCATCGAGAGCAGCACCGAGGTGCGCGGTTTCGAAACATCCGGCGCGCGCATCACCGCCGTGCGCACCGGGCGCGGCAACCACCGGGCGGAAGAGGTGGTGCTCGCGGCGGGCGCATTCACGCCGCTGCTGGCGCGCCCGCTCAGGCTGCGCCTGCCCATCCAACCGGCAAAAGGTTATAGCCTGACCATGAAAAAGTCCGCTGCCTGCCCGCAGCTGCCTCTTTCCTTGGAGGAGCACAAACTGGCTGCCACGCCGATGGGAGACCAGTTGCGTCTGAGCAGCGCGCTCGAACTGGTCGGTTACGACAGCGCCATCAACCCGCGCCGGGTTGCCGGCATTTATGCGGGCGCGCGCGATTACCTTGTGGAAATCGACGAAAGCTCGCCGGCGGAACCCTGGTGCGGCTTCCGCCCGCTCACACCCGACAGCCTACCCATCATCGGGCGCAGCCCGCAGCATGATAACCTTACTATCGCCACCGGCCATGGCACCCTCGGCATCACTCACGGCCCTATCACCGGCCAGCTGGTGACCCAGCTGCTAGCGGGTGAGCAGCCGGATATCGACCTGCGCCCACTGCGCGTCAGCCGCTTCCCACAGCCGCGCTGAGCGCGGGTCAACCCGCACCGCGCCGGCTTCGACGCGTACGCCTCCGTGTTCGTTTCCAACGAGCCGCCAGAACTAATCGACGCCGCCATCAAGCAGATTGGCGAATTCCCTGAAGTAGGTTTCCTCGCGCGATTAGCCAGTGAATTCGACCTGCAGTGGATGTGATGTGCCGCGACAACAGTCATCTCACTGAACTGGTGACCGAGCGGTTTCAGCGCATCTCCGGAGTGCGGCGCACCAGCACAATGATGATTATGCGCGTGTACAAATACGGGCAGGCAGACTTGAATCTGCTGTGCGCAGCCATGAAGCGCAAAGCGGACAGCGATGACGACTGGCCCGCGGACGCGCCGCAACTACGCTACCGATGGCGCGGAAACAATCCTCTAGTTTCTTTTTGACTAAGAACTTGCCAGTGCGCGGAGGCCGCTATCCGGCCGCCAACCACGCCGAGCGGTAGGCGCAGTATTCGCATCCGTTCGGGCGGGACGGCGGCGCGCTTTCCAATTGCAGGCAATGGTGCGCGGCCAGAATGGTCCCTTCAATCCACGCATCGCTGCCCGTGTACGGCAATACGCTCACCTCGAACTGCAGCTGCTCGGCAAATTCCTTACGGCGGCGGTCGCCGTTGCAATAGATGAAGTAGCCCGTGTCGGAGACTGTGAATCCGTTACGGCGCAGCAGCCACTGGTAGATTTCAAGCTGACGCTTGTAGCCGCGCTGCCACTCCGCATCCAGCGAAACCGCACTGTTCTTGCTGGTGGCTTTGTAATCCACAACAATTAACTCGCCGTTCGCAGCCTGCCATACGTCATCCACAGCGCCATGGATGAGAAGATTGGTGGGTTCATGCAGATGCTGCACCCCTTTGAAATTGTTGCGCCAATCGCCCAGCTCGGGATGCTGAAAAGGCACCGCGTCAATACCGTGAGCCCGCATGTAATGAGGATGCGGTTTTCTCTGTTTGCGGTAGACATCGAACTCGGTCTTCAACAGGGTATCCACTGCAGAATTGAGGTTGAAGGGGAAACCGGGTGGTCGGTCCACTCCCAGCCTGCGGTCAAGGTAAAAACAGTGCGGGCACTCGATGAAGCGGTCCAGCCGCGTGCGACTAAGTTTGAAAGGCTTTTCGCTCTCCGGGTCGTATAGGTTTCGCTGGCGCGGCGGGCGATAGGGCATAAGAGGCTATTCTAACAGGCGGCGTGGTTGTACTCCGATATGCAGAAATCGCGTCCCACGACCAGTTAACCCGAGGCTGGCGGCAGCAGCGGGGGCACCGGGCAGCCGAGTGAATCCGCCACCGCCCGTAGCAACTCAGCCTCAGCAACAGTGACTTGCCTGTCGGCGACCACGCAAGCAATACAGGCCACCATAACGCCACGCTTCAAATTGGGCACGGCCGCCGCCAGCTCGTCCAACGCGCCGTCAATCGCTACCAGCGATGGCTCAGTCATCTTCGCCGCGGGTGCGCTTTCCGGGAAAAGCTCGCGCATGCCGGCCTCAAAGGCATGACCGGCCTGTTCCGGGTCTGAATGACCAACGTGCGCCAGGCTGGAAAGCAGATCGACGCACGCCGGTCGCAGCGCCGCGAGTGATCGCACCGACTTCCTCGCCGCCGCTTTCCGGTCGAAAGCACTCTCGAGGTGGCGGAGCAGCATGTGCTGCAATGTGTATTCGAACAGGCTGATATTCTCATCCGCTTCCATCAGCCGCTGCACGTTGGCGCGGAAGTCGCGGTACTGGATCGGAGAAAGTTGCCGTAGCGCCGAAAGCGAAATCTCAGCGAGAGGCAACCTTGATACAGCGCCGGCGGAAGCGAGCAGCGGCAACAAGCGCAGGGTCTCATTGTACACAGCCTCGTCTGCCTGCTGCTGCAAATGCTCCAGTTGATGCGCGCGCACGTTATCTTCCTCGTCCAGCAGCAGGCCATAGACCACGGCACGCGCTCCGAAAGGCTGCTGAGCGACCCGCCGCACTTCACCCGGAATACGCTTCAATATCTCAGCCGCATAGGCGACGTGAGTAGGCGTCGGTGCACCGATGGAATCCATGACGGTGTGGCTGGCTGCCATGAAGTTCGTCGCTTGACCGGCAATGGCTGCGGGCACAGCAGCCGCGGTCCGCTCAGGGCTTTCATCGCGCTCGAACTCGCCCGAGAAACTCGGGTCAATGCGCCGGATACGCTCGCGCAGCGCAGGGTGGGTCGCCATGATTGTGCTCAGGAAACTGGTGACGCCATTGGCAAATAGAAGGTGGCTGGCCTCCTCCGCTTTTGCCGCGAGCAGTTTGGAGCCCTGCTCCAACCCACCGATGCGTTTCAGCGCTCCCGCCAGCCCCATCGGGTTGCGCGTAAACTGCACCGCAGCGGCGTCGGCGAGGTACTCCCGCTGCCGCGAGACAGCGCTCTTGATCACCTTTGCGAAAAAGACGCCTATGTATCCGACCACAATCAGGCCGATGCCGAGAAGCAGCAAGACCATGCCCAAGTTGCCCTGCTCCCGGCGGCGCGAGTGTCGGTATCCAACGCCCGAAAAAGCGGCCGTGCGCATCAGGCCGAAGCCAATCATAGCGATGGCCAGAATGCCCGCGAGGACGCCAATCAAGCGGATGTTCAGGCGCATGTCGCCGTTAATGATGTGGCTGAATTCGTGCGCGATCACCCCCTGCAGCTGCTCGCGACTGAGCTGCTCGACGCAACCACGGGTCACCCCGATGACGGCATCGCCGGGGCTGAAACCGGCAGCGAAAGCGTTGATGCCCTCCTCGTTCTCCAGCAGGTATACTGGTGGAACCGGCGTGCCCGAGGCGAGCGCCATTTCCTGCACCACATTCATCAGTCGGCGTTCACCGGCGTTGTTCGTGGAGGCATCCACAAGCCGCCCCCCCAACATTTCCGCCACGGTCTGCCCGCCCTGCTTTAGTTGAGCGGTCCTGATGAGCGTGCCCACGGCCACCACGCCGAGGGTGCCAATCGCAACAGTGGTGAACAGGCCAGGATCCCAACCACCCCGGCTGCCGAAGGCCAGCGCGACAACGAAATACACCGCGACGATGATCGCCACAACCGCAAGGAAGTAGTAGAAAACCAGGACGCTCGTCTTGCGCCGCGCCGCGTCCTGAAGTTCGAAGAAGTCCATATGGCTCAGGTGATTCTGGGCAGGTTTTCAGCCGTCAACCGAAATCCACTGTGAGAATGAACAACTATTTTCTCAGCGCGACATTCTTCGCGCGCTCCCAGCAAACCGGCTCAGGTAAAGGAGACTTTCGGCGCCGCGCGCTCGGCAGCCTCTTCTACCTCAAACAATGATGCCTGCCGGAAACCGAAGCGAGCGGCAACCAATACGCTAGGGAAAGTCTCACATGCCGTATTATAGGTCATCACCGCATCGTTGTAGGCTTGGCGCGAAAAAGCGACCTTGTTTTCGGTAGAGGTCAGCCCCTCACTCACCTGCATCATGTTCTGATTGGCCTTCAGGTCGGGATAGGCCTCGGCTAGAGCGAAGAGACGCCCCATCGTTCCGGTGAGCGCCGCCTCTGCGCCCATCAGGCCACGCATTGCCTCGGGATCGCCCGGATTAGCCGCCGCCGCCTGCCCGGCGCTGGCGGCCTGATTGCGAGCATTGATGACGGCATCAAGCGTCTCGCGCTCGTGCTTCATATAACCTTTAGCCGTTTCCACTATATTGGGGATCAGGTCGTAACGCCGCTTAAGTTGCACGTCAATCTGCGCGAAAGCGTTCTTGAAGCGGTTGCGCAACCGCACCAGCCGATTGTAAATGCTTACCAGCCAGAGCACCAAAATGACGAGAACTGCGAGGATGACGATGGTTGAGTTCGAGTTCACTGTTGCACCTCCGAGTGTGCCGCAGCCATTATACTCCGGAAGCCGCAGGAGGCGCGGTGGTCCGCCACCGGGTACAGCGCCCGGGCGCTTCTCTCGCCATTACGGCAGCCCCTGCGCGGCGCGTGCTCCGACCGCTTGCATGCAGTCAGTCCCGTACTGCTGCTCGATTATTCCCTTCAGTCCTGTGCCGCCGTACTTTGTGCCCGCATAGAAATAGTCGCACAGGCAAGTGTCCCCGCTGGGTGGCGAGCTGCAGCCGGCCGCTGCAACACCTACTTGCATACCGCGCAACTCAGCGCTTCTGCTCATGAAAGAGAATGCCGCCAGATAGACTGCCAGCGCGAACACGATCGCCACGCGCAGCCTCGCGCCGGCGGCGCCAATCCGGCTCCGCAATAGGCCAACCAGAAAACTGAAACAAAGTGACACGGCCAAGACGGTAAGAAGATCCTCGTAAATCACGTAGAATGGAAACAGGTGACGCAGCGCGGAGAAGAACAGCAAACCCATCCCGACCAACATGAAAAAGAAAATCACACGCATGTCCCTCATACGCCGCACGAGCAGCAACTCAAACAGCGTCAGCGCCACGACGAGCAATTCCGGCCAACGTGAGCCGCGATAATGCCCCCACCATTCTGCGCCAACCGAGCCCAAATACGCCAGCGTAGATGAGTGCCCAGCAGATGAGAGAAGCGAGATAGAACTCTGCGGATGCAGGAATTCGAAAAGAACGCGCGAGACCGCGACCTCGATGTGCGCACCAAACGCTTCTGGAGACACGCGAGCCAACTGCCACAGGGCGCCCCAGGCAATGGCTCCCAAGAATACATTGCCGGTATTGGCGGTGATCAATCGTCGCATCGGGGATGCGTGCAGCACTGCAGCCATGCCACTCTGTCCGCGCCGTCGGGCCGCCACTACCAACACCCCGCCGGCCATAAGCACCGCGGGAAGGAAGAGGCTGTAAGCATTCACCTTGGGATGCACAAAACTGGCGTAAACGGCCAGTTCGAACCCGACCATGAAAAGCAGGGCGCACGTAGCGGCATCAACCGCTCCGCGCTTCAGAAGCCCGAGCATTTGGCCTCTGACATAACTCTTGTATAACCGTACACAGGAGATTAGGAATACCCACAGGGCCAGCAACAGCATGAAACCCAGGATTTCCACTGCCAAATACGGCACAAGTGATAAAGTGAATGAGGCGATAAACTCTGGCCAATACCGCAGCAGCAACACTAGCGGCGGGGCAAGGAATAGGTTGGCCACAAAGGCGTACCTCAACACCACAGTACGCGCACCAGCCTGTACTCGATCTAGAGCGGTCTCCGAAGTCAGCGAAAAAACGAGCGGTAAAAAGGCAAGGTAGGGCAGCGCGTTGCGCTTAGCGAACAGAGCAAAAGCCAGCGCCATGCCGCTGCCGACCAGATAAGTCCCAAACGCGGACAACCTCGCCGCACGCGCAGCCTTGAACATAAGATACAGCGAAAGCAATCCCATGCATGCGCTGAAAGCCTCTTCGCGGATCCTCAGCAGAAACTGCAAGTTTGACCATGAGACAGCCAGAATCAAGCTCGCAAGGAAACTGATGAGGTTCGATCCGGTCAGGAAGCGGGCAAACGAGAAGACCGTCGCCACAATCAGCAGGAATATAACTGTGCCAGACAGCCATCCGGCGATTACGAACTGCCTCAAGTACAGCAGCGGATCCGGATTAGAAGCCAAGCCCTGAAACGAGGCCGCGCTGAGGACGTCGGTCTTCGAGGCGAGTGCGTAAGTCCAACCCAGTAATTGGACAAGCGGCAGTCCTACACCAGACGACGAATGTTCCACAAACCCGGACGGGAGACCATCGAGGAATCTTAGTCCGGCGACAGAATAACAGAAATCAGAGTCAATGTTGCTCCAGTAGCAACGGTCAAGGCCTGTGGAAGCGTAAACGAACGTGGCAACACCGATAGCAACGGCAATCGCTAGTAGAAACCACAGCGTGTTGCGGGTTTTCTCTTTCTGCATTGCTCAAGGTGCGGTGCTATTTTCTAGTGCAAGGCACTATCACCGTGCCATCACTAGGCGCACCAACGCAGCGCCTCAATTGCCCACCTGCGCCGCCTCCAACACCTGCTGGGAAACTTATGTGCGTCTCGCCTCACGCCAACTTTCCTGAGTGACGTCACACCTTTCTACCCCCAGATCTCACTTTCTGACCAAAGCCACGCAGCGCCACGTACTCCACTGGAATCACCATGATACGCCTTAACCAGCGTAGTGCACACGTCACCTGAAAAAACATGGTCGTTCCATAGTGCCGGCACATTGTCATATAATCGAGCGATGTTGGAAAGACCACCTCCGAGAACTATCACTTTCGGGTCGAGCAGGTTAATCACCGCCGCTAGACCTCGCGCCAATCGATCCTCATAGAGGGTAAGTACTGCATCGGCATGCCGCTCTCCAGCATCGGCACGACGAGAAATTTCCTCTGCAGTTATTCGAAGACCCGTTCTGCACCAGTAGCTCAATTGGAGACCCGGGCCTGATAGAAAGGTCTCTATGCAACCCTGTTTTCCGCAGTAACAATCAGGGCCGGGAAGCTCGTCGTTGCGCGGCCATGGTAGCGGATTGTGCCCCCACTCTCCCCCAATGGCGTTCACCCCGGTGACGAGTGTGCCATGGATTACAATCCCTCCCCCGGTCCCCGTACCAAGGATCACTCCAAACATGTTGTCTGCACCGGTCGCCACACCATCCGTAGCCTCCGAAAAAGCAAAACAGTTGGCATCATTCTGCAAACGCACAGGCCGCTGCAACATTTCTTCCAGGTCCCGATCTAACGGATGGCCTATGAGTGAGGTCGAGTTTGCGTTCTTGACCACCCTTGTTGTCGTTGAAAGCGTTCCGGGAATGCCCACCCCTACGCTTCCCCTTAGCCCTGTCGCGCGCTCTATTTCGAGAATAAGCTCACGAATAACCTCCAAGATCTCGCGATACGTTTCGTCTCCCGTGCCCCTGGGCGTCTCCAACCGCTTGCGCACAAGCACACTTCCATCTCTCGCGATTGCGATTCCTTCAATCTTGGTCCCGCCAAGATCTACTCCGATTCTGCATTCAATTTCTTTCATTGTGTACTCTAGTTGCGCTGACTTGCTCTTTATCACAGTGGATTTCTGATGACAGGACAGTGGTACCGCAGCACATTAAACTGATTGTGGCCGAATCATTAAACCACCGGCATACTGCAACCCCGATTTACCCGCAGCTATCGGCAGCACAGTGGTAGGTGGTTGGCACGGTACCCAATTGTACTGTCGATCCCCTTAGCCTACTCCGCCACGCGAACGCCCCGTTGCGCCAGTCGGTCACTAATCTTGGTAAGGTCAGGATCAAAAAACCGATCTGGCAGGTTGTTGTTACGCAAAAAGGGTATTATAGTAGATGAAGTTTTGTTAACGCAGTATTCTCCGGATGGGCGAGTTATTAACGTTTTGTGGGTATGGTAACAGTAATTAAATGAATCTTTCACGGTTTCCCCGTTTGCGCTACGGACATCTTCCCACCCCGTTAGAATACCTCGGGAATCTGACTAGAGAACTGAACGGTCCTCATATCTGGGTTAAGCGGGACGACTGCACCGGCATGTCAACGGGCGGCAACAAGACCCGCAAGCTGGAGTTCCTGATGGCAGAGGCGGAAGCACAGGGGGCTGACACTGTTCTGACCATCGGCGCAACGCAATCCAATCACGCCCGTCAGACCGTAGCCTTTGCGGCTCGAATGGGCGTTGCCAGCCATATTCTGCTGGAAGACAGAACCGGCATCGATGATCCGAGCTATAAGAACAGCGGCAATGTTTTGCTAGATCAACTTCACGGCGCCACCATAGAAGAGCACCCTGATGGCACTGATATGAACGCCGCGATGGAATCTGCTGCTCTTAGTCTTCGTGAGCTGGGGCGCAAGACGTACACTATTCCCGGAGGAGGATCCAACGCTACGGGCGCACTGGGCTACGTCCACGCTGCCCTGGAAATGATTACCCAGGCCAATGAAGCCGGGCTGCCGATCGATCACGTGGTCCACGCTACTGGAAGCACGGGCACGCAGGCAGGGATTGTGACCGGCATAGTTGGGACGAACAGCGGCATTCCTGTGCTGGGCGTCAGTGTCCGCACGAAGAAAGAACTCCAAGAAGAGAACGTCTTTCGTCTCGCGTCAGCGACGGCAGAGAAAATTGGCTGCCCCGGAATAATCAGCCGCGATGATGTGGTCGTCAACGCCGATTACGTTGGCGAAGGCTACGGCATACCCACGGCAGGAGCGATTGGGGCCATTCGGATGCTTGCCCGCACTGAGGGCCTGCTGCTGGACCCGGTCTACACCGGTAAAGCTATGGCAGGGCTAATTGACCTGGTGGGGAAGGGATTCTTCAAGAGCGGCGAGAATATTGTCTTTCTACACACGGGCGGTACGGTAGGGCTTTTCGGTTACGCATCGTTTTTTCGGTAGTGAGGCCAGCGCAGCGCGGGATGACAGAGCGTGAAATGCGTTGCCTGGCACCGGTTAAAGGGTACTTCAACATACAGGCCATAGCAGCGCGTACTTGCAGGTCGTGTAAAATTGGGTGGCGTACGTAGACCGATTGTGTCAGTCTGTTTTCAACGACCTGACTTGAAACTGATCGAAAAATGCAATTGTGAGCAGGGTTGAAGAATATTTACAGCCTAAACCGGCTCCGGGTATGAAAGCGCGTTATTGCGCAACGAGGTGCTTCCGAGAGCAAAAGTGTTAACGGTTACAACTGCGTGGAAGTTGAAATACCCGGACGCATTCATTGGTGTGTTGGCCATGCACGGGGCGACGAATCCTGAGCGACATCCCATTCTGGATGAGAAGAAAGCAGCCCTTGAGAAGGCGTTGCGGGATCGGTACTCGTCCTATGACCGCGCAACCCTGCAGGCTATTCCTGTCCTGGCTGCATACCGCGCCTACTACAAGCAGTTCAAGAAAAGCTACCACGTACAGCATCAGCTTGAATCCGTGGTTCACAAAAAGCGTGCTATCCCCAAGGTTTCAGCCCTGGTTGAGGCCATGTTTATGGCGGAGTTGAACAATCTCTTGCTTACCGCGGGCCATGACTTAAACACCATCACACTCCCGCTGCGTGCCGACGTGGCCTCCGGTTCCGAAGGCTACATTCGCTTGAACGGGGAGGCACAGACGGTGAGGGCAAGCGATATGATGATTGCCGACGCAGACGGGGTTTTGTCCTGCATTGTTTACGGCCCGGACGGCAGGACGCGCATCAGGCCGGAGACCGAGCGAGTCCTGTTCACTGTGTATGCGCCACCCGGAATCGATGCGACAGATGTCGAGCGCCACCTGGCGGAGATTCGCGACAATGTGACAGTAGTAGCTCCCAACGCTGGCGTAGAGCGATTGGAGGTAATGGGCGCGAGCTAAGTTTCCGGGCCAAAGCCCTTGGCAAAGGCCGCACGGGCGCAGACACCTGCTGGGGCATTCATCGCGCAGTCTTGCCAACCGGATGCGCTCCCGCGCGAATCCGGCCGCGCCAGCGCAAATCACTATTGCGGCTAGTCCGTTCCCGGTGGGAAAACTGGCTTCTTGGTCACGTGCCAGAACGACTGGTCGAGCCTGTGCGCCGGATTGGTGACTAGCAGCCTCCCGCTCATTTTTTCCCGCGACGCTGCTAACCCGCGCCCGCAGGTTGCATAGACTTCAAGTAGCTGCGCACAGCTTCAGTGTTTGTCAGCGAGAGCGCATGGTCGGCCACCTGCTGACATTCTTTCAGCTCCCACCGACGCATCTCGTGCTTAGCAGTGGGAACGGCTGCCGGTACCATGCTGAACTCATCCAGACCCAATCCGAGGAGCAACGGCGTAGCAAGTGGGTCGCCGGCCAGTTCCCCACACAGCCCCACCCATTTGCCGTACGCATGCGCCCCGCGAATGGTCTGCGCAATCAAGTGCAGCACGGCCGGGTGATACGGGCTGGCCAGCGCTGCAACACGGTCGTTGGTGCCGATACTGAAGAAATCCACCAACGGGGCAATTTGCTCCGCCAGGATCGCGACCGAAGGCACCTCCACCATTATCCCGAACTGCACCTTTTCGGCCTGGCCGGCGCTTTCCCTGTCAAGGTTCGCCCTGGCCTCATGCAGTAATGCACGCGCATATTCGACTTCCTCGAGATTGGAAACCATTGGCACCATCACGCGCAAATCGGTCTCCACTCCGGCTTGCAGCAACGCCCGCATCTGAGTGGTGAGCAGGGCCGGGTTTTCGCGAGCGATGCGTATTGCCCGCCAGCCCAGAAATGGATTGAGTTCATCACGAATATCGAGGTAGCTGACAGCTTTGTCCCCGCCGATATCCAGGGTACGGGCCACCACTGGCCGCGAACCCACTGCGGCAAAGATACCCCGGTAAGCACGAATCTGTTCTTCCTCAGTGGGCATGGTGATACGGTCAAGATAAAGGAACTCGGTGCGCAGCAGGCCAATGCCCTCCGCGCCGTATTCGACCGCCTGACGCGCATCGTGCAGACTACCCACATTGGCCACCATCGCGACAACGTGGCCATCACGGGTGCTGGCTGGCTCGGCGGCACGTTGAAGATGCAGGGACCATTCCGCCCGCCACCGCGCCTGTCGCGCCCGCGCCTGCGCCAGCGCTTCCTCGTCAGGATCCAGCGTGAGATGCCCGTGAGTGCCGTCAATGACAGCGAGCGCACCTGCGCACAGCGCCGACAGCTCGACGGGGGCGCTCACCACCGCCGGAACGCCGAGCGCCCGTGCCAGTATCGCGCTGTGGTCTGTGGGTCCGCCGCCGCGGGTGCAGATTCCCAGGATATGTTCACGCGGGAAACGCATCGTATCCGAGGGGGTCAGGTCTTCTGCAAGGAT
>Ga0187827_10003860_pt1 | contig 18892 bp, 17 predicted proteins | sample ETNtaG_39_FD_167969 | JGI IMG/M metagenome (GOLD analysis project Ga0187827, IMG submission 167969) | Marine microbial and viral communities from oxygen minimum zone, Eastern Pacific Ocean - ETNP2014_SV_150_PacBio MetaG (Illumina Assembly) | ecosystem: Environmental > Aquatic > Marine > Hypoxic... | reverse complement strand
ATTAGCATGCTCCCCAAAGACTAATCCACGAATAACTTAGTAGTATCGTTTAAAAATGTTAAACTATTTTTGAAAGGAGACTACTAGTGAAAAAGAAGAGACGGTCAGCAGAGCAAATATTAAAAATACTTCAAGCTATAGATGCCAGTCAGGCTCAAGGATCTGCCGTGGAGAAGGCGTGTAGAGAACAAGGAATAAGCGACCCAACCTATTATACCTGGTGTAAAATCTATGGAAGAATGAAAGTAGATCAAGTAAAACGCCTCAGAGAGTTGGAAAAAGAAAATGACAGACTCAAGAAAGTGGTAGCTGATCTGTCCCTTGACAAAGCTATATTGAACGAGGCATTAAAGGGAAACTACTAAGCCCGTCCCGGAAGGCCAAAGCGGTAGAACATGTACGAGAAACAATGAGAGTTTCCGAACGACGGGCATGCAAGGTGTTGATTCAGCCAAGAGCGACACAGAGGTATACACATAAGCAACCGGATAAAGATCGAGTGTTGAGGCAAGATATTATTAGATTAGCTTGCAAACACAAACGATATGGATGTCGACAAATAATGAACTTATTAGATACAGAAGGATGGAGAGTCAATCATAAGAGAGTTCACCGTATATGGAAGGAAGAAGGGCTTCAGGTGGCCAAGAAGACGCGAAAACGTCGTAGACTAGGCACAAATGTATTCGCAAGAGAGCAGAACATATAAATCACGTATGGAGTTATGATTTTATCATGGATGAAACAGAGAGCGGGAATAGATTAAAGATGTTGACAATATTTGACGAGTATACACGGGAAAACCTCTCAATAGATGTAGAGCACAGTATAACATCAAGAGATGTTATTTCTACACTTGAATATTTATTCGCAATTCGAGGAGTCCCATCATGTATTCGTAGTGATAACGGGTCAGAATTCATAGCTAAAGCAGTGAGAGAGTGGTTATCAAGTATCAGTGTAGAGACGTTGTATATTGAGCCTGGAAGTCCCTGGGAAAATGGTTATACGGAGTCATTTCATAGTCGTTTTCGTTACGAGTTATTGAATACGGAGTTATTTGGAAGTTTACGTGAAGCTAAAGTTATAGTAGAACAGTGGAGACAGGAGTATAACCATAGAAGACCACATAGCTCGTTGGGTTCGTTACCACCGGCAAAATTTGCAGAGAATTGTATTCCTGAGATTTCGGCTACGCCTCAATCTCCGAAATACAATTCATTAACAAACGATAATTACTTAGTTAAATGTGGTATATAAAATGGGGGTACGCCATAATTCTGAAAATAACAATGAAATACTAAAGAGCAAAAATAATTCTTGAAATATTTTCGCTCATGTGGTTAATAATTGCATTTTCAGAATCATTTTTTCTCCATTATGTAAAAGCTAATTTTGATATAATGCTTATACTAATTGCAAAAACCTTATCTCATCTAAAAAGTGAGTATACTTGTGAAAAGTGAGAGGTACATATGTTATTTCTAGATACCGAATGTATTCATCCGTAACTTAATAAATAAATATGAGTGGGCTAATCGCGATAATAGATGATGAACCGGATATTGTTGAGCTGGTTACAATTCATCTGAAGAAATCAATGTTCAAGGTCCAGGGGTTCTATAATGCAGAAGGACTGTATAGATTTCTTGGCCTCTCTGATGAACATAGCCAGGATCGTGTGCAAGTTCCTGATCTTATTATTCTTGATTTGATGTTACCAGATGCTGATGGCATGGAAATATGCAAAAACCTGAAAAAGAGAAATGATTATTCATCCATCCCTATCATAATGCTCACTGCTAAAGGAGATGAAACGGACAGGATCCTTGGATTAGAATTCGGTGCAGATGACTATGTAACTAAGCCATTCTCACCAAGAGAGTTGGTTGCCAGGGTAAAGGCCGTTTTAAGAAGACAACAGAAATTTGATGAATCCGGAAAATATGAAATCGGTGGAATGTTAATAGTTGATGTTGATAAGCATGAAGTTACTGTTGAAGGGCAAAAGATAGAATTAACTTCTACTGAATTCAGAATATTAAAGCTTTTTGTCTCAAACAAAAGTAAGGTATTTTCAAGATACAATATTTTAGACTATCTATGGGGTGATGAAAAAATTGTTTTAGACAGAACAATAGATGTACATATCAAAAATTTGAGAGAGAAACTCAACAAGGCAGGATCGTTCATAAAGAATATTAGAGGAATAGGATATAAACTAGAAGAATGAAAATCTCGCTTTTTGCAAAAATATTTGCCGGGTATCTGCTTGCTGTCATCATTATTCTTGCCATTACATTTCCACTCACGTTTAGAGCAATAAGACATCATCATATAGACACATCTACTGATAATCTGGAAAACCTCTGCAATACGGTAAATCTAAAAATATCCCCACTTTTAGAAAGCAACAAAATCATGAAGCTAGACACACTCATAAAAGAGTTGGGAAAACAGATTAATACAAGACTAACAATCATAAACCCTGAAGGAACTGTCCTTGCTGATTCAGAAAAAAATCCAGCCTTAATGGAAAGCCATAAGAACAGAATTGAGATAATCAAGGCCATTAAATCTGGTTTTGGAACGTCATTGAGATATAGCGCATCAGTAAGGGAAGAAATGTTATACGTTGCAGTACCGATTGAAAAAGACGGTAAAGTATACGGAGTTATCAGGGCAAGCTTGTTTTTAAATGAAATAAATACGCTTCTAAATAATTTGAAAATAAACATTATCACGATTGCAGTAATTATTGTTGTGATTTTATTGATTGGTGCATTTCTGTTTTCACGAAGTGTTTCAAACCCACTTAACGAATTAGCCATCGCTTCCAAAAAAGTGGCGAAAGGGGACTTCAACACAAAGGTATTCCTTAAAAGCAGAAATGAAATAAAAGAACTGGCAGATAGTTTTAATTACATGACCGACCAGATTAAAACATTATTCTCACAACTCTCTCACCAGAAAGAAGAACTTAACAGCATCATATCATCTATTAATGAGGGGCTTTGTGTAATAGATAAGGAAGGAGTTATTTCAGTAAGTAATGAGAGCTTTAGAAAAGCAGTACAAAATGACTCTGTAAAAGGCAAATTATACTGGAAAGTAATTAGAAAAACCAGATTCGATGAATTGATGAAAAAAGTAAGAAGTGAGCAAAAAAGCATTATTGAAGAATTAGAATTAAATAACAAAATATTTCTATGCAGTGCTACTTTCTGCTCCAACAATAAAGACATTGTTGTGACTCTGCATGATATAACAAAGATCAAGAACCTGGAAAAAACAAAGAAGGATTTTGTCACTAATGTTTCCCATGAGTTACGGACACCGCTTACGGCAATAAAGGGGTTTATTGAAACACTACAAGAGTCACGCAATGACGATGAAAATAAACATTACCTGAATATAATTAATAGACATACTGACAGGGTAATAAGAATTGTTAATGATTTATTGTTACTATCAAAGATCGAAAGAACGTCAGACAGCTTAGAATGGGAAAAAGTAAACCTGAATAACTTAGTAGAAAACGTATTAAAAATATTTGAACAGAGTTTGAAAGAGAAGAATCTTGCTCTAAAATTTAATGCAGATAGTAACTTACCTATTATCAAAGCTGATCCTTTTAAGCTTGAGCAGGTATTTATTAACCTAATCGATAATGCCATTAAATATACAGAAAGAGGAGAAATTGTAATATCCTTAAACCATAATAATGAAACGGTTACAATTGAAGTACAAGATACGGGAATATGTATTCCTCAAGAACATTTAAACCGAATATTCGAAAGGTTTTATGTGGTAGACTCATCAAGATCCAGAAAACTGGGTGGAACAGGCCTAGGATTATCGATTGTAAAACATATTGTACTCCTACATAGCGGCAAAATAGATGTCAGGAACATTCCCGGAACAGGCACAAACTTTATTGTTTCCCTGCCGATAAACCAACCTATTGTATAAATGTAGAGCCTGTGATTCTAAGTGGCTACAAAAAATCCTACCTGATGGTCAGTGTGAGATTTCTTGTCTAACAATATCAAATAATACTCATATTTTTTGAACACTATGTGGAATTATGAAAAAGCATAGAAGGATTATTGTAAAGATAATACAACTATCAGTATATTGGCCTTTACTGCTTCTGTTTAGAGTTTTCTTAAATTTTAATGTCAGGGGAGCCGATAATCTTAAAAAAACTGACAATACATTTATACTTGCAGTAAATCATGTTTCGTATCTGGATCCCGTGTCAGCATACATTGCCATGCCTTTTCATCTGAGATCTTTTCCACTCTTTTTCATGGCGAGTGATTACTTTTATAAAAAATTATTTTTTTATCGTTTCATTGGAGCAATTCGAGCACGAGAAGGACGGAATCTTGAATTGTCAAGTAAATCGTTAATTGACACATTAGCCCGAGGCGAAAATATTGCCATATTCCCTGAAGGCGGAATAAAAAGGGATATAAAAAGAAGGCCTCGCAGAGGGATCTCTTATGTCGCTGCTAAAAGTAATAAATTGATTTTGCCTCTTAAAATAGAATCAAATCTAGACGGATCTGTCAGTGTTTTAGGTGGAAAGATAATTGACCTGCTGACTGGAAAATACTGGGTAAGAATGGTATTTGGTAAGCCTTTTAGAATTGAGGAGACAATAGGTAAGACACCAGAAAGTCTTTCTGAATTACGACAAGCATCAGAGATCGTGTTTAAAAGAATAGAAGTGACAAAATAACAATTAATCGAAGACAACTCATTTCATTGATCGAACTGGACGTATACTAAAGAATTCATCAAATTTATTCCAGAATACACTACCGTAACACGCGCTCATTACCCAGGCCGCATCATTGCCGTAACTGTCTCCCGTCCATATCCATGGTTGCTTCTTGCTAAATACAGTATGTACATACATACCTCCAAATGTTTGAGCGGACTCCAGAAGTGATGCAGCCTCCTCTACAGTTGGTAAACGCCAATCCTTAAACCCGGCGTAACCTTTCAGATTCAAATTATTCACCCACTCTGATATTTTTTCCTTATCGTTAAATCTTTCAGATCCGTTCTGATGCCACATTAAGCCGGTCGTATGATCAATGACCACTTCCTCGTAAACTATCGATTTTACCTCGTACTGGTGCCGTATTGTACTATGCCCATAAAAACCCCAATCCTGCTCATCGCGGATTTCAACATGAGGCATTGATTGCACCTGCGCTACTGACAAATCCCTGTATGATGAACGCAGGTACTTTCTGGCAATCCTATCCTGCCATTTAACTTTATTAAGCCGTGCTAACTCTTCCATATTCAGAAACAATACCAACTCCCCCCCCTTCTGTATCCCTTTATCATTTAGTGTTCCGAACTCTGCCGGTTGATTACTGCTTTCTTCAAGTTCTATTTTTATTCCTTCAAATAATTTGGATGAAACAAGAAATGATTTTTTATTGTCGTTCAGCACTTTTATCAAAAAACGAGTAAAGATACTGCTGCCACCTAATGTTTCCTCTACCAAGGGTTTAATCACTCCTGACGTTATGACCTGACGTGACCTCCGATTATATGCAGTCTTAATGACCTCGTCCGTTGCCCTTGCCATCTTCTCTCTATAGCCTCTGAAAGAATCACCAGAAAAACATGAGTTAGCGATAAGAAGAACGTGTTTTGCATTATTAGCATCAACCTTCAGATAATTATAAATTTCCTTATTCGAAATCCATGAAGATATGTCCTCCGTAGTGCCTTCAACTGGTATCCAGCTACCCTCCCGCTTTGCCGAATCCAAAATACTATGACCTGAGTAGAAAATTGTAACAGAGTCATCCGGGCCAACCCTTCTGGTCAAATATCTCAACTTGCCAAGTATGTTCCTTCTGGTTGCATCTTCATCATAAAGCTCAATTGTATGGTATTCATCAAAATGATAACGACTCAGCAGAACCTCTTTCACTGCCTTCGCATCATTCACTGAAGTATTCAAGTGGGGAATGTTAGTATAAGAGTCGATTCCAATAACAAAAAGCCACTGGTTACCTCTTATTTCATGACCATTTGGGGAAACCAGTTCTGCTTCCCCACTTTGTTCTTCAGCAATGCTGACAAATGAAAAGGCAAGGAATACAAATGAGATGATTAAGGCGTGTATAAATATATATTTTTTCATTCTAAAAACAAGGCTGTATAAGGTTCTTGTTGTGCCCTATACAGCCTTGTTAATGTTACGTGTTAGATTCTTCTTATTTACTATTCAAAAAACTATGCATCCAGGATTGCTTCTGATGTTTCATTCTCCCAATCCATAACATAGTTGATCCCTGTAATATCAGCGGCTTCTCTGGTCAATGCAAAAATGTCATCCCTGGTGATTTCACCTAGGTTGAATTTCCTTGATCCAGCCATTAATTGTCGAAGACCCATAGCCATTTTCTCATAATAGGAATACATACCCAATGCACCCGGAGTAACTTCGCCAAATTCCTCTTTAACCTTTGATGAGTAATAGAAAATCTTCTCAAGAGAATCGCCATGTTCCGAAGCAGGTTTTGGAATATTACCAGCTTCAATTGCTTTACCATTGGTATTACCAACCATAGTGGCACATATTGTTGAACGCGACATGCCAACAGCTTTTACGAATGGTGCGGCAAGCGCGAATGATTTATAAATATGATCTTCAGCAGAAAGACCACCGGCCAAAATTATATCCGGTACATACTCGCCTCTGTCTGCCAATCTCTTACAGAAGTTATAAGTCATAGCGGCAATATAAACAGTCGGCACGCCCCACTCATTCATCATTCTCCATGGGCTCATACCTGTTCCTCCGCCGGCACCATCAATGGTCAAAACGTCAAGTTTGAAAACAGAACAAAACTTAATAGCTCTTGCCAAATCAGACGGTCTATACGCACCCGTTTTCAGGAATACATATTTGGCTCCAGCATTCCTCAAATGTTCAACTTGATCACCAAAATCACTCATCGCCTTAGGTAGATATTCTGATATTGCCTTTACTCTGGTATGCCGCTCAAAACCCTCAACAGCACCTGACTTAAAGGCTTTCTGTATAATTGGATCTTCCGGATCAGGAATTACAATGTAGCCTCTATTTTTTAATAGTATTGCTTTCTCCAGGTTAAAAATCTTAACTTCACCACCTATGTTCTTAGCACCCTGCCCCCATTTCAACTCAACGGCATCAGAACCCAGAGTATTCATACTATACTCAAGGACCCCTAATCTCCAATCTTCCGGATTAGCCTGTATAGCAATAAAGCCATAACCATCTTTCTGGTTGTCCTTGAAAGATTTAAACCTTCTTTCAAGTTCTTTGCATTCTGTAACCTTCTTGTCACTATCAAATTTAGATGTTTCATCCATTCCTACTACATTCTCTCCAATCACGATTCCTGTACCACAAATTGCAGAACCAGCACCGAGGTCCGCAAAGTGGTTCTTTGCAATCTGTGTAGAACCCAAACCGGTACAGATCAATGGGAATTTTAGTTTGAGACCTTTATCTCTACCAAGACGTGTTTCAACACTTACATTAGTAAACTGCTCGTATTCTTTCTGGTGATGACTGGCAACAGTTCCGGAAATGTTAAAGTGTGAATAGTCTACAGGATAATCTTTAGTACCACTGGATGTGCTTTTTCCAAATGGTATAGGGTATATAGTTTCTGGCCCCCTCATAGCCGATAGACCAATTTCACAATATCCGGGACATCCATCAAGGCATACAACACACATCCCACTTTGCGGCAATACATCGCTACCGGTTCTCGTTCTTGTCCCGGTTGCAGCCGATTTATTCGGTATTTGCAAACTTCCCATATAAAGGCCTCCTGTTCATTTAAAAAATTATTATATAAATGTTATTTCTAACTAATTATATCAATAGATTAATAACGAAAACTACTGCAATAAGTGAAGCAACAACAGCAGTAAAATTTTCGTAAGGCTCTATGATTTTTTACACTTAGAGTGAAATATAGCAGATTTCAAACTTTATTCAAGGAATAAGTTAATTATGCAAAGAAGTAAATCTATAGAAATGTCAGGTGGTATGAGGATTCACATCTCGGCTTCTTTATTACTTTAAAAAACCCCGTTAGAAACTCATATCATTGTAATACAACGTATGAGCTTACTAACGGGGAACACTAAAAACTCCTTGGTAATTTAATCATAAAAACTGATTATGTATGTATATTAGAAATTACTTGCTCTTTCCAGTCCATCCCATAAAACACATCTTGCATCAAGAAAATCCATTGCACCGTATCTCATTAACTCCTGGTGATCCGCAGAATCAACAAATGGAATCAATGATTCCTTGATACCTTCAGCATGCTCCACATCCAACTCAATATGAGCAGAGAAGAAAAGAACTTCGTCTTCTGTCAGACCCGCACCCCTGCAACCTTCACGTACGAGCGTATACATCTGAGGTACTATATATTCGGTTCCAGGTCCTAAAGCACCAAAAGCTTCTATATAATTCAGGTATCTGATATTCAGATACTTATCAACAAAAAGCTTTGTTTCCGGTAACGGTTTTATTGCGGCGAGTGCTTCCGGAGAGGTGTCGATCCCTACTGATCTAAGAAATGCTCTGAAAATTGCGGGATGTGTCAGTTCCGGATCCATATCCTGGCCCTCTTCCTGTCGAGCACCATATTCCTCACCTAGATTCTTAATTAATGGAGCCCTCGCACCTTCATCTGGCGTAATAGCTACCAAAGCAGCCAGATATCTGGAAAAATGACGTGAAAAACAATAGTACTGCTCGCCAAACAACTTAACATGATTTTTGTTTAGTTCTTTGTTTTTAAACCTATCCAAATATGAATGGTTTAGTGCCGGATGGCTCAAACAATCTTCCTGCAATTTGTCTACAAAATCACTTGCATTCATTACCTTTCCTCCTTTAGTGGGTTTTTCTGCTAGTAATACCATAACTTTATCCCCTCCATTTATTAGAGTTGTAAATTTAATTAATATGCTACTTTCGCAATACCCATACCAAGAGAAATATCATGATGAAAATAATTTGATGTCATTGCATATGACTTGTTTATACAATATGTTACGTCATAATATTAAATTTATGGCAACTTATAAAGTATTTTTCATCCTCACAAATCACGCAATTAATTCGCACTGGATGTACGATTGCAAAAAAGCAGGCGTAATATTTGCGCTATAAATACATTCGTGATTATTAATATTTGCGGTATTGGCTTTAGAGAAATATATTTTACTGGTTTTGTATGCAATTGAGTAACTACCTCACTCATACACATAGAAGTGTTGTTTGGCATGAAACCACTAACATCATTACTGCATGTACAATCAAGAACTCAAGTAAGTTCTTATATTTTCTGCAATTGTTTTAAATATCCATTCGAATTTTACCATATCCGTCTCGAGCAATGTCACCCTGAACCCAAAAGTGTCACAGCTAAAACCTGTTAATGGCACCACACAAATACCTGTAGCACCCAATAGGTAATAAACAAACCTCTTGTCAAGAGCGACATTACACACGCTATCTTCAATATAAGCCCTGACTTTGTCTTTGTAAATCTTTAGGCATTGTTTATTGTTCAAGACGCCGTCCTCAAAAGCAACCGTCATATAAAATGCACCATCGGTTTGATTTACTATTATACCGTCGATACCAACCAGTGACGCATAAGCAAATTTAGACTTTGCTTCGTATTGTTTATTTCTTTCGGAATGATATTCCTTATACCGTGGGTCAGACAATAAGGACGGTATAACTGTCTGTGGAAGTGTTGTCGAACAAACTTCCAGCATTTTTGCATTCAATATAGTCTCAATATATGTGTTGAACACAGGATCGTTACCTCTATTATACACCTCTATCCAGCCACACCTTGCACCCGGCCATGGAAGCTCCTTTGAAATCCCCCGCATCGATATCCCACATACACCATTAATAACATCACTTAAAGGAGTAGATATTTTTCCATTATAGGTTATTTCTAAATATATCTCATCGCACACAATGAATAAGTCAAACTCTTCCGCGATTCTCACGATCTCCACCATTACGTCCTTTGAGTATACCGTACCTACCGGATTGTTCGGATTTATCATTAATATCCCAGATATCGATCTATCATCTTTTATTTTATTTCGTAGATCATTAATATCCGGCATCCAACTATTTTTAGGATCTAATTTATACATGATGTGATCTTCACCGGCATGAGCGGCCTCTGTTGAGGAATGGGTAGAATAGGCAGGCGAAGGGCCAATTACCCGTGCTTCTTTCCTCAAGTAATTATAGACCTTGGATATTGCATCACCAATACCATTAAAGAAAATAATATCTTCTTCTGTGATCTGTACCTTTTTCCGTTTATTACAAAATTCTGCAAGAAAAGCCCTTGTCTCCACCAGACCTTTCGTAGGGCTGTAAGCAAAAGATGAATCAGTATCAACCGCCCCCTTTATCACGCTCTTAATCCATGGCGGAATATTCTCCCCCTTGAAAACAGGATCTCCAATATTCTCCCAGCAAATATCCAACCCTAGATTCTTCAAACGATTTCCAACCTCTACTATTTCACGTATCTCGTACTGAAGTTCATGAGCCCCTGCATGTACAATATTATTTCTCATAATTAATCCGTAAAACTTTCAATAATATTTCTATCTTACGTAATATATCTGCATCAACCTAAACGGCGCAGGCGAGAAACATTCTAGGTTAAGCATGTTGTAAAATCAAGCATTTAAGCCAAACAGTAGAATATATTCTATCTTTATACGAATATAGTGATGAAAAATATTGACATTTTAATTTATATCATATATGTATACGTTCTATGTAGGATGGATAAAGAAGATTCAGCCTAACCACGACTCATTCTGGGGAAAAACTCTTGCATACCTGGCCGAATTACTACGCGGCAGAGAAAATGTCTTTGAATATAACTATCGTATAAAAGACTTTATATCTGTGTTTGAAAACAACGGATTTAAGATAACCGAAAACTATCCAATATTCTGTGATGTATTTCGATTACTACTGTTCAAAAAGCATGAATAATTAGAACTGTAACGCATGTCCCTGCCTCGCACTGGTTCAACCCTTCCCAGAGCACCATTTAACTCATATTCTGAAATAATTAGAACATTAAATTTTTTGCTATAATAATTGATGAAAAATCACTACAATATGGAATTTAATGTTTTGATAAATCATACATAGTTACACGTGTTACATAATATTACTACATATTACCATTTTATTTTATTAATTTAAGTGTTGTAAAGGCCAGTCCTAAGCAAAACAGAGAAACGGAAGTTAATTGTGGAAATTAAAAATATCAGAAATATCGCTATAATCGCCCATGTAGATCATGGAAAAACAACGTTAGTAGACCAAATGTTGAAGCAGACAGGTGTCTTTCGTGAGAATCAGGAAGTTGCCGAGCGTGTAATGGACTCTAACGATCAGGAAAAAGAACGCGGAATAACCATTACTGCTAAAAACTTCTCTATCCAATATAAAGATATTAAACTAAACATTATAGATACCCCCGGCCATACGGACTTTGGAGGTGAAGTTGAACGCACCTTAAAGATGGCGGAAGGGGTACTGCTTCTGGTAGATGCATACGAGGGCCCAATGCCGCAAACGAGATATGTGTTACAGAAGGCATTAGGTTATCACTTGAAACCAATTGTCGTTATTAACAAGATTGATAGACCGGAAGCAAGACCAAATGACGTTCTTGACGAAGTTTTTGACCTGTTTGTAGACTTAGAAGCTGATGACGAACAATTAGACTTCCCAGTGGTTTACGCAAGCGCCAGAGATGGATATGCAAAGCGTGAAGTAGATGAAGAGAGCAACGTTCTAACCCCCCTTTTGGATGCTATTGTTGAGTATATCCCTCCACCAACTACAGATCCGGACGAACCTTTCCAGATACTCATACAGGCACAGGACTATAATGACTACGTTGGTAGGATAGGAATTGGAAAGGTTGTTAACGGAAGTATACGTGCCGGTAGCCAGGTCGCCTGGCTTAAGAGAAATGGTGAAAAATCTAAAGAAAAAGTTTCAGAAGTTTATTCTTTTGCCGGATTGGAACGAAAAAGTATAAAAGAGGCTGTTGCCGGTGATATTGTAGCAATTACCGGAATAGAAAATGTGGAGATTGGAGATACTCTGGCAGACGTCAATGATCCGAAGCAGCTTCCCATCATAACAATCGACGAACCTACATTGTCTATGATGTTCTCAGTAAACGACTCCCCTTTTGCCGGTCAAGATGGAAAATATGTAACAAGCCGAAATTTGAGAGAAAGATTATATAGAGAATTGCGTTCAAATGTCTCGCTGAAAGTACAGGATGATAAATCCAGGGATTCGTTCCACGTATCAGGCAGAGGCCTATTACACTTATCTGTACTGATTGAAAGTATGAGGAGAGAGGGTTATGAACTGCAGGTCTCAAAACCAAAAGTTATATATAAAGAGATTAATGGTAAAAAAGCAGAACCTATCGAGTTCCTGGTAATTGATGTTCCAAAAGAGTTTGACGGTCAGGTTATATCACTACTGGGAATTAGAAAAGGAGAAATGTTGAATATGCGTGAGAGCAATGGGCGAATTCATTTTGAGTTCAAGCTTCCATCACGCGGTTTGGTCGGACTAAGACTAAGGCTTCTTAGCTCCACCCAGGGAACAGCCATCATGTATCATAATTTCCATGAATACGAATATTTTAAGGGTGCCATTCCACATAGGCCAGTAGGCGTTATAGCCTCAATGTCAAATGGCGATGTTATGGCATATGCCCTTGACGGTTTACGCGATCGCGGGGTCATGTTTGTCAAACCGGGAGACAAAGTCTATGAAGGTATGATCGTAGGAGAACACTGTGATCAAAAGGACATAGCCGTTAACGTTTGCCGTGCTAAAAAGGCCACAAACATGAGATCAGCAACAGCAGATAAAGCAATAAAGCTGTCACCTCCAAGAGAGTTGACTCTTGAAATGGCATTAGAATATATCGAAGATGACGAACTAATTGAGATTACCCCTAAAACCTTCCGAATGAGAAAAAAACTGTTGAACGAAACAGATCGTAAACGAAAGAGGATAGCTGCTCACAATGTAACAAGATAAAACCAGGTAGAACTGAAAGTTTTCACAGCATTTATTATGAACATTGAACTAAAACCTGAAATTGTTAAATCTGATAAGTCAGTATATACAATTTATAAATATGCGAAGATGGAATCTACCAATGCGTTTCTCAAGCAGCATTGTTCGTCCTTGCCTGACTATTCTGTAATCTGGGCTGACGATCAGACAGATGGAAGAGGACGTTTTACCAGGATATGGAATTCGCAATCTGGCGTGGACCTGACATTTTCTATCCTGCTGCCATTAACATCACTGGAGCAGAAACAGAGACAGAATATCACACAGATCGCAGCCTTATCAGTTGCTCAGACGCTGGAAGGATACGGTTTGAAACCATCTGTAAAATGGCCAAATGATGTGTTGGTTCATGGAAAGAAAATATCCGGAATACTATGTGAAGTTACTGAAACAGAAGAGAGGATTTGCGGAGTATTGGGAATAGGCATAAACGTAAACAACACTGAAAAATTCCTTGCCAATCTTGACATTCCTGCAACTTCGCTTCGATGTGAACTGCACCATAAGGTTGTACGTCAAGATCTGTTGAAAAAACTTCTTGAAATTATAATAAATTGTTTTAGTGTATTATGCCATGCTGGATTTACACAGAATCGGCAGGAAATAATAAAGAGACTGGCGTTTATAAATGAACAAATTGTTTTTACAGATGTGAAACAGGATTCGTATTTCGGAAAGATAATAGACCTGAACGATGACGGTACATTGCTTTTTGAATGTGAAAAGCGAGGTGTTATCAGTTTGAATTCAGGAGAGATAGCGTTTCATAATTCTTATACAATGAGGAAACACTTATGATCGGTAATGCAATTATGCTGATGTTTATAGGCATGGGAATCGTTTTTATCTTCCTTGTACTATTAAATGTTGCTATGTCGTTACTCGAGCGTTTCACCAGAGAACATACACACAAGGAGGAGTCTGACCTTGCCGAAGCAGAACTTGCACGCAAAAAGAAGAAGAAAGCAAAAAGTATGAAGGTGGGTGACAGCAGTGGACAGACGGCAGTCATTTCAGCAGCTATACATGCATATAGAAATGCTTAAATAATACGAAAGTTATACGTATCATAAATTTTCAAATATGAAAGGGTGGTTATTGTGAAAAAAGTCAGATTCATGGACACTTCATTCAGAGACGGATTTCAGTCCGTTTATGGAGCACGTGTACTTACTCAGGATTTTATGCCGGCAGTAGAGGCCTCTGCGGAAGCAGGGATTAAGCATATGGAAGCAGGAGGTGGCGCCCGATTTCAGTCACTTTTCTTCTATTGTAACGAATCTGCATTTCATATGATGGACACTTTTAGAAAGTTTGCCGGTCCTGATGCTAATCTACAGACCCTTGCCAGGGGAATAAACGTAGTTGCCCTGTCCCAGGCTCCTAGAGATATTATAAACCTTCATGCTGTTCTCTTTAAGAAACACGGCATGACAACTATACGCAACTTTGACGCTCTCAATGACATACAAAATCTCGAATATTCCGGTAAGTGTATAACGGACTCAGGCCTTCACCATCAAGTATGTATCACCCTTATGGATCTGCCTGAAGAGTGTGAAGAGGCACACACTTCCGCATTCTACCTTCAACGCTTGAGAACCATTCTGGACTCAGGACTTCCTTTTGATTCAGTCTGTTTTAAAGATGCAAGCGGTACTGCCAATCCTCAAAAAGTGTATGAAACATTTAAAGGTGCGAGAGAACTTCTCGGAAATGATGCGTTGATATGGTACCACACTCATGATACTGCAGGTGTAAGTGTGGCATGCAATCTGGCAGCAATTGAAGGAGGATCAACAAAAGACAATAACCTTGGTATTGACCTTGCGAAGAGCCCGGTATGCGGTGGAACATGTCAGCCTGACATCATTTCCATGTGGCATGCCCTCAAGGGCAAAGAGTGGACGATTGATGTAGACATCATGAAAATTGTGGAAGCAGAAAAGATCTTTGAAGAGTGTATGAAAGATTATTTTATACCAATTGAAGCTAAACAGGTTTCTCCAATCATCCCTCTTTCTCCTATGCCTGGTGGCGCATTGACAGCAAACACTATGATGATGCGTGATACCGGAACACTTCACCTTTATCCGCAGGTAATAAGAGAGATGACTGAAGTAGTTAAAAAAGGTGGATTTGCAACATCGGTCACTCCTGTATCGCAGTTCTACTTCCAGCAGGCATATGCTAATGTAACTCAAGGCAAATGGAAAAAGATTACAGATGGATATGGGAATATGGTGCTTGGATATTTCGGTCGTACACCATCAAAGCCAGATCCGGAGATTGTTAAGCTTGCAGGTGAACAGTTAGGCAAAAAGCCTTTTGACGGTCATCCACTGGATATCCTTGAACCTGGAATTCCACAAGCGACCAAGACACTTCAGGAAAACGACTTAGAAACAACTGATGAAAATATTTTTATTGCATACGCGTGCGGTGAAAAGGGTATTAGTTTCCTGAAGGGTAACATGAAGGAGAATATCAGAAAGATTACTACTGAAGCTGAAGCAGAAGTCTCAGCCCCTGCATCTGCTCAGACCAAAGGCGCAAGAGAACCCGGAAATTACACTGTCACTGTTGATGGTAAGGCATTTAACGTTACTGTAGCAGAGGGAACCGGTGCCGTTCAGACAATTGCGCCAACCTCACCTGTGGTGGCTATTAAAGGCGAACCAATTGTAGCCAGCATGCCGGGCTCCGTTACACGCATCGAAGTTGGTGCAGGTGACACTGTAAAGGCAGGAGAAGAGATCCTTGTTCTTGAGGCCATGAAAATGGAATCTCCGGTTAAGGCTCCGAAGGATTGCAAGATTATTGTAATAGAAGTAGCTGTAGGTGACAATGTGAAGAACGGTGACACGCTTGCTATGATTGAGTAACTTAATATACTAAAATGAACAAAAGATATTTACATACAATCTGTTATTCTCTTTTCGTATTTTTCGTGTTTGCATACACAGTAAATGCGGATGAATATTCCACTACTTCCAGTAATACGGTGACAGTGAAAGTTCCATCAGACTGCACTCTTTTGAAAGTATCGATTAAGAATGGTGCAGAGTTAAAGATAGGCGACAAAATCAGTGAAGGAGATTTTATCGCTCTTATAGTTGACAAGGGCCATAACAAAATTACGGTTTCTTCCGGTGTCACAGGCAAAATCACCTACATTAACAAATCTATATACAAAAAGTTTACCCCGTTACTTGCGGGAACAGACATCATCAGAATAGAAATACAGAGTATTTTAGTTCATTCAACTGAAACCACAAAAGACGAAGACAAATTATCTTTTTCAATTGTTTTCAGGAATTTGCTGAAAAGCACCGGTTTGTATGCTCTTATATATGATAATGCTGCAAACTGGACCGAGGGCATTGGTAAACTGCTCATGATCAGCATTGGACTTCTTCTAATTTATCTCGGTATTTCCAGAGGATTTGAACCCCTGCTCTTAATCCCTATCGGCATGGGTGCAGTGCTTTCTAATATCCCTCTAGCATTCATTAATGATGATGGAGGAATTATCAAATATATCTATGATGCCGGCATTAAAACCGGTATTTTCCCTCTAATAATATTTATGGGTGTAGGTGCAATGACTGACTTTGGCCCATTACTCGCTAATCCTCGTACAACTTTACTTGGTGCGGCAGCTCAGTTTGGTATCTTTTCAACTCTGATTGGAGCCATACTCCTGACCAAGTTTGTTCCTGGCATTGACTTCTCTCTCAAAGATGCTTCATCTATTGCTATAATCGGAGGTGCTGACGGACCAACTTCAATATTTCTTGCATCTAAACTGAGCCCGAGACTGCTTGGATCCATAGCTGTGGCCGCATATTCTTATATGGCACTGGTCCCGATAATTCAGCCTCCAATTATGAAGCTGTTGACGACCAAAAGTGAACGTAAGATCAAGATGACACAACTTCGTTATGTATCTCATCGAGAAAAGATAATATTCCCGATCGTAGTTATCATTCTCTGCGCCCTGTTAATACCATCTGCAGCACCGCTTATCGGTTTCCTTATGTTCGGAAACCTTATGCGTGAATCACTTGTTGTCAAACGCTTGAGTGATACTACTCAGAACGCACTCATCAATATAGTAACAATTTTCCTGGGACTTGGAGTGGGAAGTAAATTGTCTGCTGACAAGTTTCTCAATCTAGAGACTCTGGGCATTATTGTACTCGGCCTGTTTGCTTTCTCTCTTGGAACTGCTGCCGGAGTGATCATGGCAAAAATCATGAATATGTTCTCATCCAAGAAAATCAATCCATTGATCGGGTCAGCAGGTGTTTCGGCAGTCCCAATGGCAGCAAGGGTTTCCAACAAAGTTGGGCTGGATGAAGATCCTCACAATTTCCTTCTTATGCATGCAATGGGTCCTAATGTGGCGGGTGTGATCGGTTCTGCAGTTGCAGCCGGTATTCTCCTCGCTGTATTTATGTAAGCCTACTCTTTCTTCTTATACTTTTCGTGACAATCATCGCACGTCTTCTGCAGTTTCTCATACTCAATATTCATCTTGACCATCTCTCTCGATTCACACGCCTCTACTACAGCAAGTGACTGAAAGTGAAATGCGGTATCCAGCAAGACAAAATCCTTTGGCAACTCTACCTTTCTCAAGCCTGAAAAGATCAATGGCGATGTATTCTTTAACATCAAGGCATACTTACTTATATCATCCCAATTCTGTATTTCAATTGCCTCTGCCAGCGCATCATCGTACTCATCAAGTGATTTCATATGCATCCTGAATTTAGTGATACTTACATAAATATCACTACTCTCTTCCTCATGTATTAGCATAGCCATCTCTTCTTCATTTAAATCCAGACCCTCATCTGAAATTTCAACTCGGTGTGCAATTTGCTCTCTGGAGAAATAAAAAAGTGGTATCAATATTATTATTAACGGCACAATGAGCCAATAAGCTTTCATGATTTGTCCGACCCCTTCATATCACCATTATGCCCTGTTATAATTACTCAATTTTTTGATAATTTCACCAAAGTCAGGTGCATAATCATATTCATCAGTATACGTTAAATCAAATCCTCTTTCTCCCCACTGAGTCCACACCTTATCATTCTCGTAATCAAAAATTACGTCTACTTTCTTACTGTTCTTCTTGATAAGCACCTTAATTTGTGATAATTCAACTTCATTCCCAATAAGTTTGTGAATAATGTTTTTAAAGCTGGAATCATGAGTGGCAACAACTCCAATCTGCAGCAATGATTTCTCACACGGAAGAATGTCATATCTGTTTATACTTTTCATAACACTGTCTACAAAATCTGTATAGTTGTCTCTTAATAATAACCTGGTTATAAATCCAATGCTTTTATATGATCCGTCAGTCGGAGTAATATGAAGTAAGTAGCCAAATTTGCCTGGATAACTGATAGTCATTGCAGTACACGTTGCAACACCTTCAGTGTATAGCAACTGGCTATTTTTACTTTTTTGAAATTCCTTAAAATCAACCTTTATACAACTGTTATTAAGCTTCCAGTCCTGCACAAAAGATTTTTTTATCCATCTGATATGAGTGGTTAGCCAGATAATCAGTTACTTTTGCAAAAAGCTCCTTTTCTTTACCACGATATATTTCAGTAACAACTTCATCTTCATCTATTT
>Ga0187827_10003858_pt1 | contig 18897 bp, 12 predicted proteins | sample ETNtaG_39_FD_167969 | JGI IMG/M metagenome (GOLD analysis project Ga0187827, IMG submission 167969) | Marine microbial and viral communities from oxygen minimum zone, Eastern Pacific Ocean - ETNP2014_SV_150_PacBio MetaG (Illumina Assembly) | ecosystem: Environmental > Aquatic > Marine > Hypoxic... | reverse complement strand
CCCTTCGCGAAAAGGGAAAACTGCGCGTCTTCAAAGTAAGGAAAGATGACCTCAACGCGTTTGCGGACATGATCACCATCGGCCGAGCCAGTAACAACGACATCTCACTGCCCTTCGCCAGCATCTCCAAATTCCACGCCTACTTTAAGGTGGATGGCGATGACTGCACTCTAACCGACGCCGGTTCGACGAATGGCACGTTCTTGAACAACGATCAACTCGACCCTGACAAGCCATCCATAATGAACGACGGGGACGGCCTGTCGGTCTCACCACAGACAAATTTCACCTTTTATCGGCCCGGCAGTTTCTACGATTGGGTCAAAAACCTCCTGCAGACACAATAGACATGGGCCGACCCAGGGTGCTCCTGACCAGAGATTTCATCGAGCTGGATATCTCTGATTTCCGCTCGGAGTTTGATATTCACGCCGGTAGCAAAGATGGCTTCATGTCTCGAGAAGAGCTTTTTGCGCATCTTCCCGAAGCCGATGCCGCTATCATCCGTCATCAGGATCATCCCAACCGTGAATTCATCGATGCCGCGCCCAATCTGAAAATCATCGCGAACTACGGCGCCGGTTTCGAAACAGTAGATGTCGACCACGCCACAGAGCGCGGCATCTGGGTGACCAATACTCCCGATGTGTTGAACGACACTACGGCCGACCTTGCGATGACTTTACTCCTCTGTGTCTGCCGACGGGTAACAGAGGGAGAGCGGTATGTGCGGCAGGGAAAATGGATCACCTACGACCCCAACGATTTTCACGGCTCAGACCCGCGCGGCAAAACCCTCGGTATTGTCGGTATGGGCCGTATCGGTCAGGAGTTCGCCCGGCTGGCCCGGACGTTCAAGATGAAGATCATCTATCACAATCGCCGGCGCGTCAGCGAAGAGATCGAGTCCAGCCTGGAAGCCGAGTACGTAGATTTCAGCGAGCTGCTGGCGCGCTCTGATTTCATCTCGCTCCACACTCCCCTGACGGATGAGACGCGCTACCTCCTCGATACGGAAGAGTTCGAGAAGATGAAAGGCGGCGTCTACGTCATCAACACCGCCCGCGGCCAGGTAGTCAGAGAGTCCGCGCTGGCCGCAGCTTTGAGGTCAGGCAAAGTGGCCGGCGCCGGCCTGGACGTCCACGAAAACGAGCCGCAGGTCCATCCTGAATTCTTCGAGCTTGAGAATGTGGTACTCCTGCCCCACCTCGGCAGCGCGACGCTCGAGACACGAGCAAAGATGGCGGCACTGACCGTAGAGAATGTGCGGCTGGTCCTCGGGGGGCAAAGACCGAAGACGCCGGTGAATGAGGTGAGTGCGTTGGCCTAAAGGCCACCTTTCTTACGCGTATAACGGATATAGGTGTCGGCCTTCACGGCCCCCTTGCCTGCTGGGAAATCCCTTGCGGCAGTCACGAATGCTTCCTCCGCTGCAGCATAATTCTTCTGCATGAGATAACACTTTCCAGTGTTCAGGTGGAACAACTGTCGGTCTGGCGTGTACGGATGCGTTGAAATCAGATCAAGGTAATGGACCAAGGCGGCTGCATAATCCCTCATTTTGTATTGAAGAATCGCTGCATTCTTGGTTGCTGCCTCCCGCAGGTTAACCGGGCCTTGCCTGGCAACTTGTCCGTACAGGCTTGCGGCCTCTGAGATCAGGGACCTGGCTTCATCTGGTTTCATTGATGCAGACATGTCGGACAAGGCATCGGCGTGATATAGGTGGACCATTGCGGCAACTTTTCCGGGGAGGTTCCAGGGATGCTGCTTCATGTCCGAAGGCAAGTGGTCCATCACTTCACGCGCCTTTGCCGGGCCTAATGTGTGCGCCTGGTTCAGATACTTCGAGATGAAATAAAGCTTCACTGCGGACGGCGCCTGCGAGATGGAACTCAACCTGCGTGCAATCTGAGTTCCCTCTTTCGCAGCATCCAGAGTTCTTACCACGTTTTGCGACCACGCTGCTGCTCTTTCCTTTTCACCTTCAGAAGATATTGCTTTGGTGAATGCTTCTGCCGCGTCCTCAAGGCGGCGCTCATGCATAGCGATAAGCCCTGAATAATAAGCTTCGTAATACTTCGGAGAATGGAGGGACTCCCCACACACTCGGTCAGTGCTTTGGATGATTCCTGCAATAAGAATCACGATCGGCAGCATTCTATTCATCTGGCTTCTCAAACACTCCGGAATTGAGTTTTTCCTTCGACTTCTTAGCCCAATGAGAATCCGGCCATCGTTGAATCCCCTTGGTGAAGGCTGATCGTGCGCTTTCCTTTTGACCTGAGCCCAGGAATGCCTCCCCCGCATGGTAAAGAGCTGGGCCGAGGAATGGCGGATTGCCGTTGTCTCTTTTTGTGAACTCAATGAGCTTCTCCGCAGCCATCTCATATAGCTTAATGTTCCCCTTTTCTTTGGCCGCACTGAGATAGCTCAAGCCAATCTGATAATGGACCTGAACGATACGGGCATGCTCAGGGAAGCGTTCGAGGCATTCTGTGTACGTCTTCGCAGCATTCTCAAATTCCTTGCGCCGACCGTAAATCACACCTGTCTGAATCAATGCATCGGCCACTATCGCGCTCTCTTTAAATCTACCCATGAATGCCCGATACAGGCTGAGAGCTTTGAGTGGATCTTCCTCGTTCCAGGAACGCGCCTCTGCAAAGGATGCGGTTGGCGCAAGCGGGTGTTCAGGCATTGAGTCGACCAGCAACCGGAATTGCTTTCGAGCATCGCCCTGCTTTCCCTTCTGCTGCGCCGACAAGGCGGCGTAGTATGCCACCCGACCTCCCAGGCTGTCAGGTAATTGCTTCATGGAGAGCGATTCAAGAATTCTGTCGGCTTCCGACCGGTGTCGTTTTACTTCCTCAGGGAACTTCACTCTCCTCAGCTTTCCCAAAGCCTCACTCCAATCGAGAAGGCATCGGGCTCTTGCACAGTCTGCTGCCGCGGTCGCTTCATCGACCGCATTTAACGGCTTGCCATCTACGTGTGGATTCCACAGTTCCTTCTCTTTCAGCTTCAATGTCGCAGCTCGCTCAAAAGCCGTCGTTGCCAGAGCGTGAAACTTCATTTCGTAAAGACACCGTCCCAGGTGGTATGCCGCGGCGAATGAATTCTTGTCCTGCAAAAGAACTTCATGATACTTCTGCGCTGCCGCCGAATACTGTTTGGCCTGGTAGAGCACGAAGGCATGCAGGTGTTTTGATTCGACATCCTTCTCGTTCGCGAGTTCCACCTTCCTCAGCAGCTCTGCGGCTTCGGTCCACTTTCTCTTTGACGCAGCGGCCTTCGCGCGGCCCTTCCACCTGCCCGTCATCTCTTCGAGTGAAATCAGCTCCGCCCCCAGCGGGGCAATCAGGATGAACGACAGAGAAGCCGTAACGAAGGAGGATCTTAATTGGGATATGAATCGAGAACTCGCGCTGCGATGGTGCCTGACGGTATAGTGAAAATCACACAAGCAGTAAATCAAGACGCGTGGCCTTGTGGATCATTCAGAATCGGATTTCTGAGGATGGCCCTCCTGTTCCGAGTGCACGCATGAACCACGATTGAAATCACAATCCCCGTGTGATATTTCTTTAGCCCGCGCAGCGGTCCTACTGAAGGGGCCGAACACTCGCACGCAGAAACTGCGACAGGCAAAACAATTTCTATCCATTTGTATTAAGAGGAGGCTGATCATGAAGGCCCAGGTCTTTTATGAACCCGAAAAAATGGCTCTCGAAGAGAGGGCCGTCCCCGAACCAGGCGATGATGAAGTTCTGGTCAAGGTGAAGTCCGTCGGTATCTGCGGATCGGATGTCGCCTATTACTTCGGTAACAGCTCACTTGAAACCGAAGACGGTAAAGGCCCACTCGTGATCGGTCACGAATTCACAGGTGAGATCGCCGGGGTCGGCTCGAATGCCGCGGGCTCGTTCGCTGAGGGCGACCGCGTGGTTGTCAATCCTGTGCAATCCCCATTCGATTCGCCTTGGACTAAGCGCGGGCTCTCCAACGTCGCCGACGGCAAGCGAGTGCTCGGTGTCAGCGAAGATGGCGGTTTCGCTGAATACTGCGTTTCCGATTACCGCTGGACTCTCAAACTTGCCGACAACGTGACTTTCGACCAGGGAGCGCTGACCGAGCCGCTGGCATGCGGCCTCTATGCTGTGAACAACTGCCAACTCCAGGAAGGCCAGAGCGTCATCGTCTTTGGGCCGGGCCCCATCGCTCTCATGATGGTGCAGGTGCTGAAGAGCCGCGGAGCCAAGAACGTGGTCCTCGTCGGTACCCGGGACTACCGTCTCGAGAAAGGCGCAGAGCTCGGCGCAACCCACATCATCAATGTCAGTGATGAGAGTTCGCCCCACTTCGCTGGAGATCTCGAAGGCAAGATAAGAGAGATTAACGACGGTGAACTGGCAGACCGCGTTATCACTGCCACCAGCTCTCTCTCCGCCATTCAGCAGGCCCTCGGTGTCACCGGCCCCAATTCGATCCTCGTCATTTTCGGCCTCCCCGGCGACAAAGACGTACTGGAAGTGCCGATCCTCGATACCATCCTGATGGACAAGACCATCCGCTTCTCATGGCTCGCGCCGAATACCTGGGAAGAGGCCGTTCAACTCATATCGGACGGTATCGTCGACATGGACGCCATCATCAGCCACAAGTTTGATCTCGATTCCCTTGCCGAAGGCATCACCAAGGTCAGAGATCGTGTAGACAACTGCACCAAAGGCGTGATTAAGGTCTCGTAATCCAAACTTAGCGCGACAGCTTTTGAGCCTGGACGACACACGTTCGTCCAGGCTTTTTTTATCCGTTCCTGTCTACAGCTCAGACGAAGCACTGACCACAGTTCAGCCATGCTGCGTTCCATAGATCGCCTTACTCAAGTGGCCCCCGTGGGGCTCATCATTCTTACCTCAGTCTTCTTTGGGCTTCGGTCGTCGGCAGCGGAAAAGCAAGCTTACGACATCGTGGTCTACGGTGACTCATCCGGTGCCGTCGTCGCGGCCATCGCGGCGAAACGGATGGGCTGCAAAGTCGTATTGGTGAGCCCTGCGAAGTTCCTCGGCGGGATGAGCAGCAGCGGGCTGGGGGCCACGGATTTCCTAGGCAGGCGCGCGACCTTTGGCGGCATCGCATCGGAATTCTACGACGCCATCGCCGTGCAGTACAGAAAAAAATACGTTCGGAGCTTCGAGCCACACGTCGGGCAGGAAGTGTTCAACAAGCTCATCGCGGACGCAGAGGTTGAGGCTGTCCTCGAGGAAAAACTCGACCGTGAGAACGGCGTGAAGATGGACGGGGTGCGCATCGTCTCGATCACGACACTCAGCGGCAAGAGCTATCGCGGCAAGATGTTCATCGACGCCACCTACGTCGGCGACCTGATGGCTGCGGCAGGTGTGACATTCACCGTCGGGCGCGAGGCCGAGAGCAAGTATGGCGAGGACATGGCGGGCGTGCGACGGGGCGACACCCACCCGCGAAAGCACTACACGCAGGGCGCCAAGGATCACTTCACGCGCAACGTAGATCCCTACGGCAGGCCCGGACATCCAGACAGTGGGCTGCTGCCGTTCATACACCAAGTCGACGGCCTGACCAACGGGCAAGGCGATCGCAGGATTCAGGCGTACAACTATCGACTGTGCCTGACCCGTGACCCGAAGCTACGCATCCCAATCGAAAAGCCAGACAACTATCGCGAAAGCGATCATGAACTGCTGCTGCGAAACTTCGAGGCGGGCGATCACAGGTTCCCCGCATTGATCGGCAGACTATCCGGGTCGGGCAGCAAGGTTGACTGGAATCACAAACACGCGATTGGCAGCGATTACGCCGGCGCGAACTGGGATTACCCCGAGGCCGGTTACGAGAAGCGGCGTGAAATCGAAAAGGCGCACGAACTGTACATCCGAGGTTTCCTCTGGACCCTGGCGAACAGCCCCCGTGTGCCGCAAAGGGTGCGCAAGCAGGCTGCCGAGTGGGGCTTGTGTAAGGACGAGTTTACCGACAACCGCGGATGGCCGTACATGATCTATATCCGCGAGGCGAGGAGGATGGTATCCGATTACGTGATGACCCAGCTCGATTGCGAGGCCAAACGCATGGCGGACGACCCCGTGGGCATCGGGTCGTTCGGCATGGATTCGCACGTGGTGCAGTATTACGTGAACGAGAAGGGGCATGTCCGGCGTGATGGGACCATCTGGCGCGTGCCGCCCAAGCCATATGGGATTTCGTACCGCTCAATCGTACCGCGTAAGGGTGAGTGCGAAAACCTGTTCGTGCCGGTGTGCCTGTCAGCATCGCACGTGGCGCACGGTTCGATACGCATGGAGCCGGTTTTCATGGTACTCAGCCAGAGCGCGGCGACCGCGGCTTCGTTGGCGATCGGAGACGACGTGGCCGTGCAGGATGTAGACTACGCCAAGCTGCGGAAGCGGCTGGATACCAGCCGTCAGATCGTGCAATGGGACAGGACGCACAAGGTCAGTCGCGCTGAGCAACTGCCGGGCATCATCGTAGACGATGTGAACGCGAATAAGACTGGAAGCTGGAAGCCCAGCACCTTTGACCTCGGCTATGTCGGCAAGTCCTACGTGCACGATGAGAACACGGACAAAGGCGCCAAGAACATTCGCTACGAGGTAAAGCTGCCCGAGACGGGTCGGTACGAAGTGCGGATGTCTTACACGTCTCGCAGCAATCGGGCCAGCAATGTGCCCGTCACCGTGCATCACGCGGATGGTAACGCGACGGTCACCGTAAACCAGCAACGTGGTCCGAACGCAGAACGCGGGTTTCATAAGCTCGGCGTGTTCCGCTTCAACGCAGACCAGCCCGCTGCGGTCGTTATCCACACCGCCGATACGACTGGCTATGTCATCGCCGATGCCGTGCAGTTTCTGCCGGTGAAGTAGCAAATCAGAATGGCTGAGCGGGAGCCCTGGCTTTGGTTCGTCTGCCGTGAGTTGCAGATATCAAGCCGCCGATTGAACTCGTTGGAACCCGCTGATATAATCCGCCCCTTCACGCAAGTGCTTATATTGGAGATATTAACGTCATGAAGAAAAGCCTCCTCGCAACGTTGATCCTTGCCTTTGGATTTCATACTCCCAGCGAGGCCAAGTGGATCTGGAACAAAGATACCGGTTTCTACAATCCCAAGTATGCGGTGAAAGAAAGTGCCGAGGCCCAGTTCAAGTATGCGATGAGCTTCTTCGAAAAGAAGAGGTTCGAACACTCACGCAAGCTCTTCAAGCGGCTCATTCAGTTCTTTCCGGATTCAAAACTGAACGCAGAGTCGCAATACATGATTGCCGAATGCTATCACGAGGATCAGGACTATTGGCAGGCATATAAGGAGTACCAGGTTCTGGTGAAAGAATATCCGCGCCACGAACGCATCCAGGACGTCATCAAGAAGCAATATGAAATCGGCCGGCTCCTCTGCAACGGCACAAAACGCAAATGGATGGGCATCAAAATAAAGGCCGAGGAAAAGGGAATGGAAGTGCTTGAAAACGTCGTCCTCCTCGATAGCTGGGACGAGCTTGCAGACGACGCGCTGTTTGAGATCGGCAAGTGCCAGTATCGAAAGAAACAGTACGAATCGGCGGATAAGACATTCGCCAAGCTTGTGCAGGATTACCCTTCGAGCGAGCATGTCGAAAAGGCACAATACCTGAAGGCACGCTGTTCGTATGACAGGATTCAGGGTCTCGAATACGCACCGGATCTGCCTGCGAAAGCGAAACGGGATTTTGAAATTCTGGCGGAAGATTATCCACAAGCGAAAGTCACTGCAGACGCTGAAACAAAGATCAATCAGATGGCAGAAGAAAGCGCCAAGAGTGATTTTGAAAAAGCCCATTACTATCTCAAGAACAATAAGTACGCGGCAGCCGCCATCTATATTCGTTCGGTCGCGAGAAAGTATCCGAACACCGAGACTGGTAAGAAAGCGGCCCGGATCTGGAAGGTGCTCGAGTCACTGGAGCAGCCCAAGTGAGATCTGCCTGCCTGGTGGCGCGGGCGTTGCGCCACCTCCCCTTTCATCGTTGGTTCACAGCCAGACATTTGCCTGCGTTCGTTTTCGTTGCGCTTGCCGGGTGCGGTTACTCCTCCAAATCTCGCTTGCCGGAAGGCATTAACACGATTGCTGTTCCGATTTTCAGGAATCAGACTTTCCGCCGTGAGATCGAGTTGGAGCTTGCCCAGGCCCTCCGCAAAGAGATTCTCGCTAAAACGGATCTCAAACTTGTGGACCTGAATTCAAACATCGCTCACAGCGCTCTCGAGGGCGAGATCATCGATTTTGAGCTTCTGCGACTCAGAGAAGACAAGGATGATGAAGCCGTAGAATATCGCGTGAACCTTGTCGTCGATGTAAAGTTTCACAACCTTAGAACTGGTGAAGTCATTTATTCAGTCAAGAATCTGGCGCGCAACGCTGAGTTTCTGGTCTCCAAAGGTGAAGGGATCGCCAAGGCCAGAGAGGAAGCTGTGCGTGAGCTCTCGAGAGAAATCGTGAGCCAGGTCTTACACCGCTGGTAAACTCATCCACATGTCTGATCAGAACCCAAAGAGCAACAAGAAACCTTCCGGCGATAAAGGGCAGGGCATGAAGCCCGGCAAAGTCCTCATCATGTGGATTGCGGCCTTCATCCTGATCATGGTCATGCTCAAGCTGGTCAGCGAAGGCAAGCCGTCATTGCTCAAAGGCAAGAGGACCCTTCAACTGAATGAATTCTGGGCGCTGCTGAACAACAACCAGATAAAACGGCTCACCTTCAACGGTCCCGTCGAAGGCGAAGCAGAGGTGCAGATGTGGATCGAAAAGACCAATGCAGATAACGAACAGAAGAACTACATTTTGCTGATGGAAGAGACTGACCGGCAGATGATAGTCATTCCTCTGGATAGCTCGGGAGACGAGATCAGGCAGCTCCCGCTTGCCATGAAGGGGGAATTGCAGAAAGAGCCATACCAGGCGCGGGTGCTCTTTCTGGAGGGCTACTTGAATGACAACCTCGAACGGATCAGGGGACGCCTTGGGCCAAACAATTTCGTCTACAATCCGAGGCCGTTCCCATATAAACAGGTGCTCTTCAGCCTCGCGCCCTGGATTTTATTTTTCATCATCATCTGGTTTCTCGTTCTGCGCCAAATGCGTTCTCCCGGCGGGTCGAGTGTGCTCTCATTCGGAAAGAGCCGCGCGCGCATGGCCAACAAGACCGGCCAGAACGTCACATTCGACGATGTCGCCGGCATCAATGAAGCCAAAGAAGAGGTGCGGGAGATTATCGAATTTCTCAGGAACCCGGAGAAGTTCCAGAGGCTCGGTGGGCGTATTCCACGGGGCATTTTGCTGGTCGGCTCACCCGGCACCGGCAAGACACTGCTCGCCAAAGCCATCGCCGGCGAAGCGGACGTTCCCTTTTTCAGTATCAGCGGCTCTGACTTTGTAGAGATGTTCGTTGGTATAGGCGCATCGAGAGTGCGCGATCTTTTCCGGCAGGCCAAGGAAAACTCCCCCTGCATGATTTTCCTCGACGAAGTCGACGCGGTGGGACGCCGCCGCGGCGCGGGCCTGGGCGGAGGACATGATGAACGCGAGCAGACCCTTAATGCCATCCTTGTCGAAATGGACGGTTTCGAAACGGATTCCGGGGTCATCCTTATCGCATCCACCAACCGGCCGGACGTGCTCGATCCCGCGCTCCTCAGGCCGGGACGCTTTGACCGGCAGGTCGTAGTCGATCTTCCCGACGTCAAAGGGCGGGAAGCCATTTTGAAAGTCCACGCCCGCGACAAAAAACTTTCTCCGGACGTCGATCTGGCCAAGGTCGCCAAGTCGACACCTTTTTTCTCCGGAGCGGACCTCGAAAACCTGATGAACGAAGGCGCGCTCCTGGCAGCCATGAAAGACCAGAATGCCATATATCCCAAGGACCTCGAAGAAGCCCGCGACAAGGTGCAATACGGACGGGAAAAGAAGAGCCGTCTGCTGCACGAAGAAGAAAAGAAAGTCAGCGCGTACCACGAGACCGGTCATGCTCTTGTCGCTCTGTTGACGCCCGGCTCAGATCCTTTGCACAAAGTCACCATCATCCCTCGCGGCATGGCTCTCGGCGCGACGCATTTCATCCCGGAGCGCGATCATCAACTGATGTCTCGCAAGAAGATCCTCGGTGACCTCCGAGTTTTGCTGGCGGGGCGAGCCGCTGAAGAACTCTTCCTCGACGATATCACATCCGGCGCCCAGAATGATTTCGAGCGCGCCACCGAGCTGGCCCGCCTGATGATCTGCAAGTGGGGAATGAGCAAGAGCCTCGGCCCAGTCTCTTACAGTGAAAACGAAGACAACGTATTCCTTGGCCGCGATATCACCCGGGTCAAGTCTGTCAGCGAGGAAACCGCCATCGCTATAGACAAGGAAATCAAGGAACTGCTGGAGCGCGGCTATGAAGAGGCCAAGGAACTTCTCGGTCAGCGCCGGGAGGAGGTCGAAGCCATCACCCAGGGCCTTTTCAAATATGAAACCCTGGACGCCGAGGAAGTCCAGGCACTGATGCGAGGTGAAGAGCTCAACCGGCCGGATGACGACTTCGATCCCGCCGCCCTATCCGACCAGGCCGAATCAGAAGACACGGAAACAGAATCTTCTGAAGACATTAATACAGAGTCAGAAGAGATGGATGAATCGGATTCTTCAGATGAGGAAACACCATCCGAACCTGCGGAGGCCACAGCAGACAGCGTTGCCGGAAACGAGGAAACTAAGAGCGACTGAGCCACTTGCGCTTCGCCTTTAACGGGATGCCAATCCGTGTCTTCACTTGACCAGGAGCCATTCAGATGACTCCCAATCATCTCCAGGTCGGCGTCGGCAGAACTGACATCACTCCGCCGCTCGGCACCCTGCTGATGGGTTACCCCACCCCGGACCGTGCGGCAGAATCTGTCCGGGACCCTCTCCATGCAACCGCGCTGGCTTTCGAGTACGCCGGCGTAACGGCAGTCATCCTCAGCCTCGACGTCGCGATCGTCGAAGACGAGCATGTTGCTGCGATCCGGAACGGCATCCAGGACAAGACAGGCGTGCAGCCCGGCCACATTACCGTGTGCGCGATCCAGACGCACAGCGCCCCCCGCACCCAGGAGGTCTGGGGATGGTGTGAACTCGATGGCGAATACATCGACAACACCATGGTTCCTGGTGCCATATCCGCCGCGACAGATGCCCACAACGCAAAAGTGCCGGCCCGGGTCGGAATCGCCACCACCCGGAGCGATGTTGGAATCAATCGACGACCGATCCGTGCAGACCACGGCATCGCCCTCGGCCAGAGCCGATGGGGTTACTACGATCCCGAAATGACAGTATTGCGTTTCGAATCTGTGGAAGGGACACTGGCCACTGTCGTCCATTACGGTGCCCACCCGACCGTTCTCGGATCGTGGAGTCGCGCCATTTCCCGCGATTGGCCTTGCATCATGATCGATGGCATCGAACGCTATTCGGGTGCGCCCGCGCTTTTCATCAACGGCGCGGTTGGGGACATCGCCCCACGCTCGCAAAGTCTCGGGGCCACCGGCCAGGACGAAGACCACCTGTTGGAAGTCGGCCACACCGCGCTGCGAGACGCCATGAAAGCATGGCGTTCCATCAGAGATCTGCGCGACATCAACATGAGCGTCAGCACCGGAAACTACGAACTCACCTACAGACCACTGCCGCCGCTGCAAGAAGCCAAGACGGAGCAACGCAATGCCGAGCCTGACAAAGGCAAATACGGCAGGGGCATGGCCGAGTACAAATACTGGTCCGCGGTCATCGAAGCCCACAAGGCCGCGCCTCGGTCCGGCCGTCCATTTCTTCAGACCATCACCCAGCTCGGCCCCGTTGCCATCGTCCCATTCCCTGGTGAGCCCTTCGCTGAGACTGTCCTCCGCATGCGTGACGTCAGCCCTTTTCAGCACACTCTGTGCGCCAGCACTTCCTGCGGCAACAACGCCTACCTCTGCCCAAGGGAAGCGTACGCCCGGGGCGGGTACGAAGCATGGGTTGGCCGTGCCCTCGGCGCCTACCTCCTGGCCGAGAACATCGATGACATCCTCGTGCAGGAAAACCTCAGCCTGCTCGAACAGGCATTCACACATGCCTACCCGGCACTACCTGCTTAGCGGCACTTCCGGAATAAACGAATCAGCATCTCCGGCTGAATGTGTTTTGCCTGCACTTTATGACCGGTGGCGAAGTTCTTCTGCCGCCTCGCACATTACCTTGAGCTTCTTGTAAGCCGTGTCCAAATTCCTGGGGCTGTGCGCACTGGTGGCAAAACCGCAGTCCGGGTTGAGAACGATCCGTTCCGGGGCAACAAACTGCATCGCCTGTTGTGCCCTCTCAAGCACCGTTTCCACACCCTCCGCTTCAGGCGAGGTGGGATCGATCACGCCTACGCCAAGGATCTTGTCTGCTGGAAACTGGGCCAGCTTGTCAAATCCTCCCGAGGCCGGAGAATTGAACTCCATGGCAAACCGGTGCGCATGGATACGGTGAACGGCCTCCATCAGAACTGATTCGTCCGGACTGCGGTCAGCCGCCACGCCATGGGAATGGCAAAGATGAACGCTGATGAAAACCTCGTCCAGGCCGTCGATAACCTGGTTCACCGTCCGGATGGCGAGCTCAACTCCTGCCTCAATCTCAGCAGGAGTATTCAGGTGGTAGAGCTCCGGGTTGGAAAGCCACGCCTGCCACGGCTCATCAATCTGAATCGCATCCACCCCCAGCCTTGCCAGCGAAATTACCTCTTCCCGCAGAATATCGGCGCAGTCCATCACAAAAGAATCCCGGTCAGGATACGCTGACCGGGAAAGCTCGGGGTGCCAGAGATGTCGACCCACTGTGAATGGGGAGGGCAAGGGTACGAGAATTCTCCCTTTAGTGTTCTCTCGCAGGAAAGCTGCATCCTCACATGCAATGGGCCGCCTTGTGCTGACTCGGGATGTCACGTGAGTAGAATGCAAACCGGGCGAATTGCTGCGCGTGAAACCGTTCGCTCGATCGGCAAACACACTGACATAATTCTCCCTCCGCCATTCGCCATCCGAGACGTAATCGAGCCCCGCCTTCTCCTGCATGCGAATGGCAAACAGAACGGCGGGGGCCAACAGCCGATCGGCCTCTGTCTCGCTGATCTGTCCCAAGGCGCGTTCGCTGATAACATCCCGGACCCACTGCGGCCGTGGCAGGCTGCCAATCACCATCGTCGGAAACTGATGTTCGGGCAATCCGTATTTTTTCCCCATCAGCAGGCTCTTCTTTTAACGGCGGAATTGTCCTCTTCTTCCCGTCTACGCTATTACTTATTACCAAACTTCCCCTTCAGTGGATAGCTGTTTGTATGCCATGCTATCCATGGATCGGATCCGCCGAAGCCTTCCGATCACGTGACATCATTTGCCTCTTTAAAAACCATCTGTGTCGTGGGAAGATATCGGTTATTGTCAAATCTCGGTCAGATCCAACGTATGTGGCAAGCGCCACGGTTCCCGCAGTTGAAAGGGAATCCGCGGAAGAATCTTTCAAACTGGAGGAGCAATTGGTTACACAGAATCGAGCATCCAGTATCCAGCAGCAAGCACCAGGGAACCACTGCTTGCGAACAGGATGGTGGCTGTTCGTCGCCACGATGGTCATCCTGCCTCTCCGTGCAGAATTCTCCTTCCAGCAGGTGGAAGTTGGCAACGGCGGTGACAACGACCCGACAACATTTTCCTTCTACAAAGACAATCGAATCGCTCCCCTCCTCGATGCCAGGGGAAAGCCATCCCTCACGCCAACGGCGCGAAGCTCTTCGGCTCAGTCTGTTCCGTGCTCTCAAATGACGTCGACGTCTGCTCTAAGCATTACACCTGGCAAACTGGATACGCGGGCGACCAGCCGGTACTGACTGCCAAGGTTGCCGATCTGACCGACTGGAACAAAGCAGTGGACGAGCCCGGCTTTGTTCTGGTCGATACCCAGACCGGCCGTTTTAAGTTTGCGCCCGCCAACCGCATCGAGGGCAACAAGCCGATGAAACTCGCAAATCGCGTGGTGCTCGGCGCTTTCGAGATTCTTTCCGTCAAGGCCCGTGGCTCGTTCGTGTACTGTGCCATGGGTGAAGAGGCACATGCGATTCTGGCGTTCGATTTCACGGACCCAGCCAAACCGCGCTACGCCGGATACTCGGCTCTCGGCGGTTACGCCAGCAACTGCGCGGTTGGCAAAAATTACGCCTACGGAATGACTTCCCGAGGGCAGGGACACATCGCAGACATTCGAGACCCACACAACATTAAGACCGTCAAGACCTGGTACAGCGGCTGGGCCTTTGGCCATGGCCGGCACTACTGGGACTTGGAAAAAGATCGTTTCTACATATACGACCGCAACGGCCTGACCTGCTACGACACCAGCGACGAAGACGACCCGATGCCCCTGTCGAGTTGGCAGAGCAACGTCAGCGGATTCGAAGTCACAGGCGATCAGATCTATGGCACCTGGGTCGAAAGGCAGCCCAAGCTCGATGCAGCGGGGAAGGCGGTTAAGGATAAAAAGGGCAAACCGGTTATGGCGGCGGTTACGTTTGCCGGAGTGAAACGTCTCAAGCCTGACGGCACCTCCGAAGTAGTCGGCAAGACAGAAATCCCGGGCAGCCGGGTGGGTGGGAGCTCGCGAGTGAGAGACGGAATGATTGCCTTCATCACGAGGGAGGGCGTCGGCCTCGTTGATGCCCGTCAGCCGAAAACGCCGAAGCTGCTCAAGTTTCACCAGGGCCCTAAATACAGGTACAACTACGGGGTGAAGTGGGGCATGACCGGCCTCTGCTTTCACAAAGATAAACTCCTCGTCACTTGCGCGGCGGACATCTCGGTCGGAGTCCACCGGGGCCACATTGAATACGCCAGCCGGCTCAAGCAGCAGGAAGCAGAAATCAGCAAGAAGACCTGGCAGCAAAAGGGCGGGCTTCTGATTTTCGATCTGAAGAATCCGTCAGAGTTGAAACTCATCGGACAACTGAGCAACTATCACCTCGGCTTCGGTCCGGTAAGCGATGTGGACACGGATGAGAGCCGGGACATCGCATACGTGTATTCAAACCCGTCACTCTGCGCGGTCGACATCAAAGACCCGGCCAAACCGAAATTGATCTCATGGCTGGGAGGAGACGGCGAGTTGAACCAAGCCCGGTACTTTGGCGGCCACATCTATGCAATCAACAGCACACTGTTTGTCATCAACCCGTGGCCCATCCACGCAGCGCACCTGGTTGGCTCAACCAAACACGGCGGCAGCCGCTTTGGCGTACTGGTTAACGGCAGCCCGCAGTCAAACCTGGTGATTACCACCTCACAGCAGGGAACGGTCGGCATGGTCGATATCACGAACAAATCCGCACCCAAAATGGTGACGCCCAAATCGCCCTGGCCGGGCGGCTTCGCGCGTTGGGATTACCCATACGTGTACGCCTGCGGCCCGAAGGTGTACAAATACAACCAAGCCAGCCGCAGCTTCTCTGTCGTTTACCAGGCGAGCGTGCCAGGCTTCAAAGGCAATCGAGTGCTGGTTGCCGACGGCCACCTTTACGAGGTCTGTATGAGCGGCAACAAAAAGAAAGGGAAGCTGATGCGCATCTGGAAGATCGTCAGCCCTACCTACCTCGAATTGAAAGGCGAACTCGAATGGAAGGTGGGCGGCGGCTGGGACTGGCCGGGCAATCCCTATTTCTATAAGGATTTTGTCATTCACGGCGACCTGGTGATCGACGTGGCAGACAAGTCTCGCCCCACGGTGGTCAACATCCTCAGGCACATCCGGGAAGATATTGCTTCTTATTCGTCTGGAAGTGGTCTGCACTACGCACGCGACGGAATCCTCTACTCCGCCAATTACTTCACCGGCCTGCACGTCTGGGACATCCGAAACCTGCGCTCAAAAAATGAGATTAAATTTCTCGGAGTCTGGCGAGACGAGGAAGACCCCTGGTCGGTTGCCAGCGTTTACAGCCGCTCCGTGGACGGGTACGGCCGTTACCTGTTCTCAACCGATTTTGGAAACGTAAATATCTACGAGATTCCGACCGAGTCGGATGTGCCTGAAGGGAAGTTGACTGCGAAGATCTTTGTTAAGAAAGGCAACAAGTAAGGACCCGTTTCGATGTCTTCAATACGCTGGAATCTTCTGTGGATTGTACTGACTGGCTTGCAGCTTGTTACCGCGTTGGTGAGCGCGGAAACTTATCCGGAACAGAATTACGCCAGTTACACCTTCGGCCACCTGGGCGGGCCGCGCGACATCATCGGTGACAAGCGTTACGTTTACTGGCTCTCCAGCGGTAAACTCCGAATCGCTAAAAAGGACACCGTCATCAAGTTTGAGCCCAAGGTCCCGCCGGCTACCAAACAGAACCCCAAACCAAAACCTGAACCGTTTACTTTTGTCTCTGAATTGGATCTGAAGCACGCGGTCGAGATTGAGTCGGGCGGGAAGAAGGTTACCCAGCGAAGAGGCCTGCCGGACCGAATCTGTTTCATCTCATCCAAAATGCTATGTGCTTCGACAGGACTCCATCTGAGGCTCATCGATATCAGAAACCAGAAGAAGCCGAAGATTGTGGATACCCTGAGACTGGCGAAGAATACTTACAGGGGAGTCAGCAGTATCCGTTCGAATGGCAAAGGAAGTGTGTGGGCTGCATGCCGCCGCGGCGGCCTGGTCAGACTCAAGATTGACAGCGATAAAATGTCTGTCGTTTCCAGGACTCCCGTCAACGGCTGGGCGAGCGATGTACTTCTGGCCGGCAACCACGCATTCGTTGCCACTTGGCGCGGGTTGGAAGTTTTTGACGTCAGTGGCACTGAGCCGAGGCGTCTTGCCGAGCTCGACACGTACCGCCACTGCGAATACCTCGCGCTGTCGGGGAACACTCTGTTCTTCACTTCAAAATACTACCTGGTAGCCATCGATATATCCGACGTCGCGAATCCCAAAATTCTGTCCGAAATCGGCACCATCGATCCTTTCTTCTATTCAGGCGCGGTCAGCCTGAAGGCCATCGGGGAACACATCTACTGCTCGCACACGGAAGGCGGAGTTTACGTGTGGCACTTCGACAGGCCTTCAAAGCAATTCAAGCTCCTCATCCAGACCAGCTATTGGGGCAACCGCAAGAAGGCTCCGAGCAGGAAAGAGAAGGCGGAAATGGTCAAGAAGAAAATGGAGGAACTGACTGGACTGGGCATGGCCGAGAAACACGCCAAAGCCGCAGCCGCCGACGCCTGGCAGGCGACTTCGTACCTCATCGCCGTCGGCCTGCACGTGGACACAAAACGAAAGTGTCTGTTCGTTAACCCCTACGACTGGGGCAAGACAGCAGGCAGCCACGTCCATGTTTATTCGTACGATCTGAATGTGCCCAAGGCCCAACTGGTCAATTGGACTGAGTAGCTTAAGAGACCTCTCGAATTCGGGGGCTACGGCACGAAGAATCGCCGAGTATCCCATACGAACGGAGGACAGAAAGTTGGGCATTAGCGAGAGACGAATCGGATGCTGGAAAACGCTGCTTTCATGTGGGATTCTCTGTCTCCTGGGTTGCGAAGTGTCGCGCCGGGCCAATGTCGACGAACCACCTCCTCCGCTTGTCGTTGACGATCCTGATTCGTTACCCATAGCCAATTGGCAGGGGCTCAAAGTTGTTCCCCCGATCATCAAGATCGATGAAGAGCCCAAGGAAACGACTATCTCATGGAAAGAGAAAGGGGATGCGGTAGCGAGGATATATGACTTCCGCGGTGTCCTGGTGAGGGAACTGCAGGGGCAACACAGCGTGACGTGGAACGGGACATGGCCGAACCACGCGAAGTATCCGGCGCCCGTGGAGAGTGGCCCTTACGCCATAGAAATCCGGCGGGGCTCAAAGACACTCCATCGTGGGACAGTCTACGTGGACCGGGCCGGCCCGAGGCCGCGGTACCTTTATATGAAAGCTCATCGCCGCTTCCCACGATCCAGGGAAGAAAACTCGCCTGAAAGCTCCGGCCAGAGCATGTCGCTCGTAAGGTATCCGTCTGATGTCAGTTTCAGTTGGTGGTGGGGTGTTGAAAAGCAGAAAGACGGAAAGCTCTTTGTCTGGGACAAAGGCCAGAAGAAGATTCTCCCCAAGGGCGACTATGGTGCCGGTATCTATTTCCTCAACGGGCGGTTCATTCTGCAGGTATCGACCGATCCGGAATTCAAGAACATCGTCCACCAATCACGCCATCGAACCAAGCCATGGGGGCACAATGTGTCGCTGAAAAAGGGCAGGTATTTCTGGCGGCTCATCGGGATGGATGCCCGCGGTAATCCGGTGCTGAAGCACAAAGATCCTGCAACCGGAGAAACGGTTCCCTACACCAGCCAAGTGGTGGAATTTGAGGTTGAGCCGAACCAGCCACCTTCCAGGAAATTGTCACCGAGCCCGTTGAAGAACATGAGCCGGGCAAGATTCGAATCGCTGGCGTTCAGCACGGAAGAAACAGCCAAATGGGGCAAACCAAAAGCCGTCGTGACCAGCAAATTTACCGCTGGTCAGAAAGCATACTGGAACGGTTCAAAGATCGAGCGCTCGTGGCTGTCAAAGAGATTGTCCGCTCGCCGGAGAATAGGATCTTTCGAGATGGCCCTTTCTGAAGAGGCCTGCTATCCAGAAGAAAAACTGGTGGCGATCTTTAAGCTCAACACGAATGCTGTTATTGACGAGAATCTCAAAAAATACCGCCCGCCGCGGGAATCCTACAACACCCGATTCGATAACGGGAACTTTTACGAGCACGTAAAGGTCCGATGGAAACAGG
>Ga0187827_10003857_pt1 | contig 18898 bp, 10 predicted proteins | sample ETNtaG_39_FD_167969 | JGI IMG/M metagenome (GOLD analysis project Ga0187827, IMG submission 167969) | Marine microbial and viral communities from oxygen minimum zone, Eastern Pacific Ocean - ETNP2014_SV_150_PacBio MetaG (Illumina Assembly) | ecosystem: Environmental > Aquatic > Marine > Hypoxic... | reverse complement strand
TTGTTTCTCACCCCGGTTACCGAGTTTATTCACGTCAGGGGATGCTGGAAGCTCTTTTAAGGAAGCTGCAGACAGAGTCATTTCAAGATTGGTCGTCGGTCCCGAGGACAAAGGTGAAGATTGAAGATTCCGGAGTGTTTGTGCTGCAGGGAGAAATTGAGCTCAGCGATTTCAGCGAGTACGAAATCCTCATCAACGATCGAGAGTCCAGAGAGCCAATCGCTGCATTTAAACTGACCGGGTTGAAGGAAGTACTCAGTTCCCGTTGGAGCCACGGCCGTTATCTGAAGGCGTTGCGTGCAGCCACAGACAGAGCGGCTGGAAAGTACCCATTCATGCTGGTCGTCCGGAATGCCAGCGCTTCGCTGCTGTTGGATGGCAGGTACATCGGGGGCGTCCCGGTTGTTCGGGGTGAAATGAATCTGATGCTACAATCCAACGGCGACCGAGGGCTAAGCAATTTGACCTTTTGGGCCGGCACGCCTTTGCCAGAGTAAGACCGTCTGAATTAGTACTTTTCAACATGGCAGACGAAGACAAAAAGAAAGTTGATCGCCGTAATTTCTTCCGCTCCATGCTCGGCCACGATTACGAGGCTGAGGATGACGAGGGCAAGGTAGAGAAAGTTGTAGTCGACGAAAGTGACAACAACCTCAGCAAGCGCGTTGCGAAGGCGATGAAGGAGGAGGACGAGAAGCCAGACAAAGATGTCGATCGCCGCGGTTTTTTTGAAGACATGCTCCACTCCGTTCTGAGGCCCGCAGCGGACGCGATCGAGAAAAGAATGGACCGCGTTCGGACCAGTTTTACCTCACAGTTCGATCCCCACGAACACCATATCGAGCATGACCACTTGGAAGATCCGGAACGCTATCTCCGGCCTCCCGGCGCCCAGCACGAGCACGTCTTTCTCGAGCAATGCCAGCGCAGCGGCCAGTGCGTGGATGCCTGTCCTGTCGGCGCGATCCAGTTCTTCGAGGGGCACGATGTAAACTTGGCCGGCACGCCCTATATCGTCCCGACCGCAACCCCGTGCGTCGTCTGCGATGGACTCGAATGCATGAATGCATGCCCCAGTGGCGCGTTGCAGATCATTCCGAAAGAAGACGTCAACATGGGCCTGGCGATGGTTTATGAAGACATCTGCCTTCGAGACAGCGGGGAAGAATGCACCGTGTGCGTGGACCATTGTCCTCTGGGCGAAGCAGCGCTGAGAATCGAAGATGAAAGGGTCGAGGTGGAGGCAAATGGCTGCATCGGATGCGGGGTCTGCGAGCACTACTGCCCTACATTACCGAAAAGCATTTTCATCGCGCCCACTTGATGGCAGGCACTTCAGACACCGTTCCTGTCCACGTGCAGGATGAAGGCCATGCTTAACTGTGTGGCCAGCGCGACGTTTTCGAAATCGACTGTTTCGAAAGTATCCGATTCGTGATGGTAGTTTGGCTCTGCGTAGGGATAAGAGCCGATGTTCAGGATGGCATTCGGAAAACCAGCATTAATAAACGAGCCATCGTCGTCCCCGGGCCTTGGCAAATGAGACTTTCCCTGGTGGAGGCCAATTTCATACTTCTCGTTCAGCTCGATCATCCGATCTGCAAGGGCTTCGCCTTCGTCTGTGGTGTAGCGAGTAATGTTGGTTCTTAGCCCCTTGTCTGTGACGGCGGCTGATTTGCCGCTGATGCTGTCGATGTTCAGCACTGCGATCACGTTGAGGCCAGCATTGGCCATGCCCTCCGCTGCAGTGACGCTCGTCCAGGGACGATGCTCTTCATTGCAGTAGAGAAACCAGATGCTCCGGCTGGAATCATGATCAGAGAGAATCCGGGCAATCTCCATGTTACTGACAGTACCGACGCCGTTGTCGTTCGCGCCGGGAGAATCCACCCAGCTCTGAGAATCCTTGTGTGAGACTACGACGGTGATCTCGTCCGGATGCACGCTGCCGGTCTTCTTCGCATAGAGATTGTGTGCCGTATACCAGGGATCATCGGGTTCGGGGCTTGAATACTGGCTCGACTTAGGCTTGAAGATATCACACCGGAATGCCTGGACGTTCACAGGCTCTTTCTCTATCTCGTAGCCGTATGATTCCAGCTTGGAAACAATGAAGTCATCGGCTTCATCGAGAGTGCTTTTACTGTGGCCAGGGAGAGTGTAGTTCAGCTTTCTTACAGGCAGGGGATCTTTGCAGAGATAGAGAAGATTTTCTCTGAGGATCTGTTGGTCGACCTGGGCAATGAGATTTGATGTAGGATCCATGAGCTTTGTGTAGATCGGCAGGGCAGTATTCCAAGGCGTACAGCTACGGCCGGTTCATCTGTTTCCTTACTTTATATGCGACCTCGAGACGGTCGATATTCTTTTTGAATTCAAGATAAGCGAGGTAAAGCGTCTCGAAGTTTTCTCTAGAATCAGGAGCGTTCTTCTTGGCGATCTTAGAGAGAGTCTCTGCCTTGGATTTTGTGGATCTGGCCAGGGCGGAAAGGGTCGCGTCTGAGCTTCCGCTCGCTTCCCTGATTCTCTGCACAGTCCCTTTCTCAAAAACGGCTTTCCACCATTCTGAATAGCTGCCGATGACCAGCCGGCCGAAAAGCTTGGGCTGAGCGAATGCGCCGGAGATATGACGCCACATGGCGTAATAGTTTTCGTCGTTGCGGACGATGTTGATGCCCCATTCGTCGCCGGGCTTCAGTCCTTTTGCGGGATAGACGTATTCGACGGTCCAGCGGTCCCTGTGAACCACTGATCTGAATTCGTGCACGGCCGTAAATCTATCCCAGAGATTCCTGTAATTCCCGGTGTACTGTCCAGCCGCGTTGAAGAGAATCTGATAGTAATTTGACCGGGTCGCGCCTGGGTCAATGAAGAGCTCCAAACCGTAGCGATTTTTGAATCTCCTGATCGGTACAATCTTCTTCTCCGGCTTCCCGAATTCTTCGACAATCGACTGAACTCCCTTTTCAAGTATCCCAATGTCTTCCCAGTGCAGCTCAAAACCGAGGTACAGATTCCGGTCGTCATAAACGGCTCGCATGACCGTCAGCCGCGAAACTGATTTCGCTCCAGCGACGGAAACAAAATCGGACCGGGCTTCGGTCTTTTGCCAGCAAGGGTCATTTAGCAGGCCGTCGATGACCGGCGGCTTTGCCGCGCGGCTGGCACAGATGACTTTGAGGCTTTCGGCATGAAGGAATGGGGAAAGTAGAAGAAGTAGGATTGGCAGGATGCGGGGGGAAGCGATGCCTGACCCGGAGGGGAGGAAGCCATCCTGTGGCCAGAGGATACCACGCGAGTTCAGTTTATTTGAGCTCACAGGCTGGCAGCAGCCTGTGGCTACTGGCGGGTACGTCGCTTTCATCACTTTGCCTCCACATCAAATGTTGTTTCGGCTTTCATTCCTGTAATGACGTGTTCCGCGATGATTCGGTAACGTCCGGGCTTTGCGCTGAAACTGATGGGCAGCATCACCTCGAGCTGACCGCCGCTGAACAGACGGTTGCCGCGGAACCATTCGAGTTCCTGTCCATCCGGTGAGAAGACTTCCAGGTGGATACCGTGACGAATGCTGCCTGAAATGAGATTCATCACATCCCCGAAGTCAATCCCAACCTGCAGCTTCAGTGCCTGACCGGGCACCCTTGCTCCTGAAGACTGCATGCTCATTCCTTTGATATTCGCCGGCAAGAGTGCGAAAAATCGCGGCTGTAAATCCAACTGTATGTCCAGCCGATCGGCAAACCCAAGATATGTCCGGCCCCGGATATCCCAGACGTGATATTTCTGGGGCAAAACCATCGTCGTTTCGTCCTTCTCTTTTCCTTCGCTGGTGACGATGCGGAGAAGGCCGACAAGCTTCGTGCTGCCGTTGTCAAACACTCGCATAAAAGTATCGCGACGGGGCAGGCCATTCGGCCAGAGCAACTCGACAGGAGCGCCCTGGCCCGCGTAATCCTTCACCAGGGCTTCGACCGCATCAGATCCGGTGTAATCGCAGTTCTCCAATCTGGCGATATATCCATTGAGAATGTTGGGCAGGTAGGCTGCGTGGCCTTTGCCGTGATGGGTAACTTTGATCTCGCTGAATGTCGGAAACAGATCGGGCAGGCGAGGCTTCTCAAGTTTGCGTCCGTGTTCGGTGAATGTGCCGGGCTCGTTGTCTGCGATGACAAGGCCGCCTTCAACGACGAACTTCCGGATCGCTTCAGCCTCTGCTGCAGACATCCCCTTGTTGTAGGGAAGGAGGAGGGCCTTGAACCCGCGCTCTTTCAGACCGTCATTCAAAAGGTCTTCAGGCGCAACGATGGTCGGCCGAATGCGGATTGAATTCATCAGCGCAAGGCAATCGCTTGGCGCGCCACCGATGATGCTGATGTTGTACATCCATGTGCCGGAAAAGCCGTTCGGCTGGAATGGATTAAGGCGGGAGATGTAGTGGTTGTATGGGGACCAGAGCATGGCCACCTGGTTGCGATGCGGTTTGGATTCGATGGCCAGCTTGCCAATCCCTCGCTGGATGAATCGCACTTCATTCGACAGGTCGAGAAAGTAGGGCAGCGGTTCGGAATAATCTGGCGTAAAGCAATGTTCTCCCCCGAGCGTGTCGGCGGTGATGCCTCGCTCCCAGTCGAAACCATTCAGCCCCATGAAGAGCACCAGCCAGGGCCATCGCTTTCGATGAATCTGTTTCTCCAGATCAAACGTCCATCGAATCATCGACTGAGGCGCCATCAGGAAGTTCTTATCGCCGGCCATCGATTGCGGAAGCTCGGCGATGATGGCGTCGTGCCATTCGCTGTTCTGCTTTTGCCCGACGTAGAGCTTCGAGCTGGTCATGTGTTTCCGATAACGGGTGAAATCATGGTGGTCGTGCCCCACCCGCCCCGTGGTAGCCTGGGGAACGTATCGCCGAATCATGTCGGTGTAATCGATAAAGAACTGGCTCCAGACCCTAGACCGCATGAAATAACGGAAGTCGACCCAGCGAGGAAGCTGGTCGAGTTTGTCCGCATCCCGGAGCAGGATGCCGCGGATTTCGTCCCACGTTTTGAACTCGGAGTTCCACTCCCGATTGAGCGCGACGAGGTCGTTTCTGAACTGCTCACGACACCACTTTTGGAAACGCCTGGTCGTCGTCGGCCCGAATCCTGAGTTCTCCATTCCGTTGAACTCACCGGAAAGGTAATTCTCACCGGTCAATGTGTAGAAAGGAGTGCCGAATCGTGATGCGAGTTTGTATTGCTGCGCGCGATGATAGAGCCAGTCGGCATTCATGAAGTGACGTTTATGGGGAAACTTCTTCGGGTCGAGTCTCTCGCCGGTCTCAGCAATGGCGCGCGCCATGCGGCCAACTTCGGCCCAGTCCATCTGCGTCTGCTCTTTGCGCGAGTCCAGATTGTGATCGCTCGGATGGAGTATCTCTCCAAGATGCTCACCATAGACGACGCTGCGCAGATGATGGCGAGCGTTGTGAAAGAACTGTTGATGCCGGCTGTAGATGAGGTAGGTGTACGCAGAGTTAATGCCGAACTCTCGAAGCCTCTGCGCGTGGAGTTCGCCTTTCCAGTCCCCATTCCCCGGCGTCGGAGCAAAGATGAGCATGAACATGTAATCATCAAAGGTCCAATTCGGGATGGGCATGGGAAGCTCACTTGCATCCACGATCCCATCTGCGTCACGAATCTCGCACCGGATATCCCACAGCTCTGTGAGGGCATTCTTGACAGGCAGGCTGTAAGTGGCCTGCTGGCGATTATCGGCAAGTTTCGAGATTCCGATGTTGGCAATCCGTCCCCATGTGTCCACGGCAAAGACGCTGACAGATTGGTCAGCCTTCAATGGCTCGGAGAGCTCTAATCTGCCTGTGATGTTCTCTCCTTCGGGGTATCGGTCCTTATCGGCTGTGACTGAAACCACCCTCTGGCTGGACTCCACCTGAAAGCTGCGTGAGACGAACTCCATCACTTCGCCGGCGGAGTTGGTGGCGCGAGCATCGGCGAAGTATATGCCTCGACGGAGGACCGGAATCGAGATCTCTTTCGTACCCGGTTTACCCGGCGCAATCTGAAGCGACTGAACACTGTCCTCGAGAATCTCGCCGGAACGGTCTCGGATAGTCAGATGAAGTTTAAATGGCGCCGGTGCCCGTTTGTCGAAATCAAAGAATTTCAGTGTTGCCACGGCTTTGGATTCTTTGAGGTGCTGCCGGTCTATCACTAATTGTGGCTGTTCCGATTTCCAGGACAGTCTTTTGTGTTCCTTGTCAGAAGGAGGCGGCTTCAAGTCGGTGCCGGGCGCCTCTATTGATATCGATAGCTGGACATCCGCCTCTCTCTTTGCAGCCCAGAGGATGGCCCGTGAAAGCAGCGCAAAATCGTAGTCGTACATCACCTTGTCGTGATCGCCGCTGGGATGCAGGCGGTAGGGTGACAGGGAATTACTGTTGCGGCGTGCGACGGTTTCATCGAAGTAATCGAGGGCGAGGAGCCTTCCCTTGCCGTGAGGCTTGGCACAGATGTTCACGGCAGCCTGCGCAAACTGATGACGTGGGACACCTGCTAGATCTTTGTATGCGCCGTGCTCCTTCAGTACATGCAGCGGCAACACGTCGAGAGGCAGGGCATTAAGGATGGAATCCGCGGCATTGGGGATCGAGTTCGTTTCGAAGAGGCTGCTGAATTGCGCATCCTTTCCGCTGGCAACCTGGTTTGAATGAACCGCCTTCTTTAATCGGTTCGGCGAGATGTATACGAGCCCAGCCCCGCGCTCGACGTGTTTCAGGATCAGGCTCTTCACCTCGCCGGGAATCACCAACCACGAAATCTTCGCGATAACGATGGCATCGTACGTGTGACCAAGGCTCAGCCTGCGCCGCGCGATATCCTGCAAGACCAGCTTCGCCTTCACTCCCTGGATGGGTGTCGCGGTTGGGCCTTCGGCATAGCCTTCTGCCCAAACACCGAACCCCGCATTCATGATGACCGTATAGTGCAGTTCCAATCGCTGCGCTGCTTCGACAACCTCGCGGGAGTCCCTGTAGGGGATGATGAAGAGTACATTGAGCCGCGGCCCGGCCAGTGGATTGGCCCACTTGAAATGAAACGTCTCAAGCGTACCGGGTAGGCGGTCGTACGGCTGGTTCGGATCGATGTAACGAGGAGCAGACCAGCCAGATGAAATCGCAATCGTAGCAATCAGGAAGAAGAATCTGGTACAGCGGAGTGTCATCAGTCAGGAAGTGCTCTTACCGAAGTTCTGAAATGCTTTCTAAGTTTTGGCTGGAGCCGTCACTGCAGAGAACTCTCGTTCACCGCTCCACGAGCGTCAACCTTTAAACCCTCATCCCATTTGAGGACGACCAGGTCATCAATGGTCAGATCGCCAGTGCCCTCATACCGGACTTTCGAGCGATGACAATCAGGAGCCGTGATCTTGATCTTGTGGACGACTTTTACCCACCTGCCGGGCGAGTTCACCTTCACGGTGTTTGGCACGCCCTGGCTGAAGTACTGATTAGCGCTGTTCATGAGGAACAGTATGAATCGTGCGTTGCCTTTACCCCTGACGAAGAACCGGATGTACAAAGTCTCGCCCGTCCTGGCATCGAACTGGTCTCGCAGAAAGAATCCGCCATCCGCCCTGAATGCACGCTTACCGGAATGCACTTCCCTGCCAGCTTCACCCTCAACAATCGCCAGGCGTTTCGTCTTTCCGGATATCTGATCGAAGTTTGCCGGTATCTCACCGATGAAGCGTCCGGAGAATCTGACGCCATCTTTCACAGGCTTCAGAAAGTACCCACCAGTGAGATCGATGTCGCGCGTCTCTTCAAAGCCGCCATTCTTAATGAGGCTGCGACTCAGAAGAGAGTCATCTGCTTCGATGGTGGCAATGATGATTAGAAAGGGGATCACGATCTCAAGGGAAATGAGTCGGCAAAGTTGATACAGTCCCGCCGCCCTGGTTTCGCTGAACAGGGCGCATCCTTATCGAATACTCAATGATTCAACAAGCAACAACAGATTCCCGATCATGGACACACGAATTACCAGACTTGCCGATCTCCTCATCAATTACTCAACAAACACCCAGCCCGGCGAAAAACTGCTCGTCGAAATGTTCGGATTCTCGCCGCTCCCGCTGTTGAAAGAGGTCATCACGATCGCAACGAGGAAGGGCATCATCGTTCATCACCACATCTATGAAAACGGGGCTTCACGGCGCTTTCTGCTCGACGCCAGTGACGATCAGATTGCCGACCAGGCTACTCACGCTTTGCAGCGAATGAAAGACATGGACTGCTACCTCGGCATCCGCAGCAGCGATAACATTGCGGAGATGTCTGACGTGCCCCCTGACCGGATGAAGGCGTACCAAAATCTTGTCGTCAATCCGGTCCATCTCGAGGAGCGGGTCAAGAACACCCGCTGGTGTGTGCTTCGCTGGCCAAATGCTTCGATGGCTCAGCAAGCCAACCAGCCGGTCGAAGTCTTCGAGGATTTCTATTTCAAAGTTTGCACACTCGATTACGCAAAGATGGACAAAGCCATGGGGCCTCTGTCTGAGAAGATGGCCCAGGCCGACGAAGTCCACATCAAGGCGCCGGGCACAGACCTGCGGTTCTCAATCCGAGGAATTCCAAACAGAAAATGTTCCGGGTCACATAACATTCCGGATGGCGAGCTTTTCACCGCTCCCATCAGAGATTCAGTCAACGGCACGATCATCTTCAACGCGGGTGCGACCCACGAGAGTGTGAGCTATTCGGAAATTACGCTGACCTTCGAGAACGGCAAAATCGTGAAAGCCGAATCGCCGGAAAACGAGGACAAACTGAACGCGGTTCTGGATCGTGACGAAGGCGCACGATACGTGGGCGAGTTCTCCTTCGGATTCAATCCACACATTCTCGACCCGATGAAGGACACGCTCTTTGACGAAAAAATCGCCGGCAGCATCCACATGGCCATGGGCCAGGCATATGAAGAGTGTGACAACGGAAATCGCTCCATGGTGCATTGGGACATGGTCCACATTCAGCGCCCCGAATACGGTGGAGGCGAGATTTACTTTGACGGCGAACTCATCCGCAAAGATGGACTGTTCGTGCTGCCGGAACTGGAGGGTCTGAATCCTGAGAATCTCGTCTGACAGCCGATCATGATTTGTCCTGACACGCGTCAGGGCTTCCGACCTTCCTCAGGATATAAACGCCTTCGGCTTCCGGGTCGCGTTCGACCTTCCACTGGAATCTGAGACCCAGGGTCTTCCTGGTTTCATCAACGAAATAGTGATTATTGCCGTAGTCGCCGGTAAGGAAGAGGCTGGCAAACTTGACATCCTCGGCATCCTGGATAGCCAGTCGAAAGGCCTCGCAGAGGTCATCGAACGGCACCAGCACTTCCGCATCCCGTACCATGCCAAAATTAGGGCCAAAGCGGGTAGGGCTGTCCGGGGTTCGCTCTGGTTGGCCGATCCGAAGGCAAATCCCCGACAGGAAATCATGCTGGCCGGTGTACATCTCTATCAGCAGTTCCTGGCAGCATTTGCTGTAGCTGTAGAAGTTGACGGGAGAGAAGTTGTGGTAGGCAGGCCGATCCGGATATTCGGGCTTCGCCCATACAGTCATCACAGTGGAGGCAAAAACGATTCGCGGCACTTTCAACTCCACACATGCCTCAAGGACATTGGTCGTTCCTTTGATGTTCACATCGGCCTGTTTCCCCAAGTCATGGTCCGGATGACCGTAAGCCATATGGAGAACCGCGTCTGCCCCAGCCATGGCCTCATCGACGGTCCTCCGATCAGTTACGCTGCCAACGATTGACTCGGTGACTCCTTCTGCCGGGTTCAAGTCCAACGAGACCACGTCAGCCTCTTTCATCAGGACCGGCAGCAGCCGCCGACCGATATAGCCAGCGCCGCCTGTAACAAGAATTCTCTTTCGATCTGACATCACATTAGAAGCCGTAGATTCGGATATGCGCGAGTATGCCCAGGGCGAGACCCGTGATCGCAGCGCCGATGACAAGCCACGGGGTCTCGATCTGATTGGGGAACACTATACCGGAGATTCCTACGAGACAGAACAGGGGCGCGCCCCAAACCGCGATGGGGAAGAAAGCTCCGCTATCCATCCAATACCAGTGATTGAGGGAGAAGATGGCCGCGGCAATCAAAGCGCATTTGAACCATTGCTTTCGAGTGACCTGATCTGAATCACCATGGTTCATTCAAGAATGCCTTCGATGGGAAGTTGGTATCGGGAAGTCTGTTTCCCGCATAACAGTTGTCTTCCCGCAGAGGAACCAGGGGGATTTGGTTCCACGCGAGTCATTTTGAAAGCCTCAGCCAGGGATGCTCATTCCACGGCTGTCATTCCCAAGCATGCTACATCGGCTTCTGTGCCCGCGGAAACGAAGGTCACGTCCTGCACTGTTTTAGCAGGGAATGGGTTCTTCCATTCCATCACCCAGACACAGGCATCGGGAACATTTGGGTCGATCCTTCGCTGTGCCGCGGTCAGGCCCATCCAGTAGGTGCTGGGGCCGGGCATGACCCGCGCCAGGGGTGCGCAGTTCCAGAGATGCACGTCATAGCCCAGGCGCACGGGGAACGAGTAAGTCGTGCTGTCCGCGTAGCGGACCTGGTAGTAAGCCACCGGCATGGCCAACGGATCAGTGTTCTTTCGGAAGAAACGTTGATGTAGGGCCTTGGCCTGCGTTTCAGTTGCAGCGGCGGTGTGTGCGAACGCGAAACCGAGAACTTTCATGCCGACCTTGACGGGTTGTGAGACCTGATCCTGCTTGAGAAGAATGCAGTCCTTCTCCGTAGTCGGGCGATTGAAGGGCATCCCACCGACGGACATTGTTCCGTTCGGCAAAGAGCTCAGGTCGTGCTCCGGACCAAGGTCCATCCAGCCTTTTCCGTCGCCGGGCTGAGCGTCGCTGGTCGATTCATTGCACGCAGACGCTATGGAAATCGGTTTATAGGACAGGGCCCGTGCCTCCCAATCCGGAACCTGCATCACGTTCGACCAATGGATTCCCAGAGAGTGAATCATGGGTGCATGGCCGGTGGGGGCCGTTCCAGGCTTCCAGCAGCACGCGGCATTCGCATGCAGTGACGGCGTCGAATAGTTGCATTGCCGCTTGTGGCTGAAATGAGTGAAGTTTGACCAGACCCACGTGGTGGTCTCAGCGATTCCGCACGCATCGTATCCCTTCCACATGGCGGGGAACTTGTCCATCTTTCCGGCGCTGAAAGAAGTACTGATCCACCAGGGGGTAAAACCGAGCTTTCTCAGATTCTCTGGAGGCACTGATAGAGGGAATGCTCCCCAGGTGGCGATGATCAGATTGCGGGGAAGCCTTGGCAGGATCGCGGCGCAATTGTAGGGCGGTCCGCCATTCCATTTCACAGACAGCATGTCATCAAAAATGACCGGCTTGACCTGGTGCTGCTCGAAGAATCTTGCCAGTTCGCTCCAGTGCTCCAGCAGGAGTTGGTTTCTTGGCTTCCCGGCACAGAGCTTACACGTCCGTTTGGCGACCCGGTTCCAACCGTGGCTCACTTCATCGCCGGTCATGAAAAAATACTTCGGCTGATACAGTTCGAGCAATTCGCCTGCTACATCTTTCAGGATGCCCATGCCCGCGGGATTGCTGGTGCACAGGGTCTTCCTGTCGCTATCTTCCCGGAGCTCCGGGTGCGCACCCACCAGCCAGCCGCAATGTCCCGGCGTGTTCCACCCCGGCGCGATGTCCACGTAATGTTTCCTGGCAAAGTCGATGATCTCTTTCATCTCGGCCTTGGTAAAACTGTTGCGCGTCGCCAATTCAGGATGTGTGTCGTATCGAACGTGCTCGCTGATCTGGATCGCATACAGGTTGTAACGACCGCCCGCGATCTGATCGTAGATGTGCCTCTTGTATGCACCCACCGTCACTGGCGTCCTGTGGTATCTCTCGCTGATAAAGAAATCCATGTAGACGCGTGTAGGGATGCCGGGCCAGTCTTCACAGTGGACGTGGAGAATGCCGGCTTTCGGCCTGGCAAAGGAGCTTTGGCGGGCAGTATCGAGCAGGGCTCTTACGGCGTAATACATACCGCGCGAGGTACTGGCCTGCAGGCGGGCGCCCGAGGCATCTACGTCGAGTACAAAGCCATCGGGTTTAATGCCACCTTCGATGTATTCCAGTCTCAGGTCCGCGGCGGCTCCCTGTCCAGTTTTCACCGAAACGCCGTAGCGGCTCTGGAGTTTTTCCGACAGATGCTCGGAGGGGAACGCATCTCCCTTGCCTGTTGTGCTGAGCGTCAGGGACGCGGGAAGCAGCCAGCGTTCCGTGCCGGGCTTCCACAATTGGGGCTCCGGCCATAGCATCACTTTTTCGTAGTCCAACTCCCTCGGTCGGGTCAGAACGAATCGGTACTGATCCACTCCTGCCACACGCCCCTTGGAGTCTCGAAGAACCAGGTCCAGCAGATGATTGCCGTCTCTGGTCTGCTTGTATTCAAAAGGCAGAGCTGATGCTGTCTCCCTCCGAGGTCGAAGGGCGATCTCTTTCTTTGCTACTTCTGTGGTGGACTCGTTCGGTGGCGTCAATGCCAGATCGGCGAACACCTTGACCGCTTCGGCCGCGCCATTTTCCAGCTCCAGGCGGCAGTTGTATCCGAAACCGTACCTGTCGAGTTTCAGCAATTCGGAATGGGCCACTCGGATTTTCGTTTCCGAGATTGGGCCGAAGATCAGGTTTCCCAGGCCGGCCGGCCGGCCGTAATGCGTCTGGCTCCAACCCGAGACCTCCAGAAACTTGCCCGTCTTTGCGCTGACCACGTGGCGCTTGAAATTCGCACCCCAGAAAGATCCGGTCTCAGCTTTCGCTCCATCTAGCGACTCCAGGTCAATCGCCAACTCAAGGCTCCAACCGTCCTCCTTGTCAACACTCGCAGCCGCCTGCCATTTGCCGCTCCAGATCGGCCGGCATCCTTCACCACCGAGGTCCATCCGGGTGCCCAGGGAGTTGACGATGAACTTGTACTGGAGCCGGTTGCTGTTCCCCGGATCCAGATAAATCTCCAGACATGAATCGTCCCACAGGTTCCCCGCCTCGTCGGTCTTGTACCTGGCCGCGATATCCGCTGGCTTTTCGCCTTTGAGCCGCGCGCCTATGAAGAGCGACGAGCCCTTGTAGAGCAGCATGGCCTCCGTTGGATAGGCCGACGGAGTCTTCCGGTCTTTCAGAAAGAGCCCATTAACCCGACCTGCTTTGGACCATGCCGCATCATTGAGTGAGCCATCAATTGCCGGGACAGTATTCGAAGGCATCGCGACGGCCGAGGGCAATCGCTCCTCATCGAGGTAGATCCGCTTCACTCCGCCAACAAGCGCGATCTTCCGGACTTCAATAGCACGTGATCCGCCTCCGCCAAAGTAGACACGCGTGATCTTCGACCAGTCCAGCGGCGGCGTGCCTTTCCTGGACCAGCCAGATCGATAGATTTCCTTCTGCCAGGTCTGCTTCCCGTCAAAACGGAGCGCGATCGCGTAGTGGCCATCCGGCGTATCCGCGTAGAGCTTCATCGCGCTTGACGCGCCGTCCCCCCGGTAGGAGACCTCGATACCGAAGTATTTACGATTCCGCCAAGTTCCGTCTTCAATGGTCTCCCGCACTGAGAAGGTATAGGAGCCGGCATCTTTCGATGAAAGGCGAAGAGCTCTTTCTCCCTTGTTTTTTCCTGCGACAATCTCAGCTTTGCCGCTGCCGCCTCCTTTGATGCCTTTCGCATCCTTTCCGTAAATGTTGATACGCCAGCGTTCGGCAGTTTTCGCAGACCGAAAATCAAACAACACGTGATCGATGCCTTCGCCATACAGAAATCCGGCGTTGGCAAACATCGCAGCCAGTGCGCAAAGCACGCTCTTTCGCATTTTTTCTTTCCTTTAGAACTCTGAGTGTTCGAAAGTCTGACCGGGCATTCGTCCTCTCATCTTACACAGCAGGCGGCGGTAGTGTCATTCACACCGCATTCCTGCGCGTGGCAGGGCATCTTGAGTTTCAGAAATCCGTGTCTATGGTTTCTGACGTTTCGGTTTCTGCGGGGAGGGTGATACGCATCCCTTGTGTAAACCTGCCAGAACGTGGAGAGACCCAGCGAAGTATGCCATGCACTTAATCACATCACTCCTCACTGTATTCGCCTTTGCCGCATCACTCGAAGCGCGGCAACCCAACGTCATTCTGGTAATGACGGATGACCAGGGCTACGGAGATCTGTCCTGCCACGGGAATCCTGATTTCAAGACACCCAACCTGGATCGCTTGCACAGCGAGAGCATCCGCTTCACTGACTTTCACGTGGACCCCACCTGCGCGCCAACGCGGGCGGCATTGATCACGGGGCGGTATTCGTTGAGTACTGGCGTTTGGCACACGATCGCCGGTCGGTCGTTTCTGCATCCGGAGGAGGTCACGATCGCCAACGTGCTCAGGCGTGGAGGCTACACCACGGGCATGTTCGGCAAATGGCATTTGGGAGACAACTACCCTTGCCGTCCACACGATCGGGGCTTCGACGCTGCCGTTTATCACGGTGGAGGCGGGGTTGGGCAGACACCTGATCTATGGGGCAACGATTACTTCGACGACCGTTACTTCCACAACGGCAAGCCCACCCAACACAAGGGTTACTGCACGGACATTTTCTTCAACGAAGCGATGAAGTTCATGAAGCAGAACAAGGAGAAGCCCTTCTTCTGCTACCTGCTGCCCAATGCACCACACGGTCCGTATAACGTCGCGGACAAATACTCCAGGCCGTTTCGCGATAAAGGCTTTTCAAAGAATCGCTCCGACTTCTACGGCATGCTCGTCAACTTCGATGAAAACATGGGTCGCCTAGAGACGTTCCTGCAAAAGGAAGGCATGCGCGAAAACAGCATCGTTATCTACATGACCGACAACGGCACCGCAGGCCCGTGGTATCCCAAGGAAGGCAAGGACCACACCGCAGGGCTCCGCGGCATCAAGGGTTCCATCTTTGAAGGCGGCCACCGCGTCCCGTTCTTTGTCCGCTGGCCTGCCGGTAAGATTGGCGGCGGACACGACGTGAAGCACCTTGCCGCCCACATCGACGTACTGCCCACTCTGGCCGAACTCTGCGGAACCAAACGCAAATCCGGGCCGAGACTACACGGCCGCAGCCTCGCCCCTCTGCTGCGTGATCCGAAAGCAAAGTGGGAAGACCGGTGCCTTATCGTCAACAACCAGCGAATCGCCGAGCCGCAGAAATACAAGGATTTCGTCGTGATGTCGGGGCACTGGCGGCTCGTCGGCAAAGACGAACTCTACAGCCTCACTGCAGATCGCGCGCAGGCGAAAAACGTGGCCTCCGAGAATCCCAGGATGGTGAACCGCCTGATGAGGATCTATGAAGACTGGTGGAAGCAGACCTCCGGCCGCGCCGGCACCCTCGTCCCAATCACCGTCGGCCATGACGCGGACAATCCTGCCTTCCTCACCGCCCACGACTGGCACGCCAGGAAGCTCCCCTGGCATCAGGAAGTCGTCGCCGAAGCCCCCGCCTTCAACGGTCACTGGGAGATCAACGTCGCAGAGGCCGGTACCTACCGCATCACCCTGATGGAGCGCCCTAAGGAGGCAAACTTCCCAATCAACGCCACCCGCGCCACGCTGAAGGTCGGAGGCAAGACGCTCACAAGGAAGATTGCCAAAGGAGCAAACCAGGTTTCCTTCGAAATGAAACTCACGGCCGGCCGCGCTCGGCTGGAGTCCACCATCGTCGACAATGCCGGCAAGGAACGCGGCGCCTATTACGCCAGCATCCTGCGCCGATGATGCTCAATCGAAACGCGCCATCTACGGTGAAGTTATCGAAGAGATCCGTTTCCGGCTATCCCATGATGGATTCGCCTTTCCGACAACACATTCTCTGTCTCTGTCTCAGTATTGCCCTTGCCCAGCGAGTACTGGCAGAACCGCAGTCGGTCACACTTCCCCTGCAATTCAGCACATCAGCCGGATGCGCCATCTCAGATCGAGGGGCGGAACTGTGGAGCTCTCTTTTGCGTAAGGGCAGCGGCCAGGTGTTTTATTTCGAGGCCGAACGTGCGCAGAAGTTGTCTTTCAAAAAGGGCAAAGCAATCGGCCGAAGCAATCTGTGCGGCGGCAACGCGTTCGTCTCGCAAGTGACGAACGCGGATTTCCCATTGGATGTGAAAACTGCAGGGACCTATTACGGGTGGGCTCGATGTTATCTCCCGCGCCGGGCAAGCTGGAACCACACGGAATCCATGGATGGAGGGACGCCTCGCAGGATCAGTGAAAGCGCTGCGGGAATATTCGGAAAATGGTTCTGGAGCCCACTGGGCAGTTACACGCTGACCGCGGGGAAGCATACGTTCGTCCTGCACAAGTGGCTTGGCGGCGCGCGGCTCGACTGCATCATGTTTACTCAGCACTCGGATTTCCAGGCGTCGGTTGGCGGGGTGCCGAGTATCGATGACCCGACTGGTACACTGACCACCGAATCCCTCCTTCCACCTGCCGTGCAGCAATGGCAGAGCCTGCATGTGGCTGCAGACTTGAACGGCGGCACCGTTAAACAGGAAATCTCGCAGGATGAAGGAAAGTCCTGGATGCAGATTACAGATGGTGATCTGTCCAGGCTGAAGGCAAATGGTGATGGCCGCGATTCGTTGATGGCCCGTCTGACACTGAAGGCCGCCGAGAACGGTGTTTCGCCGGTGGTGCGTAAGGTCGCTGTTGAGTTCCTCCCTGCAAAAGACGCTGAAGTCGTCCTGGAAAACAGGCATTACCGAATTGCGTTTGCCGGCAAAACCGGCCGGCTGTCCGGCATGTATCAGCGCTCCCAGAACCTTTGGGTGACTCCCAGATTCACTCAGCAGGCCATTTGGGGAATGTCTGTCAGGGAACCAGGCCAAACCAGCCAGACTGTGATTGAACCCGGAGACATCAAGTTTGAAGGCCTCGACACCAGCACTGGGCAACTGGCCCTGCGGTACAGTGCGCTGGATGGAACGATCAGAACCAAAGTCGAACTGAGAGCTGACGACACTCCCATATCCTCCTGGCAGATAACAGTCGAGAATCGCAGCGACCTTGAAATCATCCGCCTGGACTTCCCCCTGATTCGCAACGCATCCATCGGCGATTACCGCGACGACGAATGCGTCCTGCCGCATACCGGCGGAAAACGAGTCAAAACCCCTGCCAGGAATCCGGTACGCAAGTCGACTTACATGGGCGGCGGTTCGATGTCTTGGATCGACTTGTGCGACAAATCCGCGGGTCTGTACATCGCCATGCATGACCGACTGCTCACCACAACAGAAATGGAATGTAATTCTGCTGAAGGAGGCCAGGCTGTCGATCTTGCCATGCGCACTCATACCATCATTCAACCGGGGCAAACGAAAACTCGTGACTATGTCGTCGGACTGCATGGAGGCGACTGGCACTGGGCTGCCGACCAGTATCGCAAATGGGCCTATTCGTGGATGAAGCGGCCCCAGGATCCCGAGTGGGTGAAATGGTGCGATGGGTGGATCGGTGTGCAGGGAGCGCCCTTCAAGAACATGAAGAATCAATTAGCCCAGGCGAAGGAGCAGGGCATACCTTATGTCCAGCATTGGGGACAGATGGCGGACGGCATCGATCAATGCTGCGGAAACTTCTACTGGCCAGCGCCGGAACTGGGGGGAGCGAAGGATTTCATCAAGGGTATCGACGAAGTCCACGCCCTCGGCGGAAAAGTTACCGGTTATATGAACTGCCAGACGTGGACTCGCGACAGCTATGTCAACAAATCCCTGCGACAGACACCAAAGTCAGAGCTTCCCACGGATGCGCTTCGACTGATCCATCCTCTCGAATGGTTCCAGAAGTGGCGCCTGTTCCCGCTGAATGGTGAGCCGGTAGGTTATTACGCGGCCAAATACGGATGGTACATCATGTGTCCGGCATCGGATGGATTTCGGGAGCACCTTCGATTCTGGATCGTGGATATGTATGCCAAGCGATTCGGAGCCGACGGGGTCTACCTTGACCAGGCCGGCGCCACGCTTGCCAAGCCCTGCTACAACCTCGACCACGGCCATAAAGACATCGGGCGCTGGGGACTGGGCAATCTCCAGCTCCTGAAGACGGTCATCGAGGAAGCAAGAAAAGTAAATCCAGATTTCATCATGGCCATCGAGGGCAGTGCGGATGCGCTGGGCCAGTATGCCAGCCTGCACCTGATTTCCGGCCTGTGTACGCACCCGGAGGTCTATCATTACACCTTTCCCGAACACATCCTCATCAGTGGGCTTTCCAATAACTCTCATCTGACATTTGAGCAACGAATCAGCCGCGCCTTCCTGAACGGCGATCGATTCGATTACCGGACTGGAGCCCCCGGCATCCAATCCGCGCTCCAACTTCGCCGCCGTGTCCGCCGCTGGCTCTATCCCGGAAGATTCATGGACACCGTTGGATTAGCACTCTCTGACGAAAAAGTCCTGGGCCGATGGACTCGATACAAAAAGGACGGCGAGCGAGCCATCATTTTCACGTTCGATAACGAGCAGCGAGTCGAAGATGCAGTCTGCCGATTGAAGCTCCAGGAAGGCTGGCAGTCACCGATAGGCCTGTTCGTATTGGACCGCGAAGGACAAGTACGCAGTGAGACGCCAGTCGTTGAGGAAAATCAACTACGCTTTGAGATCAGCAAGAGCACACTCTCTGCTGGCCTTCTTATATATGAGACTCATCCCAAGAATCAGTTGGACGTATGGCAGCAGGTCTCCGATGGGGGCGCACTCGAAGAAACCATCCGACTGAATGCCATCCACCTGGGCTCAGAACCACTCCAG
>Ga0187827_10003856_pt1 | contig 18901 bp, 14 predicted proteins | sample ETNtaG_39_FD_167969 | JGI IMG/M metagenome (GOLD analysis project Ga0187827, IMG submission 167969) | Marine microbial and viral communities from oxygen minimum zone, Eastern Pacific Ocean - ETNP2014_SV_150_PacBio MetaG (Illumina Assembly) | ecosystem: Environmental > Aquatic > Marine > Hypoxic... | reverse complement strand
CGGATATCGAGGCTCGTACGCATATGCTGGTGGCCTCGACCATGGGGGCAACGGCTTTCCAGCGGGGCTTGGGTGCGATGCATGCGTTGGCGCATCCACTGGGTGCCCTGTACGATGCCCACCACGGCACGCTCAACGCGGTGCTGATGCCTTATGTGCTACAGGCAAACCGTTCTGTGATCGAGGTGCGGCTGGCGCGCCTCGGTCGTTACCTGGGCTTGGAAGATGCGGGCTTTGAGGGCTTCATGGACTGGCTGCTGGCCTTAAGGTCACAAATTGGCATCCCGGGCGATCTTACAGCGCTTGGAATCGATGATACTCAGGCGGCACTAATCGGCAAGATGGCTGCAGCAGACCCCTCGGCTGGAACTAATCCAATACCATTTAGCGCTGGTGAGTACCGGGCGCTTTTCTTGTGCGCTTTGAGCGGTAATCTGGAAGCCTCAGGATGAACAGCACACAGAGCAATAAACTCAATGTTGGCATTTTGCAGTGCGGCGAGGTGCTCGAGATTTTTCAGTCCCAGTTCGGCGATTACAACAGCATGATTGAAGACAAGCTAACCACTGCAGATCCGGCGCTTAGGTGCCACAGTTGGCGGGTGCTTGACGGCGAGATACCCGACCCCGATGCCTGTGATGCCTGGATTACCACCGGTTCACGTGAAAGTGTCAATGATGATAACGCCTGGACCACGGGTTTTTGCGATTTTGTTACTCGGGTTGCACAAACCGATATCCCTTTCATAGGTATTTGTTATGGTATGCAAATGATTGCACGCGCCCTTGGCGGCAAGGTGGCACTGGCCGAGAAAGGCTGGGGAGTTGGGGTCGCGATTAGCAAAGTCTACCGGCAGACGCCCTGGATGAGGGAGCCTAATGAGAGCATTAACCTGGTGGTCAGTCACCAGGAGCAGGTCGTAGTGCTTCCCAAGGGCGCTGAGTTAATTGCAGGTAGCGATTTCTGTCCTAACAGTATCTTTGCTGTCGGCGATCATATGCTGGGTATTCAAGGCCACCCAGAGTTCACTACAGCCTATTCGCGGGCATTGATGGAACTGCGTCGGGATATCATCCCCGCCCCACGTATTGAGCAAGGGATGAACTCACTGTCGCTTTCGGTGGACGGTGCTCGGGCGTTCGACTGGATAGTCTCTTTTATCCGTTCGGGAACTCTCGCCTCGCCGGCAGCCTGAACGCTGTACCAGGATTAGCCTGTCTAACCTGGGCCTGATTTGTCTCAATGGACGTTTCCCGGGCGCTTCGCTAGGATTGCCTGATCACGTTGGGTTACGAGGCAAGCTGCGGTTGATGACCAGAAGATGACCACGCTCAAGATTGGAACCCGCCGTAGCCAACTTGCCCTGTGGCAGGCTGGGTACGTGCGTAATGCGTTGCGGCATGCCCATGCCGGCATCGATGTCGAACTGGTAGGTATCACCACCGAGGGTGATAAGACGCTGGATGTTCCCCTGTCCGAGAAAGGTGGTAAGGGTTTGTTTCTGAAAGAACTCGAGCAGGCCCTGCTGAACGGCCGCGTGGATATTGCCGTGCACTCGATGAAGGATGTAACCGTGAGCCTGCCGGATGGCCTGCACATTCCCGTTATCTGTGAGCGCGGGGACCCGCATGATGCGTTCGTATCCAGCCGCTACGGTGAGTTGCGCGAGTTACCGGCCGGGGCTGTGGTGGGCACCTGCAGCCTGCGCCGCCAAGCCCTGTTACGCTATCGTTTCCCGGAGCTGAACGTGGTTAATCTCAGGGGCAACGTTAATACCCGTTTGCAGCGCCTCGATGACGGAGATTTCGACGCCATCATTCTTGCCGCGGCCGGGCTGCAGCGCCTGGAGATGACCAACCGCATCCGCCAGAGTATTCCCACTGGCATCATGCTGCCCGCGGTTGGCCAGGGGGCTGTAGGTATCGAATGCCGCGAGGACGATATCAATACCGGGCGGTTATTGCAGCCGCTGGACCATGCTCTCAGCCACGCGCGGGTAGCGGCCGAACGCGCGGCTAACGCACACCTTGGTGGGGGTTGCCACATGCCGGTAGCAGCGTTCGCTACTATCGACGATGAGCAACTTCAAGTCAGAGGCATGGTCGGTTGGCCCGATGGTTCAGAGGTGCTTTTTGCGCAAGTCCAGGGGCGCTTGCAGCAAGCGGAGCGCATCGGCATAAATCTTGCCGATGACTTGCTCGTGCAGGGGGCCGCAGCTATCTTGCAGGATACCTATGGCGATTGATCTTACCGGGGTGTCGGTACTGGTCACTCGGGCGTCACACCAGGCGGAGAACCTTTGCCGCCTGATTGCAGTAGCCGGTGGTGAGCCGGTGCGGTTCCCGGTCACCGAGATTACCTCGCTGCCACTGGCTGACGCTGCTGTTGCGGCAGCGCTCGAGCAGGTTCCAATGGTCGATATCGTCATTTTTGTTAGTTCCAATGCGGTGCAATTCGCCTTGGACTTGCTCGAGCTCCGTGGCTTGTCATTACCCTCAGGGGTTCAAGTGCTGGCTGTTGGTTCTGGCACAGCCCGCCAGTTGACGGCACGCGGAATTGCGGTCAGCGCCGTGCCGGCCAGGTGCTATAACAGTGAGGGGCTATTACAACTGCCGCAGTTGCAGCAGGTCAGTGGACGCGCTGTCTTGATTGCCAGCGGGCAAGGTGGTCGGGCTCATCTTGGTGATTCGTTGCGGGCCCGCGGGGCTCAGGTGATCCAACTACCGTGTTATCGGCGTTCGCCGTCACGTCGGGTCGATAATAAGGTACTGGCGCGATGGCAGGAGGGCGGCATCGACCTGGTCGTGATTACCAGCGCCAGTACAGCGGATCACATGTTGGCTCTGCTGGGCGAGGACGCCGGGGCGCTCCTCTCCAGGACAGCCATCGTTGCTATCAGCACGCGAGTCGCTGACCATTGCCGGGCACTCGGCTGCACAGGGCCTATACTGGTGGCCCGCCAGGCGAGCGACCCGGCGCTGGTCGAAGTGATCGGTGAATGGGGCAACGCCCCGGTGGCTACCACAGCGCAGTTCGATGAAGAGGATTCCGACAGGTGACAGAAAAACCCGCTAACAATGACCAGACTCCGGCCGAGACGATTGACGCAGTCCCTGCAGCGGTGTCCTCAACCGGATCATCAGCCCCGGCTACCGGTACGGACCCGCTTCCACCTGAGACTCGCACTAGCGGCTGGCTGGGCCCGACCGCGCTGGTGCTGGCCCTCGCCGCCGTGGTGCTCAGTGGCTGGGCCTGGTACTCCAGTAACGTCTCCGGGCGGCTTGAGTTGGGTCGTGAACTGGGGCGGGCAGAAGGCATCAACCGAGAACTCGAACGGCTGATTGACAATCAGCAGGATATGGCCGATAGCTTGGCCGCGCTGCGTGGGCAGGCCGAGGACAACCGGCGTACCCTGGAGGCGACACTGGCTGCCACATCTCGCAGCCAGGCGGCCTTGGACACGCTTGAAGCGCAGCAGTCAGCGAACCGAAAGCAGGTACAACAGGAACTCGCAATTCTCGCTGCAAGCGTCGAGGATACCCGCCGGCAAATGGGCACTGTGCAGGACGACTGGGTGCTGGAGGAGGTCGCCCAGTTGCTGCTGTTGGCCAATCAGCGCTTGGCACTGGTGGGTGACGTTGTGCTCGCGAGCCGGGCACTGGCGCTGGCCGATGATCGGTTGCAGAGTTTGGCCGGGCCCCAACTGCTTAAGGTCCGCCGGGCGCTGAAGGCGGAGCAGGCGGCGCTGGCTCAGCTGCCTAAGGTCGATGTCGATGGCCTCGCTCTCACCCTGGCAGCGCTGATCGAGCAGGTTGGTGAACTGCCGCTGAAGGGTGACGAGGACCGGCCGGCCTGGCAGGTGCCGGCAGATGCGGCTGCGCTAACTGCGGCACCAGAGACTTCCCCCGATGCAGCCGGCAACGATAACTCGCTGTCGCAGGTGGGGCGCAAGGTGCTAGATGACTTGAGTGACCTGGTACGGGTGCGCCGTGTCGACCAGACCCGGGTGCCGAAGCTGACGGACGCCCAACGATTTCTTGCCTATGAGAACCTGCGCCTGCATCTGCTCAGCGCCCAATTCGTATTGCTGCGCCGGCAGCCGGTCCTATTCAAGGAGAACCTGCGCCAGGCGCGCCAGTGGCTGGCCCGTTACTTCGAGCCGGTGAACGTTACCGGTGACTACGATGCCAGCCTGGTGGCGCTGCAGAATCAACCGCTGGTGGTCACGCTGCCGGATATCTCGGGCTCGTTGGTGTTGTTGCAGGCAGAGATTCAGAGGCGAGAAGCTGCGCAGTGAGTGCGCTCATTTTCGGGCTGGTCATCCTGGCAGTGGCTCTGACTCTGGGGCTGGTGGCGTTGGAAGATCCCGGCTATGTCCTGATCTCTCGCTCACCCTACGAGATCGAGATTTCACTGGCCTTGCTCGTACTTGGGATTCTGTTGCTGTTGGTGCTGCTTTACGTGCTAGTGCGCCTGGCATCGCGTACCTTTCGGGCGCCGCGTGACCTCGGCCGTTGGCGGGCGCAGCGCCGGCATGCCCTCGCGGACCAGGCAACGTTGTCGGGTTATGCACGCCTGATCGAGGGCGAGTGGGAAGAGGCAGAGATGGTGCTGAGTAAACGTCTGGGCCAAGGCAGTACGCCACTATTGCAGTGCCTGGGAGCAGCGTATGCCGCCCAGCAGCGAAATGACCTGGACGCCCGTGACCGCTATCTCACTCGTGCGCGAGATTGCGATCCGGCGCATCTTGTGGCGGTCGAAATCACCCGGGCGCGGCTACTGGAACGCGCCGGCCAGACTGACGAGGCCCGCGGGGTGCTCGAGCAACTGCATGAACAGGGGGTACACCGCCACGCGGTGCAGGGCATGCTGGCACATTTGTTGAAAGCTCAGCAGGACTGGCCGGCACTGGAGAAATTGTTGGTTGAGACGAAAAGATCCGGGGCGTTGCCCAGGGCGGAACTGGCCGCGCTACGCCAGGAGCTGCAAACACACCGGCTTGGCACCGAAGGTGAGAGCGGCGGCCTGAGCGTGCACTGGTCGCGCCTGTCACGGCGCGAACGGAGAAATCCGCTTCTGCAAGGAGTACATGCGCGGGGACTGATCAATGCCGGGGAGATGGACGAGGCCGAGCGTTTTTTGCGTAAAGCACTGCGGCGTCGGTGGGATGGGGAATTGGTGCGGCTTTACGGCCACGTGCGCTCGAGTCGGATGGAAGAGCAGTTGCGCCATGCCGAGCAGTGGGCCGCCAACCATCAGGAGGACCCAGACCTACTGATGACTCTGGCACGGCTGTACCTGGAGAATCATGACCGGGACAAAGCCCGCAGCCATCTGTTGGAGGCTGTACGCCGGGGTGGCAGCCGGGAAGGCTACCTGGAATTGGGGTTGCTGTTGGAATCGATGGGTGAGTCGGACAAGGCGTTGCAGTGCTACCGACGCGGCTTGCAGGCCCAGAAATCGACCCCGGTAGAAAAAATTCCACGGCTGCAGGCAGAGCGCGCCACCGAGCTAGTGCCAGTGCTTGGCCCCGGCGATCAATCCTAGGGTCGCTCTCCTAGCGGGGCCAGTGCGCACACGAATGCCTCGGTGTGGGGTTGGCCCTTAAGTCTCTGGGTAGTCCTGGCTGAATTCAAACGAATCGAAATACAGCTGTTCCTCCGGCAGCCCATGGGCCGGGTAGGCGCTGCGGATGGCTTCGATCATTGGCGGTGGGCCGCTGGCATAGACCTCGACCCGCGAGAGATCTGGAAAAGCCTCCAGCACTGCGTCGTGCACCCACCCGGTTTGCCCTAGCCAGCCGTTCTGCTCTTTCTGCTCTGACAGAACTGGGGTGTAGTTGAGGTTCGGGTGCGCTTCGAGCCACCCTTGAATTTCCCGATCAAGGTAGAGGTCCGCCCGGGTGCGCACGCCCCAGAAGAGGTGAAACGCGCGCCGGGAACTCTCGGTGAATGCTTGTTCCAGCATGGCCTTAATCGGAGCAAGGCCGGTGCCGCCGGCTACCAGGATGGCGGGGAGTTGCGGCTTATCACGCAGGAAGAAGGTACCGTACGGTCCTCGGAACCGTAGCAGGTCCCGGGGCTTTAAAGCTTCAAACACCTGCCCAGTGAAATGTCCGCCGGGTACCCGTCGCACGTGGAGTTCCAACTCAGCATCCACTGCCGGGGCGTTGGCCACTGAGAAACTGCGGCGGCGCCCGTCGCGCAGCAAGATATCGACGTATTGCCCCGCCAGGTAGTCGAACGATTGGTTTTGCGGCAGCTTGAGGCGCATGATCATGACGTCATGGCAGGCCTTTTCCAGTTCGATCACGCGACAAGGTAGGGTGCGGATCTCGATAGCAGCACCGGCAGGCAGTTCCTGGGCCTCGATGACAAGATTTGACTGGGCGCGGGCCTGGCACAGTAGGATTGTTCCTGCGGCCTGCGCTGCGGGAGACAAGGCAGACTCGCTGAATTCTTTTGGCTCGATCGCGCCGGAGAGAAGTCTGGCTGTACAACTGCCACACGAGCCGCTGCGGCAACTATAGGCAAAAACGTGGCCTTGCCGTAATGCTGCCGCGAGCAGAGTCTCAGAAGGGGTGGCCTCGAAAGAGGTGGCCGTCTTCTGATTTATGATGCTAAACGCCATAATTGCAATCAATCGGCTGTAACAAGTTAGCGGCGTATTTTCGCACAGCATTTTGCCGGGAGCGGAGCAGTTGATGACACAGTAAACGTATGGGTATTGTGCGGTTCATATGCTATTGCTGGTGATGGCCTAAGCTCAAATGTGAAACTTTCGTTATTGTTATGCCGGAACTACCCGAAGTCGAGACTACCGTACGTGGTATCCGCCCCTTGGTTGAGGGTAAGCGCGTGCGGGAGGTAGTGGTGCGCGAGCGGCGTTTGCGCTGGCCAGTGACGCACGGCATCAATCGGATTCTTAGCGGTAAACGAATCCTTTGTGTACACCGCCGGGCTAAGTACATACTGATAAAATTTAGCCACGGCACCTTGATGATTCACTTGGGAATGTCGGGCCAGTTGCTGGTGGTGCCCAAGAACGTAGCTCCAGCAAAACACGACCATGTGGATATTGTCTTGGTCGGCAGTAAAGTCTTGCGTTTCCGGGACCCACGCCGTTTTGGCAGCGTTTTGTGGGTACGCGGTGATCCGCAGGTATCACCGCTGTTATCAAAACTGGGGCCAGAGCCGTTCGATGAGGCATTTACGGGAAACTTGTTGTTCGAGGTTGCTCGGGGCCGGCGCTTGGCGATCAAGAACCTCATCATGGATGGCCGTATTGTGGTTGGGGTCGGCAATATCTACGCCAGTGAGGCGCTTTTTCGTGCCGGCATTCACCCCGCCCGTGCGGCAGGTCGTGTGGGGTTGCGCCGTTACCAGCACCTGGTGCAGGCTATCCGTGAAGTGCTTGCTGATGCCATCGCGGCAGGGGGCACCAGCCTTCGGGACTATGCTGGAGTAACCGGGGAGCCTGGCTACTTCGAGTGCTCACTTAAGGTTTATGGGCGGGCTGGAGAGCCTTGTGTAAACTGCGGTGGCATCATCCAGCACAAGGTGATTGGTCAGCGGGCATCGTACTACTGTGCGCACTGCCAGCATTAAAGATTTGACAACAGATCAAAAAAAGCAAGTGTCAGGGGGGGTCGAAATGGAATTGGATGTAGCATTTGCGCGGTCGCAGTTCCCGGCTTTTCAGACTGCACAAACTAGAGACTGGATTTTTTTCGAAAACGCTGGTGGTTCCTATGTGCCGGCGACGGTCATCGAACGCCTACAGCGGTTTTTTGTTGAGCACAAAGTCCAGCCTTACGGCACTTTTGCGCTTTCGCAACGGGCGGGGGAGGAGATGGATGAATCCTACGCAGCGATTACTGCCCTGATCAATGCCGGTGATGACGAGATTACGATTGGGCCTTCGACCACGCTCAATCTGTACATACTGGCCCAGAGCCTGCGTCACTTGTTGCGACCCGGTGACGAGGTCGTGGTCACCAACCAGGATCACGAAGCTAACGTGGGTTGCTGGCGGCGTTTATCCGAGCACGGCGTGCTTATGCGTGAGTGGCGGGTCGGCAAGGCCGACGGCGAACTCGATATCACGGGCTTGGAAAACCTCATCAGCGACCGGACTAAATTGGTATGTTGCACGCTATGCTCGAACCTGGTTGGCACCCTCAATAATATGAACGCTATTTCTGAGATGGCACACAAAGTCGGTGCGCTGGTTGTCGCTGACGGAGTTTCTTACGCCCCGCACGTGATTCCCGATGTACAGACACTGGGGGTAGACTTCTACGCTTATAGCACCTACAAAACTTTTGGCAGTCACCAGGGGGTATTGTGGGGTTCAAAGGATGCACTCAGGCAAACAGAAGGCCAGGGCCATTTCTTCAACGAGGAGAAATCGCGCTATCGACTGAACCCTGCTGGACCTCAACATGCTGAAATCGCGGCGCTTGCTGGTATTGCCGAATACTTCGATGTGCTCTATGGACACCACTTCGGTGATGCAAAAGGCAGCCTGCATGAGCGCGCGACAAAAGTGTTCGAACTGGTGTCTGAACATGAGGCGCGTCTTGCCAATATTTTGCTCGATTACCTCAAAGGCAAATCCAACATCCGCCTGCTGGGCCAAGATCACGCGGAGACAGGAAAACGAGCCTCGACCATAGCCTTCCATGCGCGGGCTATGCCCTCGACCCATATCGCACAGAAACTGGCTGAGCACCGTATCGGGGTAGGCAGTGGCCACTTCTACGCACTGCGCTGCGTAGAGGCGTTGGGCATGGATCCGGAAGACGGCGTGGTGCGGGTAAGCATGGTGCACTACAACACCGTCGAAGAGGTGCAGAAGCTGGTTGGGGTGCTCGATGCGATTCTGGCCGGCGAGGGATAAAGGCGCACTCTGGGCGTGCCTAGGTACTATATGCTGCACTATCCAGGAACTTGGAACAGACAGTGTTCGGGGGTCGTGCCCTGGGCAGTATGATGGAAACAGCTAGCTTAAGCTCCACCGGTTCGCGTTGGGTCACATCAGGATCTAAAGAGATCATCATACCGGGCTGGTAAAAAGGGAAAGTCAAGAGGGTCTTGCAATGAAACAACATGCACGGGTCGTAATTATCGGTGGTGGTGTACTCGGTGCCGGCCTGTTGTACTTCCTCACCAAGGAAGGCTGGAATGACATAGTCCTTGTCGAAAAGGGCGAACTCACCTCTGGCTCAACCTGGCACGCGGCTGGCCTCATACCGCACTTTATCGGTGGACTCAGCATGGCCAAGCTCCACCGGGAGGGACCCGCACTTTACAAGACTCTGGAAGCCGAGACCGGCCAGGCGACAGGTTGGCACGGCTGTGGCGCAATTCGCCTAGCCCTGACCGACGCGGAAGTCGACTGGTTTCATTACGTCAAAGGTATCCTGGATACGGTTGGCAGCGAATGTCATTTAATCAGTCCAGATGAGATTCGAAAACTCCATCCGCTGTTGGTCGTGGATGACGTGAAGATGGGTTTTTTCACCCCCAACGATGGCCATACCGATCCAGCCAGCGCAACCAACGCCATGGCGGCTGGGGCCCGCATGGGCGGCGCCGAGATCTATCGCCACACCCGGGTGACGGGAACCCGTCTGCTGGACAGCGGCGAGTGGGAGGTGGTTACAGACAAAGGCAGCATTGTCTGCGAGCACCTGGTTAATGCTGCCGGCAGTTTTGCCAAACAGGTGGGCGAGTGGGTGGGCCTCGATTTGCCTATCGTGAACATGGAGCACCATTACCTGGTGACAGACAATCTGCCCGAGGTCGAAGCGCTCGATCGTGAGCCTCCGGTGGTGCGTGATCCCAAGGCATCGTGTTATTACCGACAGGAACAACAAGGCATCCTGATTGGGCCTTACGAGCGCGCTGGGGCGCAGGCCTGGGGCCTGGAGGGCATCGACTGGAGTTTTGATATGGAACTCTTGAGCCCTGCGCTCGAGCGTTTGGAGACCAGTCTGGCGCACGCCTCAGAGCGCATCCCCTGCTGGACCAATGCTGGTATCAAGCGCGTGGTGAATGGGCCCATCACCCACACCCCGGATGGGGGCTTTCTGCTGGGGCCGGCAGAGGGCCTGCAAAACTACTGGCTGTGCTGTGGGGCTTCGATCGGCATTACCCAGGGGCCGGGCTGTGGCAAGTACCTGGCACAGTGGCTGGTGCACGGCCAGACCGAGATCAATGTGCGTGATATGGATCCACGCCGGTACGGCAGCTGGGCCAGCGGCGATTATGCGATAGCCAAATCCATTGATGAGTACCAGCAGATGTACCAGCCACACCTGCCCGGTGAATATCGTGAAGCAGGCCGGCCCATCCGGGTCACCCCACTCTACGATACCCTCAAAGAGGCCGGCGCCGTGTACGGTGATACTTTCGGCTGGGAGCGGGCCAAGTGGTACGCGCCAAAAGGGGTTGATGAGGAGTGTGGCTTCAGGCGTAACAACAGTTTTGAGGCTGTCGGCGAAGAGTGCCGCGCGGTGCGCGAAAAGGTTGGCCTTACGGATCTTACGAGTTTTGCCAAGTACGAGGTCACAGGAACCGACGCGCACAACTTACTCGAGCGCGTGTGCGCTAACCGTGTGCCAGCGAAGGCAGGGGGCATCGTGCTCTCACAGATGCTCACCACGTTGGGTGGCATCGAGAGTGAAGCCACCGTGACCCGTTTGGCTAAAGACCATTACTACCTGTTATCGGGTGCTGTAGCCGAACTGCATGATCTTGACTGGCTGGTCCAGCACATTGAGCCGGGCGAGGATGTCACCGTCAGTAACGTCACCGACGACTACGGTGTGCTGGTTCTTTCCGGGCCCCGGTCCCGTGATCTGTTGGCGACTCTTACCGATGCGGGTCTCACCAACGACGAGGGCTTTACCTGGATGAGCGCGAAAGAAATTACCGTTGCCAATATTGCTGTGCGCGCGTTACGGCTTTCCTACGTAGGTGAACTCGGCTGGGAATTACACTGTCCAATGGAGAGGCTCGCTGATCTGTATGACGCTCTCATGCAGGCTGGGCAGGCACATGGAATCCGCCGCTTTGGCACCTACGCGATGAATTCATTACGCCTGGAAAAAGCTTATAAGGGATGGGGGTCAGAGCTGACCACAGAGATCTCCCTGGTTGAGGCCGATATGCTGCGTTTTGCCCGTAAATCGGGAGGCTATATCGGTGCCGATGTTGTTGAGCGTAAGAAGAGCGAGGGTGTACCAATTCACCTGGTCTATTGTGAAGTAGATGCCGATGATGCAGACCCCATGGGCAATGAGCCCGTTCTGGATGGAGATGCCATTATCGGCGTGACCACCAGCGGTGGTTATGGTCATGTGGTACGCAAGAGCTTGGCGTTTGCCTATGTGAATTCAGGTTATGAATCAGCGGGCGCCACCTTTGATGTGCGAATACTGGGTGAGCGACGAAAAGCTACGGTGTTGGCAGAGGCTGCCTGGGATTCGACCAACGAGCGCCTCAAGAATTAGTAATCGTACCAACTCGCTAACAGGCACCGAAGTCTGCCAGTGTCCGGGTACGGCATTGGCCAGCGGCAAGAGTTTGGCGGGTATTCCTGCGGCTAACTGCCATGATAACAACAAGAGGGTGTGCGCCGTGCCGCCAGGCCCTCAGTTTTTGAGTATGTGTCGGGTCAATTACTCGTGCAGACCCCAGCCCCAGTCAAATTCCTCGACGACCTGGATAAGGTCTGTCTGCGAAACGATGCCTACCGGCGTGCCTTTAGCTTCGACCACCAGTCGGCGCACGTCATATTCGCGCAAGGCCTCGGCGATCAACGGCAGCGGTGCATCGGCCGGTATGCTGTAGAGATTGCGGTTGGCAATCTGCCCGACCGTGGTATCGCTGATGGATGCATTGGCGCCAAGCACCTTAGTCACCACATCACGTTGAGTGACGATGCCCCATTGCCCATTTTCATCAGGTTCTATCATGATCGAACGCATGCCTAACTCCCGCATGCGTTGCATGGCATCCGAAACACTGGTGTCAGAGGAGATACTCTTAAGGGGGGACATGATGCCGGCTGCTGTGGAGGGCTGGCGGCCGGAATCCTTCATCGCCGCCATGGGGTCGCTGATGCGCTTGGCTTCGCGGTTTTCACGTTCCTCTTTGAGGGTTTCGCGCCGCTCTTGTTCGTAGCGGGCCAGGTCTTCTGCGCTGCCCGTAATGCGTGCAATCAAGGCATCCGCAAAGGTACTGGTCGATACCGTGTGGGCGTTGTCCATCAGTCGGGCAAAGTCGTAAGTGACGAATTTTTCCTGAATGACCTTGGGGTAAGCGGCGTTGATCAGGTCGGCGGCTTCGCGCCAGCCCATGTACTCGAGCATCATGACCCCGGAGAAGATCAGCGATGAAGGATTGACCTTATCCTGATTAGCGTACTTGGGCGCGGTACCGTGGGTAGCCTCAAAAACCGCCACGTGGTCGGCTGTGTTGGCCCCCGGGGCAATGCCCATCCCACCAACTTCAGCGGCCGCAGCGTCAGACAGGTAATCGCCATTGAGGTTCATGGTCGCAATCACATCAAATTCAGCAGGCCGTAACTGTAATAGCTGGAAGATGATGTCGGCGATACGATCCTTGATAATGACTTTTCCGGCTGGAACCTTCCCACCGTACACGGCGTAGAGTTCCTCTTCGGTTACCACCTGATCACCGAATTCCTCCTTGGCGAGTTCATAACCCCAATTGCGAAACGCACCTTCGGTAAACTTCATGATGTTGCCTTTGTGCACCAGCGTCACACTTTCGCGCTGATGATCAATGGCGTATTGGATAGCTTTTCGAATCAAACGCTTGGAGCCAAACGGGCTGATGGGCTTGATACCAAGGCCGGCATCTTCAAAAAAACTGGCACCCATCTCCTTACGCAGGAATCGAGCGAGACGGATATTGTCTTCGGTGCCACTCTCGTACTCGATGCCGGCGTAGACGTCTTCGGTGTTCTCGCGGAAGATAACAATGTCTACTTTCTCGGGCTCACGCAGCGGTGAGGGCACGCCAGTGTAGTAGCGCACCGGGCGCACACAGGCATACAGATCGAGTTCCTGGCGTAGCGAGACATTCAGCGAGCGAAAACCACCGCCCACCGGGGTGGTCAGCGGCCCCTTAATAGCGACCACCAGTTGTTTTATTGCGTCCAGGGTTTCTTCAGGAAAGTAGTTACCCTGGTACAGGGAGCCGGCTTTTTCCCCAAGGTAGAGTTCACACCAGTGAATCTTGCGCTTGCCGCCGTAAGCTTTATCCACGGCGCCATCGAGTACCCGGAGCATGGCGCGGGTGATGTCGGGCCCAATTCCATCGCCCTCCACGTAGCCCACGATAGGCTGGTCTGGCACATTAATGCGCCCTTCACTCACAGTAATTTTCTCGCCGCCCTCTGGCAGACGGATATGCTGGTAACTCATCGAACGGCTCCTCTGGTAGATTCCCTGTCTTTGACCCGCTAGTTGCCGTCTGGCCCGATGGCGGGTTCTTTGTAACTGCGGCAAAAAAGTACCGCGTAACTCGACATTTTAACACCGTGCTGTTGCCGAACCGGCTCGCAGCAGTCGGATGTGATCCAGGTCAAGTTCTCGCCGGGCGATGTCTCAAGGGAAACGAGTTCATGTCAGTACCAGGTATGGTTGCGGCCGGTCATCAACTCACGGCAAATGCTGCACAAGAAGTGCTGCGTGCCGGAGGCAATGCGTTCGACGCGGTGATCGCTGGCTTTTTCACCTCTTGTGTTAGCGAGCCGGTACTCGCCTCACTGGGTGGTGGTGGTTTTCTACTGGGAATGCCGACAGGCAGCCAACCGTTCGTGCTGGATTGTTTCACCCAGACACCCGGTCGGGTTCCGACCGGATCGGGTACCGACATCGAGCAGGTCACGGTCGATTTCGGCAGCACCACCCAGGACTTTCACATCGGTTTTGGCACCGTTGCTGTGCCGGGTATCGTACGCGGCATGTTCGAGGTGCAGAAGGTTCATGGCAGTTTGCCCATGACCGAACTCGTTGCCCAGGCGGTCGCGCTGGCCCGCCAAGGCGTGATCATCAGTGAGGAACAAGCGCACATCTTCACGCTGGTCGAGCCAATCTTCATAAGCCGCGCCTCAGGCCGGGCAGTGTTCGAAAGTACCCGGGTGCCCGGCCGGGTGTGCCAGGCGGGTGAAGTGCTGCAAATGCCGGCGCTGGCAGACTTGTTCGAGGCGCTTGCGATCGAGGGTGAGGGTTTGTTCTACCGCGGCGAGGTAGCAAGGGATATCGCCGATCTCTGTCAGGGTGTGAGCGGCCTGGGCTACGACGACCTTGAGCACTATCAGTGTGTCTACCGCGTTCCGCTCAAACACCACTTCATGGGCGCCGAGGTCCTGACTAATCCGCCGCCATCGGCGGGCGGTTCGCTCATCGTTTTTTCGCTGGCGCTGCTTGACAAAGTCAGTGGCGGACAATTTGGGACTGCAGAGCACGTGGTGCGATTCGCCGAGATAATGGATCTTACCGACGTGGCACGCCTGCGGGCGACGCCGGATGCGAACCAGCCTTGGCCGGACCTCGAGATCCTGCTGGACCCGAACAACGTCAAGGCGTTTCGCACTGACTTGCGTGAGCGCCTGCAGGTGAGTCGCGGTACCACGCACTTGAGTGTTATCGATGCTGCCGGTAACGCAGCCGCCTTATCGATCAGCAATGGTGAGGGCTGCGGCGAGATTGTCCCGGGCTGTGGACTGATGCTGAACAACATGCTCGGCGAGGCTGACCTTAACCCCCACGGCATCGGGCATTATCCCCCAGGGGAGCGTATGAGTTCGATGATGGCGCCAACTATGGCCCGGCTGGCGGACGGCACCCTACTGGCAACCGGCTCGGGTGGCTCCCGGCGGATTCGCACTGCCATCTTGCAGCTTCTGACCAACGTAATCGGTTATGAAATGGATCTCGAGAGTGCCATCCGGGCGCCACGAGTGCATGTCGAAGACGGTGTGCTGTGTATAGAGGATGGCTTTGCTGACGCAGTGGTGGAGGTGGTGGCACAGCGTTACCCGGGTTTCAAGCGCTGGCCGGACCGGGCATTTTTCTTTGGCGGCACTCACTCGGTGATCGCCCGCGATGATGAGCTACACGGGTGCGGTGACCCGCGTCGCGGCGGTGCATGCGTGTGAGTAGAGCTGATTTACCGATGAGCGAAACAGCCAGTGAACCCGTGTGGACTCGCGAGCGCATGGTTACTCTCATTGCGTTAATCGGCTGCTTGTCGATTTACGGGCTTACCCTCACTCTGTTTACACCCTTGTTGTCGCTGATCCTGGAGGGGCAGGGGCACAGCAGCACCCTGATCGGGGCGCTGGCTATGGCGGCGCCAGCGGGTGTCATCGTCGGCTCTTTTTTGGTACCGCGTGTGCTACGGCATGTAGAGGGCCGGAGCTTGTTGTTTGCCGGCGTCTTCATCGAGATTGCGCTGATCTTTCTGCTCATGAGTATTCACTCCCTGCCAGCCTGGTTTTTGATTCGTTTTCTCGGCGGGTTGACCGGTGCCGTGCTGTTTGTGGTGACCGAGACCTGGATGCTCGAGATTACCCCCAATTCTTCTCGTGGCCGGGTGATGGGGCTATACAACACCGTGCTGTCGCTGAGCTTCGCACTGGGGCCGCTACTGCTGGCGGTGACCGGCACCCAGGGCAAACTGCCGTTTGTCACTGGCATAGTTGTGATGAGTTTTGCTGGGTTGCCACTGTTGGCAACGGGCCGCTACTACCCGAGTTCCACCGACCAGCCCACTTTTGGGATCATCAGTTTCGTGCGTGTGGCCCCGTTGCTGGCGTTGGCTTGCTTCGTGGTAGCGTTCAAGGATCTTGCCGGTACCAGTTTGTTGCCAGTTTACAGCGTGCGCGTGGGCTTGAATGAATCGAGCGCCGTTCTGATGCTGTTTTTTGCCGCTGCCGGCGGCGCTCTGCTGCAGTTACCTATTGGTTGGTTGGCAGATCGTGTTGACCGGCGCGCTGTATTGATTGGCTGCGCTTTGGCGGGTCTAGCCGGCAGCGTGATCTGGCCGTTTGTGATGCATCTGCCGGCTCTATTGTGGTTGACGCTGTTTTTTTGGTGGGGCCTTTTTGCCGGGGTCTATACTGTGGCCATGACGTTGGCTGGGCAATGGTTTCGTGGTATCGAACTTGCGACCGCCATGGCAGCATTCGGTGTGTTCTGGGGCTTGGGGGCTTTCACTGGACCGCTCGTCGGCGGCATCGGCATGGACCTGTGGAACCCCCATGGGTTGCCGCTGGTGCTGTTGGTCGCGGCAGCAGGTTTCGTGGTGATGAGCCTGGTGCCGGGCAACTATCGGCTGCGGTCATCCACTGGCCGGCGTTAAGGTTCTCTGGCGTGCCTGCAACCTGCGGAACGTTCGGTTGATGGCCCGAATTTTGGCAAGCCCTAAAACCGAACTTACCGGACTGCTTGCGCTGGGATTGCCGATCATCCTGACGCAACTCATGCAGATCGGTAACAACACGGTTGCCATCGTCATGATGGGGCGGGTAGGCTCGCGCGAGATGGCGGCGATAGGTCTGGGTGGGGCGTTCATGATCTTCGTCTACCTGTTGTGCCTGGGAATCATGACATCGCTGTCGCCGACCATTGCGCAACACTTTGGTGCCGGCCGCGAGCGTGACATCCGTCGTTTCTTCCAGCAGGGTCTGTGGATGGCCCTCGGCGTAAGTGTGATGGCTTTTTTCTTGTTGCGTGAAATGGGCCACATCATGCTCTGGATGTCGGTGGACCCCGAGGTGATCCCGTTGGTGCAGGACTATCTCGATATCGTCTCCTGGTCCATGCCCGCGGTTTGTTACTACCTGGCTTTGCGCTTTGTGTGCGAAGGTATCGGCCACTCGCAGCCGATGATGATAGTCAGCCTGTTGACGCTGCCTGTGGCGTTGGTTGGTAACTGGGCCCTGATCTTCGGCCACTTGGGCTTTCCGGCTCTGGGGGTACGTGGTGCGGCCTGGAACCTGGTGCTGGTCATGGTGCTGAATACCCTCGGCCTGTTGCTGTATCTCGCGTTGTCGCGCCGCTACCGCAGCCGGCATTTATTTGCTTCGTTTGCACTGCCCGGCGCCGAGATCTGGACTCTGCTCAAGTTGGGGTTGCCGATTGCTGGAACTCTGGTACTCGACTCGGGCTTTTTCAGCATGATCGCCCTGTTGATGGGGCAACTCGGCCATGTCGCACTCGCGGCTCATCAGGCCGCCATTAACTACGTCACAGTGGTCTTCATGATCCCGGTGGGTTTGTCCAGTGCGACCATGGCCCGGGTTGGTCAGTCCATCGGACGGGGCGATCAGCGCCAGGCCAGGCGGCGGGGATTGCTCGGCATTGGGGTCGGTGTCACACTGGTGCTGCCGTCGGTGTTACTGGCCCTCATTTTGCCGGGTTCGATCGTCGCCCTGTATACCCATGATGTAAGCGTCACTCTAGTGGCAGTGACGTTGTTGACAGTTGCCGGGCTGTTCCAGCTGTTCGATGCTGTTTTCATCACGGCCCAGGGTGCACTGCGGGGCCTCAAAGACGTCACTGGACCGCTGTGGATATCGCTGTTGTGCTACTGGCTGTGTGGTCTGCCGATCGCCTGGTTTCTGGGTATTCAGCAAGGGCTGGGGCCGATCGGCCTGTGGTATGGCATGGCGCTGGGCCTCGGCCTGACGGCACTGTTGCTGGGTTTGCGTTTCCATACAAAGTCTGCAAGGCTCGTGACGGAACATGCCAAGGCCGCTTGAATTACCCGCTGACTGGTTGCCGGTCGCCACGCTGCGCACAGGTGGCGGTACCCGACCGCGCGTCCAGCGCCTGACAACCCCGGCTGGTGAGGTCATAGTCAAGGACTATGCAGGCGCCGATGCTCTTTTCGCCAGTCTGCTTGGGCCACTGTTGGCAGCGCGCGAGGCCCGCGCACTGAAGCGGCTAGCGGCTGTGCAGGGCGTACCGAATCTGATCGAGCGGCGTGGGCGCCGGGCGCTGGTCATGCAGTGGTTGCCGGCAGAGCCGTTCAAGCATGTCGACCGTGACGAGGCATTCTGGGCGCGGTTTTTCGAGACACTTGCAGTTCGCGTTAGCCAGATGCATTGCGCTGGGGTTGCTCACTGTGACCTGCGTAGCCTCAACAACGTACTGGTGAGCCTTGACCAGGAGCCTTGCTTGGTCGATTTCGCCGCTTGTGTTTTTGTCCCCGGGCGCTGGAACTTGCCCTGGCGCGGAGTCTTCGCCCGCTTCTGCCGGGCCGACCGTGAAGCGTTGGTCAAACTCAAGTACCGGGTAGCGCCGACCTTGGTCTCGGCGGAAGAAAAAGTGCTGTTGGCGCACCGGGGACTGCTGGCCCGCGGCGCACGCCGGTTGGGCCAGGGAATGCGCTGGCTCAGCCGGGCGCTGTTGACTCGCTAAAGGTGTGTTCGATGATGCCGCCACCCAGTACTTGGTCAGCATCGTACAGCACCAGGGACTGACCCGGGGTGGGCGCTCTTTGCGGTTGCTCGAACAACACCTCGACCCGGCCATCCGCCTTGAGTTGCACGCTGCAGGGCTGGTCGATCTGCCGGTAACGGGCCTTAGCCTGGCACTTCAGTGGCCAGCCATTGGGAACGCCGTTTATCCAGTGGACCGCTTGGACCACAACCGATGGCTTCATTAGCGCCGGGTGGTCGTGTCCCTGCACTACGATCAGAACGTTTTCGCCCATGTTCTTGCTGGCTACATACCAGGCTTCGCCCGCTCCGCCGATAGCGAGGCCATGACGCTGGCCCAGCGTGTAGAACCACAAGCCCTGGTGCTCACCCACGATCTCACCGTCCAGGTTGTGAATCTCCCCGGGTGCCGGGG
>Ga0187827_10003855_pt1 | contig 18902 bp, 18 predicted proteins | sample ETNtaG_39_FD_167969 | JGI IMG/M metagenome (GOLD analysis project Ga0187827, IMG submission 167969) | Marine microbial and viral communities from oxygen minimum zone, Eastern Pacific Ocean - ETNP2014_SV_150_PacBio MetaG (Illumina Assembly) | ecosystem: Environmental > Aquatic > Marine > Hypoxic... | reverse complement strand
GTTGGGAGGGGATGCGGGCTGGTGGCGCGCTCAATCCTCGACCATCCGCCAGTCCACGATCTCGCCGGCGAGGAAAGGCTTCACCGGCTGGCTGCCCGCCACCGGGACGGTGTCGGGCACGGTCCACGGCCGCCGTGCCAGCGTTACCGTTTGCTCGTTGACCGGGAGTCCGTAAAATCCGGGGCCGTTGAGCGACGCGAAGGCTTCGAGCTGATCGAGCGCCCCGTCCTCGGCAAAAACCCCGGCGTAGAGCTCAAGCGCCGAGGCGGCGGTGAAGATGCCGGCGCAACCGCAATCGGTCTCCTTGGCATCAAGGGCGTGGGGCGCCGAATCGGTACCCAGAAAAAAAGAAGCCTCGCCAGAGGTGGTGGCACCGCGCAAAGCCAGGCGGTGGCGCTCTCGCTTGGCCACCGGCAGGCAATAGAGGTGCGGGCGGATGCCGCCGACCAGCAGTGCGTTGCGATTGATCATCAGGTGATGAGCCGTCACCGTGGCGCCCAGCCGACCGTCCTGGGCCCGGACAAAGTCGACGGCGTCGGCCGTGGTAACGTGCTCCAGCACCACCTTGAGGGCCGGAAAATCGGCGAGCAGCGGTGCCAATGTGCGCTCGATAAAGACTGCCTCGCGGTCGAAGATGTCAACGTCCGGGTCAGTCACCTCGCCATGGATGAGGAGCGGCATACCGATCTCCTGCATGCGCTCAAAAACCTTGGTCACGCAGCCGACCGCCGTCACGCCCTGGGCCGAGTGGGTGGTGGCGTGGGCCGGGTAATACTTGACGGCGGCGTAGGCACCTTCGGCGAAGCCCCGCCCCACTTCGTCCGCATCAGCTTCATCGGTAAGATAGCACGTCATCAGCGGCGTGAAGTGGGCACCCAAAGGCAGTGCCGCCAAGATGCGCTCGCGGTAGGCGCTTGCCGCCGCCACGCTTGTCACCGGCGGCATCAGGTTGGGCATGACGATGGCGCGGGCGAACTGGCGCGCCGTCAGCCCCGCCACCGCCGCCAGCATGGCGCCGTCGCGAAAATGCACGTGCCAGTCATCGGGCTGGCGAATGGTGAGAGTCTCGGATATCTCGTTCATGCTTCGCCTCACCCCTTCTCCGCCAGGGTTTCGAAAACATCGCCGCCCGGGTCACGGCCCAGGATGTGACGACGATGCCAGAGCGCGTAGAACAAGAGCGTCCATTGGGCCTGGCCGGCGCGCTTACCCGTAGCCGAGAACAGACTTTCGATTGTGCCCGGCCGGCAGACCTCGGCGACGCCCGGCTGGTCGGCGACCAAGGATCCCAGCCGGCGGCCCTGACGCGCGATCCAGTCGCCGACAGGTACCGTGAAGCCGCGCTTGCGGGTAAAAGGCTTGGCCTCGGGCAATCGTCGCTCCAACCAGCGGCGCAACAGCCATTTGCTCCGGCCGCTCCGTACCTTGAGGGCGTCGGGCAGCCGAAAGGCGACCTCGGCGACACGGGGGTCGAGAAACGGAGTGCGTCCCTCGACACCGAAGGCCATCAGACAGCGGTCGAGCTTGGCCAACAGATCGTTGGGCAACCAATCGGCACAGTCGGTGGCCTGGGCCACCTGCAGACGTGATCGCCCGGGCGTCCGCGCCGCCGCCTCGGCTTCGACCATGGCGCCGCGCCATGCCTTGGAATCGTCGCGCAGCACATCCAGGCCGTCGAAAGTGCCACGCGCACGCATTGGCCGACCGCCAAGCAAGCGGTGCCGGGCGGCACGGCGGTAACGTCCGTATCCGCCGAACAGCTCGTCGCCCCCCTCACCGGTGAGGATCACCTTGAGGCCGTTCCGCCGCGCCTCCTCGGCCAGCTTATAGCTCGGCAGCACGGCGTAGTCGGCGGCAGGATCGTCCATGACAGCGGCGATACGGGGCAGCAAGCGCCAAAAATCGTCGTCCGAGAATTCCACCGCCTGGAAGTGGGCGCCGGCGACACGCGCCACGGCTTCAGCGTGGTGGCGTTCGTCGTGGACGCCGGTACCCGCAAATCCCACGGTGAAGGCCTGCACCGGCTCATCGTTGAGATCACGCATCAGGGCCAAAACGGCCGAAGAATCGACGCCGCCCGAGAGGAACATACCGTAGGGCACGTCGGAGCGCTGGTGCACGCTCACGCTGTCGACCAGGGCCTCTTCCAGACGTTCCAGCGCCTCCGCCTCGCTCCACTCTTTCGGTCCGTCCGCCGGCAGGGCGGGCGAGCGCAGGCTCTCGCCAATGCGCCCGCCGTCCACCACCAAGGTTTCGCCAGGGAGGGCGCGCCGGATGTCCTTGAGAACTGTCGAACGACCGCAAGAAAACTGCATCTGCAGAACTTGGTCGCGCTGAGCCGGATCGAGCATCGGCGCCACCAAGCCGGCGGCAATGAGCGCCTGGGGCTCCGAGGCGAAAGCCAGGCCGCCTTCCAACTCGACGTAATAGAGGGGCTTGATGCCGAAGGGGTCGCGGGCCAGCACCACCCGCCCGCCGGGGACCTCAGGATCGTGGATGGCAATGGCGTACATGCCGCGCAGGTGGGCGGCGAAGCCGGTCCCGTGGCGCGCATAAAGATGGAGTGGCGGCTCGCAATCAGAGCGGGTGTGAAATTCACCATCCGTCATCGCGGCGCGCAGTTCCACGTAGTTGTAGATCTCGCCGTTTGCGACCAGGGCCGTGCGTCCGCCGCCCGACGCCGTGGCGTAAAGCGGCTGATCACCGGTCTCCAAATCGATGATGGCAAGGCGGGTCTGCACCATGCCGACGCCGCCGTCCAGGTGTCGGCCCTGGCCGTCGGGACCGCGGTGGGCAAGGGCTTGGACAAGCCGGTCCAAAATCGCGCTGTCCGGCGGTGATCCCGAGGCGTCGATCACGCCCGCGATTCCACACATCAGGCAGTGATCCGGTTGAAGAAGTCTAGATACTGGCGAACAACGACGGATTCGCTGAAGCGCGCCTTATAGACCCCATGACCGTCGCGGGTGATACGTTGGTGCAGGCCCGTGTCCCCAAGCACCAGTTTGAGCGCACGCCCAAGTGCAGCGCCGTCGTCCACCGGCGCCAAAACACCGGTTTCCATGTGTTCGATCAGGGTGCCCGGCCCCAGGCTGTCGGTGGCGACCACGGGGACCTCCTGGGCCCAGGCCTCAATGACCACGTTGCCCAGCGGCTCCAGGCGCGAGGAACACACGAAAACATCGCAAGCGGCGAAGAGCGCCGCGACATCGTCGCGCCATCCCAAGAAGCGCACGCGGGGTTTGACCGCCAGTTTCTGTGCCAAATCCTCCAACTCGCGGCGCAGCGGACCTTCGCCGGCCAGCCACAGATAGGCGTCGGGGACCCGGATCATGGCCTGGAGCAGCACATCGAAGGCTTTGTTTTGATGCAGCCGGCCGAGGGCCAGCACCAACGGTGCGCTGGGTGGCGTGAAGACCTCCGCCCGGGACGCCGGCTCGGCGCGCACCGAGCTGACAAAATTGGGTAGATAGTGGGCCTTATCACCCGGCCAGCCGTTGCCGACCAGATGACCGATGATATCTTCGGTATTGCCGATCAGGTGATCGCAGCCCTGATAGTATTTGAGGTCGTAATAGCCGCCTAGCCGGCCGACATGCACGAATTCTCCCGACGGACACTTGGTTGTCGCCCGGTTCATCCACGTCATCACGATGTCCGGCTTGAAAGCCTTGATCTCGCGTCTTAAGCGAAAGGAGGTGTAGAGATCGATGGGGCCGCCAAAGCGCAGTTCAATGGGTTTAATCCCGGCTTTGCTCAATATCTTCGCGCGCTTGGCGTCGCGCCGAATGGCCACGCGCTGTTCCACCCCAGCGCGTGTCAAGCCCGGCACCAGACGGGTGAAGAAGGCCTCGGCACCGCCATGTTCCGCCCCTGCCATAATTTGGAAAACGCGCATCAGGGAATAAGCTCCTCAAAGGCTCGGGCGGCTTGCTGCCACCCCATATCGGATCGCCGGTCAAGGGCCGCCCGGTGCTGGCGACTCCACAAATCGTCGTCGGTCAGCAAGCGAACGGCGGCCTGGGCAAATGTCGCAGCGTCGGGCGTGACGTAACCGGTCTCGTTATCACTCACGCGCTCACCGACGCTGCCCAGGTCCTGCACCACTGCCGGCACGCCCATGGCCTGCGCCTCTCCAACCGCCAGACAGAAGGTCTCGTTGACGTCGCCACGGTAAAGCATGGCCCGAGCGGCGCGCAACTCTTCGATCAGGCCGACCTTGGGCAACGGGTCGCGCAACACTACGCCCGAGTGCACCAAAGCACGAGCACGTTCCAGCACCGCTTCCATCTCGGCCGTCTTGACGGCACCTACGCCGCCGTAGGTGGCGGCGCCCGAAAACAGGTGCAACTCCGCGGCAGGCACTCGGGGTCGGATTTGCTCAGCCCAAAGATCGAGCAACCAATCCAGGGAACGCAGCGGATTAGACGTGAAAATAGCGCGCGGTGGCGGCGGCGTCGGGTCAATCTCGGCGGCAAGGAATTCGTCGCCGATGCCATAGGGAATGACCACGCGCCCGCCATCGGGCGCCCAGCCGGGATAGGTCCCTGCATGGTAGTCCCCAATGAAGACAATGATCGGCTTGAGACGCCACAATTTTGACAGATAGCGCCACTTGAGAAGATAACGCGCCGGGTTGTGAATCCAAAATACCGTGCGGCGTGCCTTTGGCATGAGAGGCAACAGCCTGTCGCCCCGATTTGCAATGTAGAGGTCGGCACGCTCGGGCAATCCATCACTGATAGGTGCCCACTCGACGCCGTCGTGAAACAACGCGCGTTCGCATTTGTTGCGCACCAGAACCTCGTGGCCGCGCCGCGCCAACTCCCGCACCAGCAGGATTACCGACGTCTCGACCCCGCCAAGTGGCTGGGCCGTCAGGGTCGTGCCGTCAAATCGGATGCCGTCGTCGGCGAGAACGATGCGCGCCATTCAGTCTTGTTCCAGCTTGGCCTTGAGGTGCGACAGAAGGGGATAAAGGCCAGCAAATATGGCGATAAGGAGGCCGTATCCGCCCTCGCGGTAGCCTTTGCGCGACACGTAGCACTTGAAAAAACGGCTGAACAGCCGCCGCAAATTTCGGGGCATGGTACCGATCTCGCCCGAATCGCGGAGATCGCGGGCGCGCGCCGTGGAGTACGAATCAAGGCGGCGGATCATGTCCGAGATGCCACGATCGACATGGTGGTCGATGCGCTCTTTGAGCATGGGTCCCTTGCGGCCCGACCACTGAAGCGCCGGGTGGACGCGCTGGCGGCCCCACACCTTGACCCCTTTGCGGAACAGGCCCGGATAGGCGGCCTTGCCATAGGATGCCCCCCACCCCCAACGCACCAACCGATCACCGATATAGTTGTCGACGAGAATTTCGTGCCAATCGAAGGAAGTGCTCTCGACGACGCGCCGGATTTCGCCGGCCAGGGCATCGGTAACCCATTCGTCGGCGTCCACTTCCAAGATCCATTCGCCGGCGCAGAATTCGATACCGGTGTTGCGCCGGTCGCCCTCGATCTCCCAAGCGCCATCCAAAATGCGGTCTGTGTAGCGTTCGGCAATTTCGCGTGATCCGTCGGTGCACTTGTCCAAGACGACGACAAGTTCGTCGGCAAAGGCAAGGCGCTCTAGACAGGCGTCAAGACGCACTTCTTCGTTGTGGACCACCACCAGGGCGGAGAGCAGGGGCTGGCTCATGACGCCATTCCCCGCGTCTTTTCCCACAAATCGTGGGCCGCCGCCTCGGCGGCATCAACGCTGAGGCTATCCATCAGGCTGTCGGTCGAGCGGTGGTCAAATTCGGGCGGGAATATCTCGCTAAAAGGCACGATGGTGCGTACCAGTCCACAGCGCGGCCCCCAGGGCGCGTAGTGCTCCTCGCGGCTGGGACCAAAAAGGCCGAGGGTCGGGATGTTGGAAGCCGCCGTAAGGTGCATCAATCCCGAATCGTTGCCGACGTAAAAGGCACACCGTTGCAGGCACGCAAAGACTTCCAAAAGATCAAGGTGTCCCGCCAGATCGATGCGCCTGACCTCGGGTATGGCTTCAATGAGGTTCAGCGCCAGTGGCCGTTCGTCATCGCGCCCAAAGATAGCGACCCTGGCGCCCGGCAAGATGCCGTCGGCGGCAGTTAGGCGCTCGATTAGCTGGGCGAAGCGCTCGGCAGGCCACATCTTGGCCCCCCAGTTGGCCGTCGGCCCCACGGCCAGCACGGGTGGGCCATTAGGAATAAGGCGGCGTGCCTCCTTACGATGCGCGTCGGTGATCCACAGACGCGGCGCCGGCGGATTGTCTTGTAAGTTCAGCGCCTCGGCCAACTGGCTAACTCGATGCAGACTGGCGCGGCCGCGACCGATACGCCATCGCTGACGCGCCGCCAAAATAAAAAACATCGGAGAGCTGCGGAGATCGACCAGAATATCCCAGACATGCCGGACACAAGCACTCCACAGCATCAGCCAATGAAGCGACCCGACCATTTTGTCGAGCACGATGATCCGGTCCAGATTAGGCACCGCGTCGAAAAGCGGCGCCGCCGCCGGCCCGCAGGCGATTGTGACGCGGGCATCAGGGTGGCGCTCGATCAGGTGCGCGAGCAAACCCGTCGATAGGATGGCGTCCCCCACGCGGGTTGATGTGATAAACAAGATTTTCAAGTTTTCTCCACGGCAGAAACACCCTGGCTTGACCTCTGGCGGGTCGCCCGACCTTTTTATACGTCCGCCGCCCGGCCTTGCAAAGGGGCAGACCCTCATCTCAATTTCCAAGCGCGCCCTTGAAGCGAAGACGGACGGCGGCTAAAGGTGGTGTTATGAACAAACCCTTCTATGCCCCTCTTGCAGACCGCGGCGTAATCTCGGTGTCGGGTGGCGATCGGCGCGCCTTTCTTCAGGGACTGGTTTCCAACGACATCGACCGGGTAAGTCCCGGGACTGCCATCCACGCCGCATTGCTGACGCCCCAGGGCAAGTACCTGCACGATTTCTTCATCGCCGAGGCCGAGGACTCCTTGCTCCTCGACTGCGAGGGCGGGCGCATCGATGACCTTTTGCGACGCCTCCGCATATACGTGCTCAGGGCCGACGTGACGCTGGAAGATGCCGGCACTACGCTTGGTGTGTCGGCACTTTTTGGCGACGGCGCGGCCGAGACCGCCGGATTGCCAACCACCGCCGGCACAGCGGCAGCGTTTCAGGACGGCGTCGCGTTCGTTGATCCCAGGCTGGCGGCGGCGGGTGTGCGTGCCATTCTTCCCCGGGACGGATTCGAGAGCGGGCTTGAAGAAGCCGGCTTCACCGCCGCCACGGCCGGAGACTACGATACCCTGCGCCTCGGGCTTGGCCTGCCCGACGCCAGCCGAGACATGGAGGTCGAGAAAGCGATCCTCCTGGAAAACGGCTTCGAGGAATTGAACGGCATCGACTTCCACAAGGGCTGCTTCTTGGGACAGGAACTGACCGCGCGCACCAAGCACCGCGGCCTGATCAAGAAGCGCCTGATACCGGTGACGATCGAGGGCCCCTGCCCCGAGGCCGACGCGCCGGTCATGCTCGACGGCTTGGAAACCGGGCGGATGCGCTCAAGCCGTGACGGCATCGGCCTTGCCCTGATGCGCCTGGAATACCTGAATAAGGCCGCTGAGACCGGGCAGCCGTTTACCGCTGGTCCGGCGCGGCTTATTCCCCGCAAGCCCGACTGGGCGATAATTTGAGCGTCGGCCAAGATGGTTCCCGACCAGATCAAGTCTCCCCATCTCTTGAGCGACACGCCTAGGCTTCTCGCCCCCATTGCCGTGCACTACACGGCCGCCCTACGTACATACGGGGCGCAGCCGCGCGGCGTGTTCTGGCGTGACACCAAGGGACAGCGCCTGCGCTTCGAACAGCTTATTGGCATTCTTAACGAGGACGACTGGGGACGCGGCCTCGCCATCAACGATTTAGGGTGCGGCTATGGCGCCATGTTCGACTTCCTCGCCGAATTGCCCTTCATGAAGGAAGGCCGCTATCAGGGCTATGACATCACAGAGGAAATGGTGGACTGTTGTTGCCAGCGCATCACCGATCCCAGAGCGTCGTTCCAGCAAAGCCTGCGGGCGACGAAGACCGCTGATTATTCCTTCGTCTCGGGGACCTATAACCTGAGACTCGACATCCCGGATGATAAGTGGCTGGACTATATCCAGCGCAGTCTGATCGACTTGGCGACCATGTCGCGCAAGGGCCTGGCTTTCAACATGCTTGCCGGCGATCGATCGAAGAGGCCCCAGAAGACCCTCTATTACGTTCAACCCGAGCCGCTCTACGATTTCTGCCTACGCGCCATCTCGCCCCATGTCACTTTGGTCACCGACTATCCTCTGGCCGAGTGGACGATCTGGATCAGATTTTAACGCATTATCCACTTGAATGGTCTTGCACCAACGCGCACCGACACCGGCGCGGGCCTCGCGGATACATCAACATCTGATCAATATTATTCAAATTTTTACCAAAATAAAAATACAATATAAATATATTATAATAAAATAGTTATTCTAGAATACTGTAATATATGTTGACAAACTTCTTTATATATATTACTATAGTTGTTTATATGAATTGGTGATTTTTTATAATGGGACAAAGATAATGGTTCTCAATTTACTCGACCAAGCCAGTCTCCATATCCACCGCGTGGCACGCGCCATCAATTTAGCATCTGAACTTTTGATCGAACATGGGGACGATGCCGACCTCCGGGACAAGGTCGTTGCCGTGCTGATGCTGGCTAGCGAAAGAGCCGACGCCGCATCCGAGAGCTTGGACGTATCTTTTGCGGAACGACGTCCGTCCACCCATCCTCTATAGATCAAGTCCGATGGGAGGGTGAGTCGGCGGGCGCTGCTTTACCGACATTGTAATAGCGCTTGCGGAAATACAGCGAGACGTTGACCAGACCGATCAGCACCGGCACCTCGACCAACGGCCCGATGACGGTGGCGAAGGCGACGGCGGACTGGATCCCGAACACGGCGACGGCGACGGCGATGGCCAATTCGAAATCATTGCTTGCGGCGGTCAAGGAAACGGTTGTGTTCTGGGCGTAGTCGGCGCCGATACCGCGTGACTTGGCGGCGAAAAAAGTGATCAGGAACATGACCACGAAATAGATCGTCAGCGGGATTGCGATGCGCAACACGTCAAGTGGCAGGTCGACGATCAGGCCGCCCTTGAACGAAAACATGACAATAATCGTGAACAACAGCGCCACCAGCGTCATCGGGCTGATGCGGGGCACGAAGACGCTCTCATACCAATCCCTGCCCTTGCGCCGGATCAAGACCAGCCGGCTGATTAGCCCGGCGGCTAGGGGGATTCCTAAGTAAATCAGGACGGTGACCGCTATATCGCCGATGCCAACATCGACGACGACGCCTTCGATACCGAACAGCGGCGGCAGAAAGGTGAGGAACAACCATGCGTAGACGCCATAGAATAGCACCTGGAATATGGCGTTGAGCGCAACCAGGCCGGCCACCAGGTCCTTATCGCCGTCGGCCAGGTGATTCCACACCAACACCATGGCGATACACCGCGCCAGCCCCACCATAATCAGTCCCACCGCGTAGTCCGGCAGGTCGTACAGGAAGGTCACGGCGAGAACGAACATCACCAGCGGCCCGACCACCCAGTTTTGAAATAACGACAGCAAGAGGACCCGGGGATTGCGGAAGGCCGCCCCCATGGCCTCGTAGCGGACCTTGGCCAGCGGCGGGTACATCATCAAGATGAGCCCGATGGCGATCGGGATGTTGGTGGTGCCGACCTGAAAGCGTTCAATGAACTGATCGACGCCGGGCACCAGGGAGCCGAGCGCGATCCCCGTGGCCATGGCGAGGAATATCCAAAGCGTCAGGAAGCGGTCGAGGAACGAGAGCCCCTTCATCACACTCGGGGTGGTCATTGCGATCTCCTGCATTGTTTTGCGCTGCGAATTCACACCACGCTGGCGCGGATCCGTTCAGCGACGGCACCGATGGCATCCATGTCGCCGGGGGCTATTCCCCAGTCGAACGCCAATTTATCCCCTGCGGTGCGCGGAATGATGTGTACATGCAGATGGAAAACCGACTGGCCGGCAGCGGGGCCGTTGGATTGCAAAATATTGATCCCGTCGGGTTTCAGTGCCTTGTCCACCGCCTGGGCAACCGTCTGCGCCGTCGCCACGGTTGCCATCAACCAGTCCGTCGGAATTTGCATCAAATCGGGGGCATGGTACTTGGGAATAACCAGGACGTGGCCCGGATTGACCGGGCTGATGTCCATGAAGGTTAGGGTTTTTTCATCTTCGAAGACCTTGAAGCTGGGAATGTCGCCGTCGATGATCTTGCAGAAGATGCAGTCCGGATCATGGGCCATTCTACCGTTCCCTCATCATTAGGCGTTGATCTCCGCCTCCACACCGAGCGCCGCCTGGGCCGCCGCGAGCCGCGCGATCGGTACCCGATAAGGCGAGCACGACACATAGTCCAGGCCGACCTTCTGGCAAAAATGAATGGAAGCCGGATCGCCCCCGTGCTCACCGCAGATGCCGAGTTCCAAATTCGGTCGCCGCGCCCGTCCGCGCTCGACGGCGATGCGCACCAATTCCCCGACTCCTTCGACGTCGAGGGTGACGAAGGGGTCGTTTTCGATGACGCCCTTTTGGCGGTAAATCTCAATGAAACTACCGGCATCGTCACGCGACAGGCCATAGGTTGTCTGGGTCAGGTCGTTGGTGCCGAAACTGAAGAACTCGGCGGTCTCCGCGATGTCGCCGGCGATCAGTACGGCACGCGGCAGCTCGATCATGGTCCCGACCATGTATTCAAAGCGTATGCCTGTCTCGTCCATCACCTCTTCGGCGACCCGGCGGACCAGATCGGTCAGTACGTCCAGCTCGCGCTTGACCGCCACCAGGGGGATCATCACTTCCGGCATCACCCCCTTACCCGCCTTGGTGACCTCGGCGGCGGCCTCGAAAATTGCACGCGCCTGCATCTCCGATATCTCAGGGTACGTGATGCCGAGACGGCAGCCACGATGCCCAAGCATGGGGTTGACCTCGCGTAGTTGGTCGGCCCGCGCCTTAACCGTCTCCACGTCGGTGCCCGCCGCCGTCGCAATCTCGGCCAGTTCATCGTCGGTATGGGGCAGAAATTCGTGCAGCGGGGGATCCAACAGGCGGATGGTCACCGGCAGTCCGTCCATGATGGTGAACAGCTCGATAAAATCCTGGCGCTGATAGGGCAGCAGCTTAGCCAGCGGGATGCGCCGTTCTTCTTCGTCGTGGGCCAGGATCACTTGGCGCATGTGGAGGATGCGGTCGGCATCGAAGAACATGTGCTCGGTGCGCGAGAGGCCGATACCCTCGGCGCCGAAATCGCGCGCCGTCTGAGCATCGAGCGGCGTTTCGGCGTTGGCCCGCACTTCCATGGTGCGGATGGCATCCACCCACTCCATAAGGGTGGCGAAGTCGCCGGTCATCTCAGGCTTGATGGTCGGTACCCGGCCCAGCATTACCTCACCCTTGGCGCCGTCGATGGTGATCACGTCTCCTTCCTTAATCACCTCGTCATCGGCACTGAGTTCCTTGGCTTCGGCGTCGACCCTAAGCTCGCCGGCACCGGCGACGCAGGGTGTGCCCATGCCGCGCGCCACCACCGCGGCGTGGCTGGTCATGCCGCCGCGCACGGTGAGGATGCCCTCGGCGACGTGCATGCCGCCGATATCCTCAGGACTGGTTTCGCGGCGTACCAAGATGACTTTTTCGCCTTTGCCGGCCCAGGTCTCGGCGGCGGCGGCGGTGAACACCACCTTGCCCGAGGCGGCGCCCGGTGACGCCGGCAGGCCACGGCCCAGGATGTGGTGCTCAGCGTCTGGATCGAGAGTCGGATGAAGAAGCTGGTCAAGTCGTGCCGGATCGATGCGGCGGACGGCCTCGGCCTTGTCGATGAGACCTTCGCCAACCATGTCGACGGCCAACTTCAGCGCCGCCGGCGTGGTGCGTTTGCCGGCCCGGGTCTGAAGCATCCACAGCTTGCCTTGCTGGATGGTGAACTCCAGGTCCTGCATGTCCTTGTAGTGGGCTTCCAGACGGTCGCGCACCTTGACCAGCTCGGCGAAGACCTCGGGCATCACTTCTTCCAGCGCCAGCATGGTGGAATGGCTGGCCGCCTTGTCAGCGATGGTGAGCGGCTGTGGCGTGCGAATACCGGCGACCACGTCCTCGCCCTGGGCATTGATGAGATACTCGCCATAGAACTGATTTTCGCCGGTCGAGGGGTTGCGAGTGAAACACACGCCCGTAGCCGAATCCTCGCCCATGTTGCCAAACACCATGGCCTGGACGTTGACCGCCGTGCCCCAATCGTCGGGAAGGCCGTGGAGCTGGCGGTAGGTAATGGCGCGCTGGTTCATCCAACTGGCGAAGACGGCGCCAATGGCACCCCAAAGCTGCTCCACCGGGTCCTGGGGAAAGGGGCTGCCCAGTTCTTCGATCACCTTGGCCTCGAAGGCGCCGACCAGGGTCTTCCAGTCCTCGGCACCAAGTTCGGTATCAAGGGTCAGGCCGTTGTCTTCTTTGTATTCCTCCAACAGGTCCGAGAAATGATGATAATCGACGCCAAGAACGACGTCCGCGTACATCTGGATAAAGCGGCGATAGCTGTCGTAGGCAAAACGCGCGTCGCCGCTTTGGCGGGCCAGTCCCTCGACCGTGGCGTCATTGAGGCCCAGATTGAGGACCGTATCCATCATTCCCGGCATGGACGCCCGCGCCCCCGAACGGACCGACAGTAGAAGCGGCGTCTCGGCGTCGCCGAAGCGCGCGCCGAAGGTCTCCTCGATACCGGCCAGGGCGTGGCGGAGCTGTTTGTCCAGGTCCGAAGGGAAGGTGTTGGCGTTACTGGTGTAGTGGATACAGGTCTCGGCCGTGATGGTAAGGCCGGGCGGCACCGGCAAGCCGAGGCGGCTCATCTCAGCCAGGTTTGCCCCCTTGCCGCCGAGAAGGTCGCGCATGTCGGCGCCGCCTTCGGTACCGTTAACCCCGAAGGCATAAACCCACTTCTGTTTGTCCTCGGCCCCGCCCTTAGTCATCGTCATACCCCCATTTCATCCTTCGATCTTCGAGAAATCGGCGACACCGCCCAGCGCCCCGCGAATACGCGACAGAAGCCTCAGGCGGTTGGCCCTCAGCGTCTGGTCGTCACAGTTGACGGTTACCTTGTCGAAAAAGGCATCGACCGGCGCCCGCAATCCGGCCAGGGCCGACATGGCATCGGCGAACCGCTCCTCGGCCACAGCCTTGGCAATACGCGGCGCCGCTTCCTCTAGCCCCGCATGGAGAGAGGCTTCCTCCGCGTCGGCGAGATTTCCCGCGTCCACCGGCTGATCATAGATGACGCCGTCTTTCTTTTCTTCGATGGCAACGATATTCGCGGCGCGCTTGTAGGCAACCAAAAGATGCTCGCCGTCGTCGCTGGCGAGAAAGGTTTCCAGGGCCTCGACCCGGGCCAGCAGACGAACCAAATCGTCTTCGTCCCCGAGCGAGAAGACCGCCGTGATCAGGTCGTGACGCACACCCTTGTCACGCAAATGCACCTTGAGCCGGTCTGCGAAGAAGTCGAGGAGATCCCTTGCAAGAACGTCAGCGGGAATCACAGAGCGCTCTTTGTTATAAGAAGGCGGGAAGAAACCATAAACTGCCGTGAATAATTCTAATAGGGGAACGCTCAATTCGTTCTCGACAATGAGCCGAATGACGCCGAGTGCCGAACGGCGCAGGGCGAAGGGGTCCTTGGAACCGGTTGGCTTCTCGTCAATCATCCAAAAGCCAACCAGGGAATCGATCTTGTCGGCCATTGCCACGGCGACGTTGACCGATGCCGACGGGCAGCGGTCGGCGGGGCCCTGCGGCGCATAATGATCGGCAATGGCCTCCGCCACCTCGGCGGTTTCGCCGTCGGCGAGGGCGTAGTAACGGCCCATGACGCCTTGAAGTTCGGGGAACTCAACCACCATCTCGGTAGTCAGGTCGGCCTTAGCGAGCCGCGCCGCCCGTTCCGCGAGATCGGGATCGACGCCCGTGTATTCGGCTAGGGTGCGGGCCAGCTTAGCCATGCGCTCAGCCTTATCGAGAACGGAACCTAGCCTTTGTTGGAAGACCACGCCATCCAGGCCCGCCACCCGGCTTTCCAGGGTCCGCTTACGGTCCTGGTCCCAGAAGTAACGCGCGTCGGCGAGGCGGGCGCGCAGCACCCGTTCGTTGCCGGCGATGATGGCCTTGCCGTCGTCCGTAGCCTCGGTGTTGGCGACAGCAATGAAGCGCGGCGCCAGCTTGCCCTTGGCATCGACCACCGAGAAGTACTTTTGGTGATGACGCATGGCCGTGGTCAGCACCTCTTCGGGTAGGTCCATGAAGACCTCATCGATACGCCCCATCAGGGCCATCGGCCATTCGACCAAGCCTGTGACTTCGGCCAGGAGACTGTTGTCGATCTTGACCGTCAGTTTTTCCTTTTTCGTCAATTTCTCGGCCTGCCCGGCAATCGCCTTGCGGCGCTCGTCGGCATCCAAAATCACCTGGGCATTTTCAAGCTTATCGCGGTATTCGGCGAAGTCATTGACCCCGATCACCCCAGGTGCCAAGACGCGGTGGCCAATGGTGCTATTTGTGGATTTTGTCGAACCCACAGCCATCGGAACCACGGCTCCATCGAAGAGACAAAGGATGCCGTGCAGCGGCCTAACCCATCTTTGGCCGCCGGTCCCCCACCGCATGGATTTTGGCCAAGGAAACACCTGGAACATATCGTTGAACATTTCGGGCAAGAGATCGGCCGTCACCTGACCCTTTCTCTCAACCACGACGAAATAAAACTCGCCCTTTGGCGTCGTCCGCTTTTCGCATTGATCCAGCGTCAGGCCGTTCCCTTTGAGGAATCCCTGGATCGCCTGCTCGGGTGCATCAACACGGGGGCCGCGCCGTTCCTCGGTCACATCCGGCTGGTTAACCGGCAGGCCATCCACCACCAATGCCAGCCGCCGGGGCGTTACGAAGGATCGCGCGTCTTCGAATGTCAGCCCGGCCTTCTTCAGACCATCGGTCATCAAGCGTTTAAGGTCGTCCGCCGCGCGCGCCTGCATGCGCGCCGGGATCTCCTCGGACAGGATTTCAAGAAGCAGTTCGGCCACGGCTCAGACCCCCTCGCCCTGGCTTACCAGCCAAGCTTCGCAACAGCCCTTGGCCAGGGCTCGGACGCGGGCGATGTAGGCGGCGCGCTCGGCGACCCCAATGACGCCTCGGGCGTCGAGGAGATTAAAGAGGTGGCTCGCCTTGATGCACTGCTCATAGGCCGGCAGGGGCAGCGGCGGGGTGAGGGCGAGGAGAGCGCCGCACTGGGCCTCGGCGTCCTTGAAGTGGCGGGCGACGGCTTCGGTATTTGCGTGCTCGAAGTTATAGGCCGAGAACTCCTTCTCCGCCTGGTGGAAGACGTCGCCATAGGTAAGGCCTCCCTGGTCCTTAGGTAGGCCGTTCCAGTCCAAATCATAGACGTTGTCGACACCCTGGATATACATCGCTAGGCGCTCAAGGCCGTAGGTAAATTCCACAGCAACGGGATCGCATTCCATCCCGCCCATCTGCTGGAAATAGGTGAACTGGGTTACCTCCATGCCATCACACCAGACCTCCCAACCGAGGCCCGAGGCGCCAAGGGTCGGGCTTTCCCAGTCGTCCTCGACGAATCGGATGTCATGCAGGCCCTCATCGATGCCGAGGTGGCGGAGGCTTTGCAGATAAAGGTCTTGGGAGTCGTCGGGCGACGGCTTGAGGATGACCTGAAACTGATAATAGTGCTGCAACCGGTTGGGATTGTCCCCATAGCGCCCGTCGGCCGGACGCCTCGAGGGTTGCACGTATGCCGCCCGCCACGGTTTAGTGCCCAGCACACGCAGCGTCGTCGCCGGGTGGAAGGTGCCGGCGCCGACCTCCATATCGTAGGGTTGCAAGACGACACACCCCTGATCGGCCCAAAAGGTCTGCAACGCCAGAATCAGCGATTGGAAGCTGGTTTTTTTATCCGGCGCGGCGGTCATCGGGGTGGCGCGTCTCGCTATGGTGCGGTGCGGCAAAACATACCGGCCGCCCGCAGGTGGGTCAACGGGGATAGGGGCATTCGGCGCGTTGGCAATCGACGGCGGCGCCGGCGGCAACGTAATCGCCACACACCGCGCACTGGACCATATCCTGGGCCTCAAGGGGTTGCGGTGCTTCCGACGGCGAGGCGTCCGCCGCCCTCACCCGCCCACGAGCGCCGGAGCGGTTTTGCAGCCGGCCAATCCACTTGAAACCGTACCACACGGCACCAATGACGAGGACGGTAAAAAGAAGCTTACTCAGGCTGAAACCGAACATGACACCTTTCTATAGACCGCCTCGGCCATGGGTCAAGGAAAGCGACCCGGCCGCGCCCATCACAAGATCAATCCGGCGCCATGACGCAGAACCGCCTCCGCGCCCGGCGTGAAGGCTCCATCTTCGGCGTGCAGGACCAATCCCGGTGCCAGGCGCAGCGGCGCAGCCACCCCTTTGCGGCCACGGATGATGACCCGCTTTGCCGGCTTCTCGCCCAGTCCCGCCGCCGTGGCCGGTCCCGGCCACAGGGGAAATATGACGATATCGCCCAGCCGTCCACCCAATGCCGCCAGAACCTGATCCAGACGGTCGGCTCGATGAATGAGGGTGACGCTGCACTTAGGCCGCACCATTAGGAGACAAAAGCGCAGCCAGTCCTCAAGCGTCGTCTCGTCCTCTACGGTTGCCGCCGCCTTGTCGGGATCGGGCGGGCGATTGCCGCGTCCAGAATCGAGAAACGGGGGATTGGCCAAGACGTGGTCGAAGGTACCGGCGGCGAGGCGCACCGGAGGCTGTTTCAAATCGCCGACCATCACGTCGATCCGGTCACCGAGGCCGTTGATTTCTGCATTGCGCCGGGCCAGGCCTACCAAGTCACGTTGGCGATCGACACCGACGACGTGCAGGCCGGCAATGCGCGCGGCCAGACAAAGCGCCGCCGTCCCCACTCCGGTGCCGACGTCGAGCACTCTTTGTCCAGGTGCAGCCTCCACGGCGGCGGCCAGGAAGACCGGGTCAATGGCTGCCCGATACCCCTTAGCCGGCTGAAGAAGGCTGATGCGTCCGCCGAGAAAATCATCCTGGCTGGTGGCTTCCCCCGCCACATTGCGAATGGCTTCGGGTTCGCTCAACGTCCCGAACTCCGACCGATTTCCTCGGCTTCGGCCAGGACGCGGCGCGCCCGCGCCAAGTCTGGATCGTCTACCATAAGGCGGCGCGGAATAGCCGAGATACTGCCTTCGAGGATGCTGGTATGGACGTCAAGGACGACCGCCTCTATTCGAATGTCGGCCAACGCGGCGACCATCCACGACAGCAAAACCGGATCGTTGGTCCGTGTCAGTTCCACCATGGCCGTCCTGTGTCCCCTTCGCGCCCCGCACCGATGGTCAAATTTCCAGCCACTACCTTTGAACTGTTCCATAGCCAAGATTAGGCCGTGGGACTTGACCAACGAACAGGGCCGTTCCTATGCTCGGGCCTCGGCGCCTTTGCGTCAAGCAATGTGGGAGACTTTCAACGTGGGTGTTGTCGTAACCTTGGATGGCGACCGCGGCACGCCATCGCCACTGGAGCGCCTGGCGACATTGGTTGACGACGACCTCAAGGCGGTCAACGAACTCATCGTCAGGCGCATGGAAAGCCCGGTGGCGCTGATCCCACAGCTTGCCGGACACATCATCGCCGCCGGCGGAAAACGCCTGCGCCCTCTATTGACCCTCGGCGCAGCGCGCATGTGCGGCTATCGCGGCGCCCGCCAGGTGAGGCTGGCTGCTTGTGTCGAATTCATTCACACGGCAACGCTCCTGCACGATGACGTGGTCGACGAAAGCAAGCTCAGGCGTGGCCTGACCTCGGCCAACGCGCTGTGGGGCAACGAGGCCAGCGTGCTGGTCGGTGATTTTCTGTTCAGCCGCGCTTTCGAACTGATGGTCGAGGACGGATCACTGGCTGTGCTGTCCATCCTGTCCAGAACCTCGGCGGTGATTGCCGAAGGCGAGGTCATGCAGTTGATGACGGCCAACGACACGTCGACCGCCGAGACCACGTATCTTGAGGTCATCGAGGCCAAGACGGCGCAGCTGTTCGCCGCCGCATGCCGCATCGGCGCCGTCGTCGCCGAACGCCCCAAGGTCGAAGAAGAAGCCTTGGAGGGCTACGGCGTGAACCTCGGCATCGCCTTTCAACTAATTGACGACGTCTTGGATTATTCAGCCCAGCAGGCGACGCTCGGCAAGACGGTCGGCGACGACTTCCGCGAGGGCAAGATCACGCTTCCGGTAATTCTCGCCTTCCGCCGCGGCGACGAGGACGAACGCGCTTTCTGGCGGCGTACGGTGGAGGACCTGGAGCAGAACGACGGTGACCTGGAGCGCGCCATCGAGCTGATGGGCCGCCACGACGCGCTGGGCGATTCGGTAAAGCGGGCGCGCCATTACGGCGCCATCGCCCGTGACGCGCTTGGCATCTTCCCCGAGAGCGATGAGAAATCGATCCTCATCGACCTCATAGACTTCTGCAACGACCGCCCCTATTAAGAGCCCGCCAGCTGCCTTGCCGTGACCCCGCGATGGCGCTATAAACGCGCCCTCAAGCACATCGGAGTGTAGCTCAGCCTGGTAGAGCACCGTCTTCGGGAGGCGGGGGCCGGAGGTTCAAATCCTCTCACTCCGACCAGTTTTTTCAAGAGGTTAGCTGGAAATGGCTAGCCTCTTGTTTTTTGCTAGCAACCAATTAGCAACCGCTCCACT
>Ga0187827_10003852_pt1 | contig 18913 bp, 20 predicted proteins | sample ETNtaG_39_FD_167969 | JGI IMG/M metagenome (GOLD analysis project Ga0187827, IMG submission 167969) | Marine microbial and viral communities from oxygen minimum zone, Eastern Pacific Ocean - ETNP2014_SV_150_PacBio MetaG (Illumina Assembly) | ecosystem: Environmental > Aquatic > Marine > Hypoxic... | reverse complement strand
TGTCTAAGCTTCTTACTTCAATTAATGTTCCACCCTTAAAATCCACACCATAATTCAACCCTTTAAATATTAATAATAATAGTGAAATCAATATTAAGGATAATGACAAAATATTAAATAGTTTATAGAATTTATTAAAAGGAATATTTTTCTTTTCCATTATATTAACTTTTCCTTATCTTTGTTTTTAATGACATATAATGCAGTCATTAATCGTGCTATAAAATATACTGAAAATAAAGTAGTCAAAATCCCAACTCCTAAAGTTAGAGCAAACCCTTTCACCGGGCCTGAGCCCAACACAAATAAAATTACTGCTGCAATTAGCGTTGTAATGTTAGCGTCTAAAATTGTTGATTTTGATTTCAAATACCCACTGTCAAATGCAAGAATTTTATTATTTTCATTTATAATTTCTTCTTTAATTCTCTCATAAATTAAAACATTGGCATCTACTGCCATGCCAACAGTCAAAATGATACCTGCAATACCCGGTAAAGTTAATGTAGCTTCAAATAAAGTTAATACACCTATTAACAATAACAAATTTGATATTAATGTTATGTTCGCAATTAATCCAAAAATTTTGTATTTAACTAACATAAAAAGGACCACTAAAACAAAACCAATAATTAATGATAATATTCCAGCATTTATTGAATCCTGCCCCAAGTCTGGACCGACTGTTCTTTCCTCAATAATTTTCATCGGTGCCGGTAAGGCTCCAGATCTTAAAAGTAATGCTAAATCTGTAGCTGTTTGAAAGGTAAAATCACCAGTTATTTGACCAGATCCACCAATTATTGGCTCTACAATATTTGGAGCGCTTATAATTTTTCCATCTAATATAATAGCTAATTTTTTTCCAACAGCTGATGATGTGGCTTTAGCAAATTTTTTTGCTCCTACTCTATCGAGGCTAAATGAAACAACGGTTTGATTTGATTGATTATCCATTCGAGGTTGAGCGTCAACTAAATTATCACCACTAAGTATTATTCTTTTACTTATTATTGCGTCTTCAGATCCATCTTGAAATGAAAGTTTTTCAGTACCAAAACTTTCTTCTTTATTTTGAGTAACAAATCTAAAAGTAAGATTTGCTGTTTTTCCCAATAGAGTTTTAATTCTATCTGGATTGTCTAAACCTGGAAGCTCAACTAGTATTCTGTCATTTCCTCTTTTAAGTATATTGGGCTCGTTAGTTCCAATTTCGTCAACTCTTCTTCTAACAATTTCAATTGCCTGGTTTTGCGATGATGACTTTAATTGAACTAAACCATATTTTGAATAATATAATTCAATATTATTATTACTAACTGACAAATTAAATTGATTTGTTTTAAATTGATCGTAATAAGGATTTATTTCACTGTTTTTGCCTTCAAATAGAGAAACTGTAGAATCAATAAATTCATTACTCACTTGAAAAGATATAGTTTTATTATCTATAATATTAAAATTTTTATATATAATATTTTTATCTTTTAAAAAATTTTTTATTTGAATTAATTTATTTTGAAGCCGTTGTTCAATAAATGGAGAATTGTCAATTTCAAGTAATAGATAAGAACCTCCTTGCAAATCTAAACCAAGATTTATATTTCTGTTAAAAATATTGTCATCAAACTTGGTAAAATTGGATATGGAAAAGTATGAAAGTATTATTGTAAAAATTACAACTAAAATAATTTTTAATTTTGAAAAGTATAACACTTAATTTTAATGTTATTTTTTTGTTTCAGTATTGTTTGCTAATGCCTGTATTCCTGTAGATTTAACGACTTCTACTTTTACATTTTCTGATATTAAAACTTCAACCTTGTCATTATCTATCACTCTATCAATAGACCCAACAATACCCCCAGATGTGACAACCTTGTCTCCTCTTTTTAAATTTTCTACCATTAGCTTGTGCTCTTTAACTTTTTTTTGCTGTGGACGAATTAAAAAAAAGTAAAATATAACAAAAATTAAAATTAGAGGTATAAACTGTCCTATTCCTGATCCTGACATAAAATCCTTTGTAAATTAAAAGTTTTCTATACTATCTAACTTATTAAAACAACTCTAATTATTTGAAATTTTTTCTAAGTTATTCATGTATTGTTTTAGAACCTCTGGAATAGTTATTGATCCATCAGAATTTTGATAGTTTTCTAATATCGCTATAAGAGTTCTTCCAACCGCTAAACCACTGCCGTTAAGCGTACCAACAAACACCGTTTCATTATTTTTATTTTTATATCTTGCTTTCATTCTTCTAGCTTGGAATGATCCGCATGAAGAACAGCTAGAAATTTCTCTATACTTATTCTCTGATGGCAACCATACTTCAATATCATAAGTTTTTTCAGCACTAAAACCCATATCACCAGTTGATAAAACTATTTTTCTATAAGGTAATTTTAACTTGTCTAAAATCATAGTTGCACAATTTGTCATTCTTTCAAGCTCTTCTAGACATTTATTATTTTCAACAATACTAACAAGCTCAACCTTGTAAAATTGATGTTGTCTAATCATTCCTTTTGTATCTTTCCCATAACTGCCTGCTTCTTTTCTAAAACAAGGAGTTAAAGCTACCAAACGCATAGGTAAATCTTTAATATTTAAAATTTGATCTCTTACTACATTAGTTAATATAACTTCAGCCGTGGGGATTAAAAATTTTCTACCACTTTTTTCATCGACTTTAATTTCGAATTGATCATTTTCAAATTTTGGTAACTGTCCGGTACCAAACATTGTAGAATCACTTGCCATTAATGGAGGAGAAATTTCTTTATAACCATTTATTTGAGTATGTGTATCGAGCATAAAATTTGCTATTGCTCTTTCTAATAAAGCAAGTTGATCTTTTACAAAAACAAATCTTGTACCAGTAGTTTTTGTAGCCAAATCAAAATCTAGCATTTTTAAATTTTCTCCTAATTCATAATGAGATTTTGGTTCAAAACTAAATTTACTTATTGTGCCTGATTTTAAAATTTCTTTATTAAAATTTTCATCAACACCAATAGGAATATCTTCCAAAGGTAAATTAGGAATTGAAGACAATAAATTGTCAAATTCATTTTTAATTAAAGATTGTTCTTTGTTAATAGTTAATATTTTTTCTGATATTTTTTTTGATTTTGCAAATAATGACTTGTCTTGTTTTTTTGATATTTCTTTTTTTTCTTGTTCTAAAGTTTCTTTTTCTTGAATAAGTTTTCTATTATTTTTATCAAGATCTAAGATTTGATCTAAATCTATAGAAACATTTCTTGATTTAATTATTTTTTTAAAATTATCAATATTATTTCTTATATCTTTAATATTATGCATTTTTTTCTTTATTTTTATTTTCGATAAATTTTACTGATATAATGGACAATTCATATAACAATAACAAAGGTATTGCTAAACCTATTTGTGTTACAGGGTCAGGTGGGGTTAAAATTGCAGCAGCTGCAAATATAATTACAACAACATATTTACGTCTTTGTTTTAGAAATTGAGAATCAACAACTCCAATTTTTGCTAGCAAACTTAGAACTACCGGTAATTGAAAACTTAACCCAAAGGCAAATATTAATTTCATTACTAAAGATAAATATTCATTAACTTTAGCTTCTAATTGAATAGGAAGGGAAGTACTTAAACCTGTACTTTCGAATGATAGAAAAAACTTTATAGCTAATGGCATTATTAGATAATAAACAAGCATGCCGCCTAATAAAAAAAGTATTGGAGTTATAACAAGATAGGGCATTATAGCTGATTTTTCATCTTCATAAAGACCAGGTGCAATAAATTTCCATATTTGAATTAATATCATTGGGCTAGTAAAAAAAAATGCTGCAAAAAAAGAAACTCTTAAATATGTTAGGAAAGTTTCCTGTAAAGCTGTAAAAATAAGCCTTCTATTAGTGTCATCATCTTTTACAGCCTGTGCATATGGATCTACAAGAAAACCATAAATATATTCAGAAAAATAATAACAAATAATAAATAGTATTGATAAAAAAATTAATGAATGAATCAATCTCTTTCTAAGTTCAGTAAGATGACTAAAAAAACCACCTTCAGTCTGATTTTTGCTCATCTTTATCCTTTTTAGTATTTACACTAATATTTTCATTTAAGTTTTTCTCAATAGTATCTTCGGTAATTGAAGTGACTTGAGTCTGAACATTGTTAACATATCTTTTTATACTGCCAAGCCATGAGCCTACTTTTTTTAACATTAATGGAAAATCTTTTGGACCTACAACAATAATTGCAACAGCTACAATAATTAAAATTTCAAACCAGCCAATTGTTGGCATTTGAATTACTCTTTTTTATCTATATCTTGATTTTCAGAGGTATCTTGATTTTCAGAGATATTTTTCTGGCTGTCCTCTTCGCTAAGATCAGAGGTCATGCCCTTTTTAAAACTTTTTATACCTTTAGCAACATCTCCCATTAAACTTGAAATTTTACCTCTTCCAAAAAGAAGCACTACAAGGATAACAACAATTGCTATTTGCCAAAAACCTATACTCATATGATCGTTATAAACATATTATATAATAATTAAAGTAATTTTTATTTATCATCATCATTTTTAAGTGTGCTTCCTAACATTTCATCAATATCGGAGTATATATTTTTCTTTTTTTCTTCATTCTTTTCCTTGTAAAATTTACCAGTTCCAAAAATTGTTGAGTCAATGCTTTTGCTATCTATAAGGCCCGCTGACCCTAATTCATCAATGGTTGGAAGATCTGATAGTTTTTGTAAATTAAAATGACTTAGAAATTCCTCAGTAGTTCCATATTGAATTGGCTTTCCGGGAACTTCCTTTCTTCCTTGAGTTCTAACCCAATTCAATTCCATAAGAATCTCAAGAGTATTTGTTCCAAAGGTCACGCCTCTAATTTCTTCAATTTCAGATCTAGTTACAGGTTGATGATAAACAATTATAGCCAAAGTTTCTATAGCTGCTTTTGAAAGTTTTTTTTCAACAGTTTTTTGTTCTGACATTAATCCAGATAAATTTTCAGAAGTTCTAAAAGACCATTTATTAGAAATACAAATCAAATTGATTCCTCTATTTTTATAAATTATTTGTAATTTGTTAAGAATATTTAAAACATTAACTTTTTTGGAAATTTTAGATTCAATTGTTTCTACATCTAAAGGTTCAGCTGCAACAAATAAAATTGCTTCAATTTCTCTTTCACCTTCACTAAGTGATGAAGGAAAATTTACAACATTATCTTTTTTTAATTTTTTCATTGTTTTTCCTTAATAAAAATGTCATCAAATAAATCACTTTGTTTAATCGATATATTGCCCTCTTTGGTAAGTTCTAATGATGCAGAAAAAATTCCAGCTTTGCCAGTTCTTTTTAAATTTTTAGATTCAGAAAAATTCATGGGAAGTAATTCATTAATATTTTTCCAATCATTCAATTTACCAAAAAATTCTTTGATTCTTTTAATTCCAGCCTCTGTAGTAAAGACGGGAAGTTTGGGTATATTCATCATTTTAAAATCTCTTGACATTATTACTGATGAATATGTTTTAAAAATTTCGAACAAGGTAAGAGAATATTTTGTATTGTATATAGATTTTATATTTCCTCTAATACCTCTCATAAAAATATCTTTTCCCAATCTTTTTCTTTTTAACATTTGATCAGATAATAATCTTATTAATTCTAATTTTTTTAATTGGAGTTTAAGTTTTTCAGCTACTTCTAATGCTTTAAATTCTTCATCGTCAGTCTCGGGTAATAATAATTTAGATTTTAAATATGTTAACCAGGTCGCCATTAACAAGTATTCAGAGGCTACATCCAAATTAATTTTTTCATTTGATTTAATAAACTCAAGGAATTGATCAACAAGAATCGTAATAGAAATTTTTTCCAGATCAACTTTTTGAGATTTTGCTAAATCTAATAAAACTTCTAGAGGTCCGTTAAAATTATTAAGATTTACGTTAAATGAGGGAGAATCGTTCATGTTGTCTATTATCTAATTATATTCATTAATTGCGATGTTTTTATTATAACAAAATCACTTATTAAAGGAGAGTTTTTTGCTACAATCAACATTTCTTTATAATTTCCATTGCAATGTAAAACAAGATCACAACCAGCGCTAAAAGCTTGGGTTGTATTTTTTGATATAGAATATTTTAAAGCTTTCATCGATATATCATCAGACATAATTATGTTCCTGAAGCCTATTTTTTTTCTAATAAGACTTATAATTTTTTTAGAATGAGTAGCCGTATTTACTGGATCTATAGAACTGTAAATTATATGAGCAGTCATAGCTAAAAAAGCTTTTTGTTTTTTAAAGGGGAAAAAGTCTATTTTGATTAACGATTTAATATTATTTTTAACAAGAGATAATTTATAATGACTATCTTCTCTTGACAAACCATGACCAGGAATATGTTTAATAACAGTAGCGATTCTGTTTTCATGAAATTTATTTATACAAATTTTACCTAATTTTGAAACTAGCAATGGGTTATTAGAAAAAGATCTGTTTCCAATAACATTATTTGTAATTTTTCTCTTAACATCTAGAACAGGAACTGTGTTTATATTAATACCTAATAAATTTAATAAATAAGAAATTTGTCTTACATAAATATTATAATAAATATGAAATTTTTTTTTATCTTTAATGTAGAGTTTGCTAAAAAATTCTGATGAAAAAATGGAATTATCAATAAATTTATTTAACCTAGAAACTTTACCACCCTCTTCATCTATTAAAATAGGGTAATTATTGTCCTGGAATATTTTTTTGATATGAGAAGTTAATTTTTGAGTCTGAGAAATAGATTTAATATTTCTAGAAAATAATATAACTCCCCAAGGTTTATATTTTTTTAAAAAAAAAATCTCTTTTTTACTTAATTTAAATCCTTTAATACCTATAATAAAACTTCTTCTTTTATTAATCATTTTTCAATAATTCCCAAAAATAGTATTTTTTTTTATTTTTATCCTTTTGATGCTCAACATATTCAATAATATTTTTTGTGTCATTTTCCAATGTAATAAGATTCTGAGAAAAATTATTTATCTTGTCTTCTAATAAGCTTAACGATCTATAAGATTTTTTTTTATATTCATCAGAAAAATAATATTTTGATACAAAAAAAATAAAAAAAAATATTATTATTATATAAAAAACATATTTCAGTTCTTTAATCATTACATTTTCTCTGGAGTATTAACTCCTAAGATATTCATGCCTAATTTAATAACAATTGAAACAATTTTTAGTAAAACTAATTTATCATCTGAAATTTTATTATCTTTATTAATAAATCTTTTATTCACATCATCTTTACCTTTATTCCAATAAGAATGAAATTCAGATGATAGTTCATATAAATAAACCGGAATTCTATGTGGTTCTAATTTATTAGATGCTGTCTCTAAACATCTTGGCCATTCAGAAACTTTTTTTAAAATTTTAATTTCATCATTTGTATAAATATAGTTCTGGTTTTTAATTTTTAAATCATCATTAATATTTAAATTAATATTTCTAAACACTGAACAGGCCCTAGCAAAACAATACTGAACATAATAAAGTGGATTATCTTTCGATTTTTCTTTGACTTTAGAAAAATCAAAGTCTAATTCAACATCATTACTTCTACTTAGCATTATAAATCGTGTAGCGTCTCTCCCTACCTCTTGTATTAAATCTTCAACAGTAATGTAGTCACCTTTTCTTTTTGACATTTTAAAGGGTTTTCCATCTTTAATTAGTTTTACAAGCTGACTAACTTTGCATGATAATTTATTTTTTTCACCTGAAAGAGCTTCAACAACAGAAGTAATTCTTTTTATATAGCCAGCGTGGTCTGCTCCCAAAATATTAATGAGTTTATCAAAATTTCTATTAATTTTTGTATTGTGATAAGCAACGTCACTTGCAAAATAAGTCCAGCTTAAATCACTTTTTTGCAAAGCTCTATCTTTGTCATCACCAAAGTATGTTGATTTGAATAATAATTGTTCTCTTTCAGTCCATTTACTTTTATCTTCAGTTTCGGGGGCTTTAATTTTACCTGTATAAACATGTTTAGATTTTTTTAGTTTTTCAATTACTTTTTCAACTTCTTTATCATGAACAATTTTTGTCTCGCTAATAAAATTATCATGTTTAATTCCTAAATCATTTAGATTTTTTTTAATTAAATTTAATGATTCATTAATTGATATTTTTTTTAGATGATCTTCGATGTCTTTAAAATTTTCAAAATTAGTATTTTTGCCATTTTTTATAATATTATTAGCTATATCAATTAAATAATCACCTGGGTAAAGATCGTGATTATCTAATGGAAAATTTTCATTATATAATTTTTCTCTAATTCTTAAATAAACAGAATAATTAAAATGAGAAATTTGATTACCATAGTCATTTACGTAGTATTCTTTTTCAACAATATTATTATTAAATTTTAATAAATTTGAAATAACATCGCCTAAAATAGCACCTCTGCAGTGTCCAACATGTAAGGGACCAGTTGGATTAGCTGAAACAAACTCTATTAAATATTTTTTTTTACCTTTATTTGATGAGCCATAATTGTGAGGAGAATTAATCAGTTTGTTAGCAAAATTATTCCAATAATTTTTGTTAAATTTAATATTAATAAAACCAGGTTTTGCAAATGATATTTCTTCAATAGTATCGTCTTCTTTTTTCAATAGATCTATAATTATTTCAGCTAAGGTATTTGAGGGTTTATTATTAACTTTTGAAAGCACCATAGAAACATTTGTTGATATATCAAAGTCAATTTTTGGCGGTGTTGAATCTACATTAATATCATTTAAATTTTCTGGAAGAATTAATAATTTATCTTTTTCGGCTCTTTTGATAATTGCCAATATTCTATTCTTATATTCTTCAAATATATTCATTTTATTGATTTATAAATATTTATTGCAAATCGATCGGTCATTCCAGAAATATAGTCGGCTATAGATCTATATTTACTATGTTTAATTGGTAAAAATGTCAAAAATTTTTTAGGTTTGTTAGATATAGCTTTAAACAACTTTTCAATTATTCTTTTTCCCTCATTATTCTTTTTTAAAACTCTGGTATTATTATACATTTTTGATCTTAAAAAATCTCTTATTTCATCTATTATACTTTCATAAGAGGTTGAAAAACAAACAAGTTTATTTTCACATTTATAAACATCATTTAATTTCTTAATTTTATTAACTTTAAAGTTTATTAAAGAATTTTTTATTAAATCCTTAACCATAAGATTAATTGAATCTCTAACCATTTGGTAAATTAAAATTCTACTATCAATTTTTTTAATATTTCTGGAATATTTTTTTAATATGTCATTAAAAAAAGAAATTTCTTTTAGCTCATTAATTTTAAAAAGATTTGCTCTGTATCCATCTTGAATATCATGGTTGTTATATGCAATATCATCTGAAATAGCGACAATTTGTGATTCAAGCGAAGGGTAAGTTTTTAAATCAATTTTATTCTTTAAATTTTTTATTCCAAGCAAGTTTTCTACATCTGTATTATCGTAATAAGGACCGTTATGCTTTAAAAGTCCATCTAGTGTTTCTAAAGTTAAATTTAGACCTTTAAACTTTACATACTTATTTTCTATAAACATTACTATTCTTAAAGTTTGAAGATTGTGATCAAATCCACCATGATCAATCATGCACTCATTTAATGCATCCTCTCCTGCATGACCGAATGGTGTATGACCGAGATCGTGTGCCAAACTCAGTGTTTCAGTTAAATCATCATTTAAATTTAAATATCGTGATATAGTTCTTGCAATTTGAGCTACTTCAATGGAGTGAGTAATTCTAGTTCTGTAATGATCTCTTTCTGTGTTAACAAAAACTTGTGTTTTATGTTTTAATCTTCTGAAAGCTGCGCTATGAACGATTCTGTCCCTATCTCTTTGAAATGGAGATCTATAAGTAGAATTTCCTTCATTTATAAGTCTTCCTCTACTTTTGATAATTCCAAGTTTTTTATAATTTTTCATTCTTTAAAAATGACAATTAAACATTATATTAGTAATATCAGTCCTATATGATGATTAAAGAAATTAAATTTACCGATAATGCATTAAAACACATTAATGAAATGCTATCTAAAAAAGATAAGGGATCTTTTTTTAGAATCGCTATTAAGGGTGGCGGATGTTCAGGTTTTCAATACGATTTTTCTTTTGATAATAAACAGGAAGATAATGATCTTAGACATGAGAATGTTATAATAGATAAAAAATCCGCTGATCTACTTAAAGGTTCTGAAGTTGATTATGTAGAAGAATTAATCGGTGAGAATTTTAGAATCACTAACCCGCAAAGCAAATCTTCTTGCGGTTGTGGAATTTCATTTTCTCTTTAATGATCATAAGTTCCTGGAATGTAAATTCAGTAAGAGCTAGAATTGAAAATGTTAAAGAATATTTAAAAAAGTTTTCTCCTGATATTGTGGTAATGCAGGAAATTAAAACACTAAATGAAACTTATCCTTATGAAGATATTAAATCTCTAAAATATGAAAATTATGTATTTGGTCAAAAAAGTTACAATGGAGTTGCTATTGTTTCAAAGAAGAAATTAAATAATATCCAAAATGATATTTTTAAAGATAAGAATAAACAATCAAGAATAATTTCAGCAGAAGTAAAACATAAAAATAAAAATATAATTTTGATTAATATTTACACACCAAATGGAAATCCTGTAGATACAGAAAAATACACTTATAAACTTTATTGGTTAGATAGTTTAATAAAAAAACTAAAATCTTTATTAAAGAAAAATGAAAATATAATTATAGGAGGTGATTTTAATATAATTCCTTCAGCAGAAGATGTTCATAATCCAAAAAATTACGAAAATGATGCTTTGTTTAGATTGGAAATAAGAAAAAAATTAAGAGAGTTAATTAATCTAGGTTTTCATGATGGTTATAGATTTATTCATCCTGAAAAAGAGGGATATACATTTTGGGACTATACAAGTGGAGCTTGGCAAAAAAACAATGGTATGAGAATAGACCACTTTTTAGTTTCTAGTTCTTTAATAAATATTGTTAAAGATGTTAAAATAAATAAATTTCCACGCGGCAGACAAAAACCATCAGATCATACGCCTATTGAAATTGAATTAGCTTAAAGACTTAATTTTATTTACTAGTTCTTCGTTTATATTTCTTGGACCTTTATCAAGTCTATTTTTATGTCTTCTTTCACCTGGCAATCTTACTCCATCCAACGCTTTCATTTTATCAAAAAATTCATCTGAGTGCTTGTTCCAATCATTTTCAGATAATTTTTCTGGCGATATTGCTAATATAAATTCACCTCCACTAGGTGGTCCGCCATCATTATTATCTTTAGCAGCCGTCTCATAACTAAAATTATCTCCAACAAGTGCTCCAGCTAATAATTCGACCATCATGGCTATTCCTGAACCCTTATAGCCTCCAAAGGGTAACAATACACCTCCATCAGCTATTTCTCCTGGATCGGTAGTTTCTTTTCCATCTTTGTTAAGACCTGTTCCGATAGGAACTTTATGTCCTTCTCTTTTAGCAACTTGAACTTCCCCTAATGCCATTGATGCTGTTGCCATATCATAAACAACTGGAGTTTTTCCTGGTCTAGGCCATGCAAAAGAAATTGGGTTGGTTCCAAATAAAGGTTTTGTAGCACCTGTGGGTGCAACTGCTGGCTTATAGGAAGTGCATGCAAAAGCAACCAAACCTTGTTCAGCAATCATTTCAGTTTCTGGCCACATGGCAGCCATATGATGTGAATTATTAATAGCTAAAACAGCTACTCCATTTTCTTTAGCAGCTTTAACTAATTCTGGAATACCTTTATTTAAAACAACCGGAGCTAAGCAATTATTTCCTAAAACTTTTATAACGCTTGATGATATTTTTTTTACTTCTGGTTTTCCTTTACCATTAATTTTTCCACTTTTAAGTCCTATTACATAAGCAGGTAATCTAAACAAACCATGAGATAAAGAACCATCTCTTTCAGCTTTCATTATCAAATCTGATAAAATGCTCGAAGTTTCTTCATCGCAATCATTTGCTAAAAGTGTTTTTTTAGCCAAATCATATATTTCATGCAATGATAATGAGACAGTAGTCATAAGTTATTTATGTTTAGTTTTTAAATCTTTTTTAAGATCTTCATGATCTCCAACAGCAATATGGTGTTTACTTTTTACAACATATTTATCCAGCAATGGTATAAATAATAATGGCACCAAACCACCAAGAACTATTCCTATTGCTGCAGATCTTAAATTGGGATCTAGTGTAGCAGCAATATAATCGGCTATTACATGTGCTAAAACAACTCCAATAATACCCGCCACATATCCATTAGACATTATTTTAAGCATTCTATTAATGCTCCAGCCTGAATAAAAACCAATTAGTGGTATTATCGTATGAACTAAACCAAAAACAAAACCTCTAAGCCAACCTTTGTCTTGTAACCATACAATTTCTTCGATTAAATGTTCCATAAAATATGGTGTTCTATCATGATAGATAACTAAACATCTAGACAAAAATTAAAAATAATATAAATATCGATGAATCTGGAATTAACAGTGTAAATTAATAAATTTAATCCTAGACTAAAGCTACTCTCCATATTAAATCAAAGACAAATTAGAGATTCTTATGAAGTCACAATTAAACTATAGCTAGAAAAAATGGATCTAACATTAATTTATACAATTGTAGGATTTGGTCTTGCTGGTTGGTCTGTAATTGGAAACGACTCTATTCAAACTTTAGGTACATTTATTGCCTCTAAACAAAAATGGTTTAAATGGTATACACTTGCTACTTCAGCATCATTTGTAATGATATTAGCTCTTGGTTGGGGATGGTATGCCTATGATGGTGATATATCTTATGGAAGATTAACAAGAATACCATATCAAGAAATTCAATGGTATCACGCTGTTGCACCAGGAATACTATTATTATTAACCAGAGTTGGTATTCCAGTTTCTACAACATTCTTAGTTTTATCTGCTTTTGCCTCAACTGTTGTTTTAGAAAAAATGTTAATGAAAAGTGTTGTCGGTTACGGTTTAGCTGCTGTAATTGCTTATATTTCTTGGATAGTTATATCAAAATTAATTAATGAAAAATTAGACGAAGTTGATGAAAAATGGATTGGTTTCTGGCGTAACTCTGTTTGGGTAACTTCAGGATGGTTATGGTGGGTTTGGTTATCACATGATGTTGCAAACATTGCTGTATATTTACCAAGACAATTAAGTCTTGCTCTTCTGATTACGGTCATGACTTACTTTACAATTCTACTATTCTATATTTTCTATATTCATGGCGGGCCTATACAAAAAGTAGTTTTGGATAAAACTGGAACAAGATATGCACGTTCAGCTACTATTATTAATGTAATCTATGCTGTAGTTTTATTTTATTTTAAAGAATTAAATGATCTTCCAATGTCAACTACATGGGTATTTGTTGGATTATTATGCGGTCGAGAATTAGCAATTTCAACAATGAATAAAGATTATAAATTTAAATATGTTTTCCCACTAATTGGTAAAGACTTTATTAAAATGATCTTTGGTCTAAGTGTATCAGTTGGAATAGTGCTTGCAATTCACTATATAATTATTCCAAATAATTGGTTTTAAAATAGTTTTAAACCGATAACTCCAGCAAGGATTAACGCAATAGAAAATGTCTTTCTTGGAGTAATCTTTTCTTTTAAAAAGAAATATCCAATAAATATTGAGAAAAATATGCTAGATTCTCTTAAAGCACCAACCATTGGGATTGGAGCTTTTGTAAAAGCCCATACTACAATGGCATAAATTGCAAAGGATAATGATCCGCCAATCCAAAAAATTTGCTTTCCTTGATTAATTACATTTTTAAATATGTTTTTTTGTTTTTTAATTTTAAGAACAAATGGGAATAAAATAGCAATTAATATAAATGACCAGCTCATATATGAAATTGCTGAAACACTTATTCTAGCTCCATAACCATCAACTATTGAGTAAAGACCTATAAAAAAACCAGTTATTAAAGAATATATTAATACTTTTGAATTTTTTTCATTGTTTTGTTCATAATAACCAAGGATCATAATTCCCAAACAAATTACACAAATTGATAAAATAATTAAATTATCAAGAGTTAAACCTAATAATAAAATTAATATTAATGTTGCTACTAGAGGACCAAATCCTCTTGCAATTGGATAAACTTTCGTAAAATCACCTATTTTATATGAACTTAACAAATACCAATTATATCCTTGGTGTATTATTGCGCTTGCTATTATAAAGGGAATGCTTTCTTTACCAGGTAATGGCAAAAAAATAATTGCTAATATAGAACAAGGCAAATGTCCAAAAACTATAGCTGAAATTGCAATAACTTTATCAGGATGATTTTTTACCATACCATTCCAAACAGCATGCATAACTGTTGCAAAAAGCACTAGAAAAAAAACATTATTTTCCATTAATTTTGTATGTAATAAACTATTTTATTCTACCGTAAATATCTTGAAACCTTACGATATCAGTTTCTTTTAATACAGAGCCTGTCTGAACCTCAATAATTTTAACTGGTTTTTTAAAGTGATTTTCAATTCTATGTATGGCACCTGTTGGTATAAACACTGACTCTTCGGGTTTTTTAAAGAATTTTTTTTTATTTATAGTTATTTCAGGTTTACCGTGAGTAATCATCCAATGTTCAGATCTATGATGATGCTTTTGCAAACTAATTGATGATTTAGAATTAACAGTAAGCTCCTTTACTAGAAAATTTTTACCTTTAAATAAATTAACGTACCTGCCCCACGGCCTGTAATAAATATTCTTCTTTTTAAAATATTTTGCTATATTTTTTTTATAAATCTTAGATATTTCCCTCCAGCTTCCAAGATCTGACCAAGGTATATCTAATTTTATAGCGTTAATTTTCTTTGTTTTTTCAAGAATTGCATAATCAAATGATTTTTCGACTGATTTAATAAAAGATCTTTTGTTTAAATAATATGTGTTGTTTCTATATTTTGCTTTATTAACTGCATCTAAACAGCTTTTATAAGTTTTGCTTTGGTGTTTTTTAAAGTTATTAATAATTGAATCTTTTCTTAAATAAAACATTCCAGAGTTCCAGTATCCCTTCTTTTTAATTACTTGTTTAGCTTTAGCAGGATTTGGTTTTTCAATAAATTTAGTTACTTTATTTATATTTTTTTTAATATTTTTTGTTAAAAAATAACCATATTCACTTGAGGGACTTGTTGGTTTAATACCAAATATAAATATATTTTGGTCATCTAAATTTGATTTATTTTTACTAATTGATCTATTTAAAATATTTGATTTTTCAATTAAATGATCTGCTGCAAAATATATTAAGGGTTGTTTTAATGGTATATCTTTAATTAATGCTGAAGATAGAATTGCTGGTGCTGTATTTTTTTTTGCTGGTTCTAGGACTATCTTGTACTTTTTAACTTTGTTTTCTTTAAGAGATTTTCTGACATTCTTTAAATATTTTAAATTTGTACTTATTATAGGATAATCAAAAATAGGATTTTTAATTCTTTCTAATGTTTTTTGAATTAATGACCAACCACCAAAATCGATAAATTGCTTTGCTTGATATTTTTTTTGCTTAGGCCAAAGTCTTGTTCCGGCACCCCCGCAAAGAATAACAGGTCTTATTTTCATTAAATATCAGCGTAAATTTTTACTTCGTTTTTACCACCTGGATGAGTTGGGGCACCTAAATAAGCTGGTCCAACAGTTTGAGCGTACTTCCAAAGTGTACCATTGCCAAAATTAATTTTCTTTGGTTTCCATTTCTTTTTTCTTTTAGCTAATTCTTTTTTAGATAAACGAACATTAATTGTTCCTTTTTTAGCATCCAAATCAATTACATCTCCATTTCTAAGCAAAGCAATTGGTCCACCTACTGATGCTTCTGGTCCAACGTGTCCAATACAAAATCCTCTTGTTGCTCCAGAAAATCTCCCATCTGTTATAAGTGCAACTTTTTCTCCTTTACCTTGTCCATATATTGCTCCTGTTGTTTGAAGCATTTCTCTCATACCAGGTCCCCCTTTTGGACCTTCATATCTAATAATTATAATATCACCGTCTTTATATTTTCTATTCTTAACAGCTTTATAAGCAGCTTCTTCTGTATCAAAGCATCTTGCTTTACCAGTAAATTGTAATTTATTTAATCCAGCAACTTTTACAATTGCACCTTCTGGAGCTAAATTTCCCTTCATTCCAACAACACCCCCATCTGGTGATAAAGGATTATTGTATTTTCTCATAACTTTTTGTTTTGAATTAAATTTAACATTTATTAAATTTTCTTTCATAGTTTTGCCTGTAACTGTCATGCAATTACCGTGAATATATCCACCATCCATAAGTGTTTTAAGTAACATTGGAACTCCACCTGCTTTCCACATATCTTTTGCTACATATTTTCCACCAGGTTTTAAATCTGCAAGATAAGGAGTTTTCTTAAATATTTTAGCAACATCCATCAAATCAAATTTAATGCCAATTTCATTTGCTATAGCTGGTAAATGCAAAGCAGCATTTGTTGATCCTCCAGTAGCTGCTACAATTGTTGCTGCATTTTCTAAAGATTTTTTTGTTACAATAGCTCTAGGTCTAATATTTTTTGCTAATAAATTCATAACTGCTTTTCCACTTGCTAAAGCATATTTATCCCTTCTATTAAATGGTGCAGGAGTTCCGGCAGAATAAGGTAAAGCAAGTCCTATCGCTTCTGATACGCAAGCCATTGTATTTGCAGTAAATTGGCCTCCACAAGCACCAGCGCTTGGACATGCTTTTAATTCGATTTTTCTAAGAGCGTGTTTTGAAATTTTTCCTGAAGAATATTTTCCAACTCCTTCAAAAACATCTGCTACAGTTATATCTTTACCATTTAATCTACCTGGAAGAATTGATCCTCCATATATAAAAACACTTGGAACATTTAATCTTACCATTGCCATCATTAAACCTGGTAAAGATTTATCACAACCTGCAACACCAACTAATGCATCATAACAATGGCCTCTAACTGTTAATTCAGTTGAATCGGCAATTACATCTCTTGAAATTAATGAAGATTTCATTCCTTCATGACCCATTGCAATACCATCAGTTACTGTGATTGTACAAAATTCTCTTGGTGTACCACCTGATGATTGAACCCCTTTTTTAACTGATTGAGCTTGTCTCATTAAAGCAATATTACAAGGTGCTGCTTCATTCCATGTTGAAACAACACCAACAAAAGGTTTTGCAACATCTTTTTCGGTTAAATTCATTGCATAATAAAAGGATCTTTGAGGAGCTTTATCAGGTCCTAAAGAAGTATGTCTACTAGGTAGCTTTTTTTTATTAAATTTTTTCATTAAAGACTTTCAATTGTTAAAGAAATTTTTTTAATATCATTTTTTAAGTTACTATAATTAGTTTTTTCTTGTTGAACAATATCTTTTGGGGCCCTTTGAACAAAGGCTTTATTGTCCAATCTTTGAGATATTTTATTCATTTCTTCTTGGTACTTATTCTGTCTTTTCAATAAATTTTCTTTAATAGCGTTTAAATTTACATTTTCATCAAAATAAATTTTAAATAAATCTCCAGATATTATTAAAGACGCTGCAGGTTTATTTTGATCTTTTTTAAAGAAATTATTAATTCTACCTAATTTTTTAATAATAATTTCATTATTCATTAGAAATTTTTGATTATTTTTTTTAATAGCATTAATAGAAATATCAATAAAAGAACCAGGACTTACATTTAGCTCATTTTTAAAAGATCTTATCTCAGAAATAATATCAATTATCTGCTGAACTTGTTTATGATCGCTATCTTTTTTAGACTTGCCTGAGATCCAGTTAGATAACATTAAAAAATTCTTGTTATTGCAATCAAATTTATTTGTTAACCATATTTTTTCAGTAACAAAGGGTATAAATGGATGTAGCATAATCAGTATTTCTCTAAATACATAAGATGACACCTCCTTTAGTTCATTCTTTGCTTTTAAATTATCTGAAAATAAGATTGTTTTAGACAATTCTAAGTACCAGTCACAATATTTATGCCATGTAAATTGATATGCATTCTTTGCTGCTTCATCAAATCTATAATCTTGAATATTTTTTTTAATTAATTTAGATGTTTCTAAAAGTTCAAAATATATCCATTTATTGATATTAACTTTTAATTTCGGAAGTTTTTTTGAGTTTTTTAAGTTGCATTTGTTTTGTATTAAAAAATTATTTGCATTCCACAATTTATTTAAAAAATTCCTATAACCTTTGACTCTATCCTCAGAAAGCTTAACATCAGTTCCAGGTGATGCCATAGACAATAAAGTAAATCTTAAAGCGTCAGCACTGTATTTTTGAATTAAATCAAGAGGATCAATAACATTTCCTTTTGACTTGGACATCTTTTGACCTTTTTCATCACGAACCAATGCGTGAACATAAATATCTTTAAATGGTTCTTTATTTAAAAATTCCATACCAAACATAATCATTCTTGCTACCCAAAAAAAAATTATATCAAAGCCAGTTACAAGAACTGTGGAGGGATAAAATTTTTTTAAATAATCATTTTTATTTGGCCAGCCAAGTGTTGCAAAAGGCCAAAGTCCAGATGAAAACCATGTGTCAAGAACATCTGGATCTCTAACAAGCTTAACTTCTTTTTTATAAAATTTTTTTGCAGATTTTTTAGCTTCAGTTTCATTTATCTCTACAAAAACTTTTTTATCTGGACCGTACCATGCAGGAATTT
>Ga0187827_10003850_pt1 | contig 18921 bp, 15 predicted proteins | sample ETNtaG_39_FD_167969 | JGI IMG/M metagenome (GOLD analysis project Ga0187827, IMG submission 167969) | Marine microbial and viral communities from oxygen minimum zone, Eastern Pacific Ocean - ETNP2014_SV_150_PacBio MetaG (Illumina Assembly) | ecosystem: Environmental > Aquatic > Marine > Hypoxic... | reverse complement strand
CATAAAAGTAACCTATTTTTTTTCTGCCGGAGTACTAGCTGTTTCAAATGCAGTAAAAAAAGATTTAGAAAAATTTGGTGTTAATATAAATAAAATAAAAGTAATATATAATCCTATAATAAATAACAATTCATCAGATTTATTACATGAAAAACATTATCAATTATGGAAATCTTTAAATATTAAAAAAATATTAGCTATAGGTTCATTAAAAAAAGATAAAGATTTTCAGACTTTAATAAAAGCTATATCAATTGTTTCAAAAAAAATTAATTTGAGATTAGCAATTCTTGGTGAGGGAGATCAATTTCAAAATATTAAATTATTAGCTATTAAATTAAATTTACAAGATAAAATAATTATGCCGGGTTTTGTTAAGGATTTATCCGATTGGTATAATTCAGCCGATGTTCTAGTTTCATCATCACTTCATGAAGGATTTGGTAACATTATATTGGAAGCTTTAGATCATGGTTTGCATGTCATTTCAACAAATGCAGGTGGTCCAGAAGAAATCTTAGAAAATGGACTATATGGAGATATTGTTCCAATTAAAAATCCAATAATTTTATCACAAATGATAATTAAAAGTTTTGAAAAAAAAAATGATCCTATAATTTTGAAAAAAAGAGCTCAAAATTTTTCTTTAGATAAAATATCTGATCAGTATATTGATTATATTGAAACATTAATGTAGAAAATATAATTTATGAATTTCAATAAATTAGATTGTGATGTTACTATAATAATACCATGTCAAAATGATCTTAATTTTCTTCAAGAATGTTTGGATTTAATAGAAAAACAAGAATTACTTCCTAAAAAAATAATATTAGTAGACTCAAGTTCTAATGAATTAATTTCTAATTTTATAAATAATAATACTAATAAAATTAACTTAGATATAATTTACAAAAAAATAAAAAAATCATACGCTGGTAAAAGTACAAATTATGGAAGTTTATTTTGTACAACTAAATACCTTGCATTTTTAGATACTAAAACAATGCCTAATAAAAATTGGTTAAAATATTCTTTTGAGAAAATCAAGAAACATAATTTTGATATTATTTTTGGTAATACTACTTTTAAAGCAAAGTCTATTTTTCAAAAATATGTAAATGCAGTTTCATACGGCAATATAGCTCATGAGACTGTTCCAGGAACATTAATTAAATCTAAAATATTTAATGATGAATACTTTTTTAATGAAAATTTAAGATCTGGATATGATATAGAGTGGCGAGATAAGGTAAAAAAAAAATATTTATGTTTTAATCCAAGCATTTCTTTAATTATTTATTCGTCTTTATCTAAAAATTTATTAGATCTTTATAAAAGATATATTATTTATTCATATCATTCCGCAAAGGCAGAAATACAAATTTCTTTAAAAAGTTTGTACTTAAGTATTTTTTTTATTTTTGCTTCAATTGTTATTCCACAATGGAATTTAATAATATCTGGGTGGGAGAACAATCCGTTATTTATTCCTTATGTAGCTAGATTATATTTAATTTTTGTAGCAGTTATATTTTTTATATATTCAATAATATTTTATTTATATAATAAAATTTCTTTTTTATCATTTTTTAATATTTTTCATAGTACCCTAAAAATTATTATTATATTATTATTAATTTATGGATTTTTTGAGTGGAGTACTATTCTTAATAATGAACAAACTTCAGAGAAAGAAAATATAAATTTCATAACTAATATTGTTTTGATTGTAGTAATAGGAATATCTTTTATTTATAGAGGGCTTTTAATTCCAATTAAAAGAAAAATAGATTTTAATTTTTTAATTCCTTTTAATTTTATTTTAATATCCTTATTGGGCTTATCTTTAGACATTATAAAATCTCCTTTTTATGTTCTTGGTGCAATTGTTGGCCTGTTAAAATTATTTAAATTTAAAAAAAAAAAGATTTCAAAATTACCTAATTTAATTTTTTATACTAAGTATGGGAATCAATCTGCAAGTACAAGATATAGATTTAATGCATATGAAAAAATTCTTAAAAATAATAACTATAATGTAATAAAAAAACCATTATTTGATAAAAATTTTTTTGATAATAAAATTTTTGATAATAAAATTAATTTTTTTAGAGTGATATTAAATTATTTATTACGTCTATTAGATATATCTTTAAGAAAAAAACCTTTTATTGCAATAATTCATATTGAGCTTTTTCCTTTTTTATCAATAATCGGTGAATTGATACTCCATATTAGGGGAATTCCATATATTGTTGATATAGATGATGCAGTTTACCATAGATTTGATAATTATAGTTTCTTAAAAAAAATAATTTATTTTAAATTTAAAAAAATTGTTGAAATGTCAAGTGGTGTTTTTGCAGGTAGCAGATACCATATGAATTTTTTCAAAAAAAATAATCATAATTTAACATATATGCCTACAGTTATTAATTCTAATGAATACTTTACCAAAAGAAATAATGTTAAGTTTGAAACATTTACAATTATCTGGATTGGAACTCCATCTACATCTATATATCTGAAAGAAGTTGTTCCAATTTTTAAAGAATTAAAAAAAATATTTGATATTCAAATTATACTGATAGGTATAGGTAATTTAACAATTAAAAATTTAGATTATTTAAGTATCCCTTGGGAAGAAAATAGGGAAATTGAGTTTTTATCTAAATCTCATTTAGGAATAATGCCTTTAAAAAGTGAAAATTGGTCATTAGGAAAATGTGGTTTTAAAATTCTTCAATATATGGGAGCTGGAATTCCTGTTGTAGCTTCTGGAGTTGGAGTAAATAATGAAATTATTCAAAATGGAGAAAATGGGTTTTTAGTTAATCATAAAAATGATTGGTTTAATAAAATAAAATTACTAATTGAAAATAAGGAGATTTGTGAAAAGTTTTCAATAAATGGATATAATACGGTTAAAGAAAAGTATGATATTAATATATTAAAAAATACATATCTTGAGTCTATAAATGAAGTTACCCGACAATATTATAAAAATATAAAAGTTTTAAATTTAAATAGAGATTTCAGTTGAAATTAGAAAAACAAAAAAAAAATATTTTATATTTATCATACGATGGACTTATGGAACCACTTGGTGATTCACAAATACTCTCATATTTAAAAAATATTTCTAAAGAATATAAAATTAATTTAATAACATTTGAAAAAAAGAATGATTTAAAAAATATTAAAAAATTAAGTTTTTATAAAAAAGAAGCAAATAAATATAATATAAATTGGATTTACTATAAATATTCTAATTATCCGAAGTATATATCAACCTTTATAAATATTTCTCTAGGAAGTTTTTCATGTTTAAATTTATTTGTGCTTAAAAAAATACAGATAGTACATATAAGAAGTTATATTCCAGGTTTTATGGTTTTTATTTATTTTTACTTATTTAAATTTAAATTTATTTTTGATATGAGGGGCTTTTTACCAGAAGAGAAAATTGATAGAAATAATTGGAGTACTAATTCATTGACTTATAAGTTTTTTAAATATTTTGAAAAAAAATTAATTAAAAAGTCAGATAAAATAGTAGTACTAACATATTGTGGAAAAAAAATTTTACAAGAAAAATTTAACATAGATGAAAATAATATATTTGTAATACCCACATGTGTTGATACTAATATTTACTTGAAAAAAAGAAATATTTATAAAAAAAATATTTCAAATTTTACCATGGCATTTGTTGGATCATTAAATCGTGCATATAATTTTGATAAAATGATATCTTTATTCAAAAGAATCTTATTAATAGATAATAATTTAAAAATTTTATTTTATTGTAAGGACGAGTATAAAAATCTATATAATAAATTTATATCACAAGGGGTATCTGATAACAATTTTGAAATTAAATTTTTAAATAAAAAAAATCTTATCAAAGAAATGAAAAATATTGATATAGGCTATTTTTATTTAAATAAAAACTATTCTATTAATGCTTCTTTTCCAACTAAAATTGGTGAATTTTTTTCAACAGGAACACCAATTTTATGTAATAATTTTAATGATGATATTTCTGAAATTATTAAAGATAATAAAATAGGCTTAGTTTTTAATGATTTTGATGATGAAAAAAAAATATATTCATCTTTAATTTCTATTCTTAAAGATAAATTTATTATTAATAGGTGTAATGAATATGCAATTAATAATTTATCAGTAAATGCAGGTTCTAAAAAATATTTAAATATATATAATAATTTAATTTATTGATTATTAAATTATACATTCTAATATACAATAAATTAATATTTAACTCTATTTTTTTATGACTATTTCAATAAAATATTATTTTAACAAATCCATTAAATTAATTTCTACAAAAAAATTTAATGACTCAAGAGGGTATTTTACTGAAAAATACAACAAAAAAAATTTTAAAAAAAATAATATTAATATTGATTTTGTTCAAGAAAATTTTTCATCTTCAAAATTTAAGTATACTCTCCGTGGATTACATTTTCAAAATGAGCCATATTCACAAATTAAATTAATATCTGTTTTAAAGGGAAAAATTTTTGATGTAGTCGTTGATTTAAGAAAAAATTCTAAATTTTATAAAAAATATAAATCTTTTATTTTAAAAGAAAGTGATAATTTGCAATTATTAATTCCAAAAGGTTTTGCCCATGGATTTTGTACATTAGAGAATAATACACAAATTTTATACAAAACATCAAATTTTTATTCAAAAAATTATGAAATTACTATTGCATGGAATGATCCCGAAATTAATATTAAGTGGCCTTTCAATAATATTAAACCAATCCAATCTAATAAGGATAAAAATGCATCAAATATATCTATGTTTGAAAGAAGATTTTAAATTATATTATGAAATTTTTAATAACAGGAGGTTGTGGATTTATTGGATCATCCTTTATTAGAGCTATTGTAAATAATCCAAATTATAATATTCTAAATATAGATGCTATGACTAATAGCTCATCAATCGAATCATTGGATTCTATCAAGTTTAAAAAAAATTATCAGTTAAAAAAAAATAATATTTGTGAATTCGAAAATTTAAAAAAAATTATCTTTGAATATAATCCTGATTTTATTATTAATTTTGCTGCTGAATCTCATGTTGATAATTCAATTAAATCTCCTATTAAATCAATACATACAAACATCATCGGTACATTTAATTTATTAGAGATTACTAGATTATATAATTTTAAAAATTCTAATAATGAAATAAAATTTATTCATATATCAACTGATGAAGTATATGGATCTTTATCTAAAAATGAAAAATCTTTTGATGAGAGAAGTAAATTTAATCCTAATTCACCGTATTCTGCAAGTAAAGCGAGTTCTGATCATTTAGTGAGGGCTTGGAATAAAACTTATGGTTTAAAAACTATTACAACTAACTGTTGTAATAATTTTGGTCCATGGCAATTTCCAGAAAAATTAATTCCTGTAATTATTTATAATTGTATTTATAAATATAAAATACCTGTTTATGGAAATGGATTAAATATTAGGGAGTGGATTTATGTTGATGATCATGCCGAAATTATTAATCAACTATTAACTAAAGGTCATTATGGTGAGACTTATAATATAGGATCAGGAATAGAAATTTCTAATTTAGATTTAGTAAAATTAATTTGTAAGATCTTCAACACAAAATTTAAAACATTTAATTATTTGAATCTAATTAATTTTGTCGAAGATAGGAAAGGTCATGATTTTCGATATTCAATTAATTCAAATAAAATACTAGATTTAATTGATGATTTTGTGTTTAAAGATTTCGAGTTTTATTTGCAAAATACAGTTGATTGGTATTTAGAAAATATAGAATGGCTTAATAGTAAAGTTTCTATATTTAAAAAAAATCAATATGAAAAATAGAATTAATATATTAATTACAGGTGCTGAGGGCCAATTAGGCCAATCATTTATAGAATTAAAAAATAAAAAATTTAATGTAATCTCTTTTTCAAAAAAAAAATTAGATATAACTAAGTATAATGATTGCAAAAATAAGATAAATCAACACAATCCAAAATATATTATAAATTGTGCTGCATATACAGATGTTAAAAAGGCTGAGGTTTTTAAAAAAAAAGCTAAATTAATTAATTCTACTGGACCATTTCATTTGGCAAAATTATGCTTTCAATACAATATAATTTTAATTCATATATCTACTGATTTTGTATTTGATGGAAAAAAAAATAAACCTTACCTAGAAACAGATAAATGCATACCTTTATCTATTTATGGAAAAACTAAATTAGAAGGTGAAAAAAATATCACTAATACAATGAAAAAATTCTACATTATAAGAGTATCCTGGCTATATGGTTTAGGATCAAATAATTTTGTTAGTAAGGTTTTGAGTAACGGTTTTAAAAATAAATCAATCAAAATAGTTGATAATGAATTTGGAATACCAACATTTACATATGATTTAGTTAATTGTATTTATAAAATAATAAACAAAACTGAAAATAAAAAAACTGTTATATTTGGGATATATAATTTTTCAGGTTTTGGTCAAAGAATATCTAGGTATCAATTTGCTAAAAAAATATTTGATATATCAAAAATATATGGATATAAAGTTCCGCATATAGAAAAAATATACAATAAAACTGATATACGTCCCAAATATTCAAAACTGAATATTAATAAGATTATTGAAAATTTTTCTATTAAGAAAATTAATTGGAAAATTTCTTTAAAAACAATGTTAAAAATATATTTTAAGAATCAATTATGAAGGGTATTATTTTAGCAGGCGGTACTGGCTCTAGACTTTCACCATTGACAATATCTGTTTCTAAGCAATTATTACCTGTGTTTGATAAACCAATGATTTATTATCCTTTATCTACATTAATTGAAGCTGGAATAAAAGATATTTTGATTATAACTACACGTGAAAGTCAGAAACAATTTATTAGTTTATTGGGTGATGGATCTGAATTTGGTATTAATTTACAATATCAGTTTCAAGAAAAACCCAATGGTATCGCTGAATCATTTATAATTGGAGAAAAATTTATTGGTAAAGATTCTGTAGTATTAATTTTAGGAGATAATATTTTTGGAAATATTAATTTTGATAATATTAGTAATATTTTAAGAAATAAAAATTTTGGTTCCATAATTTTTTCTATAATTGTTGATCAACCTGAAAGATATGGAGTAATTAAATTTAAAAATAAAAAAATTATTTCAATAACAGAAAAACCAAATAAATATATTTCAAATAATGCTATTACTGGACTTTATTATTTTGATAACAATGTAATAAATATTTCCAAAAAATTATCTTTTTCCAAAAGAAATGAACTTGAAATAGTTGATATATTAAATATATATTTAAAGAAAAAGAAATTAAATCATAATATCTTAGGTAAAGGTAATTTCTGGTTAGATGCTGGAACTCCTAGATCACTTTTGCAATCTTCTCAATTAATTCAAACTATTCAAGATAGACAAAGATATTTAATTGGCTCCCCTGAGGTTGCTGCTTTCAATAATGGTTTTATAACGTTATCTACACTTAAGAAAAAAATAGAAAAACTAAATAATTCGGCTTATAAAGATAGTCTCATTAATTTTTTTCTTTAATTTTAATTATTTAATCAATTAAATTATCTATATTATGAAATTTAAATAATTATGTGTGGAATAAATGGTTTTTTATTAAGCGATCAATATAATATATCTAATATTAATCCTATATTGGATAAAATGATTGATGCTATTTCACATAGAGGTCCTGATGATAGTGGTAAATGGATAGATAATAAAGATTTAATTGGCTTTGGTCATAGAAGGTTATCAATCCTTGATTTATCTAAAAACGGTTTGCAACCAATGTTTTCCCATAATAATAGATATATTATTTCTTATAATGGAGAAATTTATAATCATTTAGAATTAAGAAAATTTTTAATTAATTATGGTGAGGTTAATTGGAAAAGCACTTCTGATACTGAGACTCTAATTGAAAGTATAAATCTTATAGGTTTGGAAAATACATTAAATTTTGTCAAAGGAATGTTTGCTTTTGCATTATACGATAAAAAATTAAAAAAATTAAATTTAGTTAGAGATAGATTCGGAGAAAAACCATTATATTATGGCTGGTCAAATGGAAATTTTTTGTTTGCTTCAGAGCTTTTTTCTATTGAAAAATTTAATCTATTTGAAAAAAGAATAAATCTTAAATCTTTAAATTTTTATACTCAATGTCAATATGTTCCAGCCCCATATACAATTTATGAGAATATATTCAAAGTGGAACCTGGAAAATTAATAAGTCTAGATTTAAATAGCAAATATATTCCAAATAAAAATATAATTATAAAAAATTGGTGGTCATTAAATGACTGCATCAAAGAATCAAAATTAAGTCAAATTTATAATAAGGAAGAGATTTTAAAAATCAGTCATCAAAGCATTAAGGATTCAGTAAAATCTCAAATGATTTCTGATGTTCCAATTGGCAGTTTTCTTTCTGGAGGTATAGATTCCACTTTGATTACATCTGTTATGAATACTTATTCAAATAAACAATTAAAAACTTTTACAATTGGTCTTAAAGATAAAAAATATGATGAATCAGTATTTGCTAAAAAAATTGCTAATTATTTAGGAACAGAACATCATGAATTTCAAATTTCTGAAAAAGATATGTTAAATCAAATTTCAAATATTCTCTCAATTTACGATGAACCTTTTGCAGATAGTTCTCAGATCCCAACTTCAATTTTAAGTCGTTTTGCTAAAAAAGAAGTTTCTGTTATTTTAACTGGTGATGGGGGTGATGAAATTTTTGGAGGCTATAACAGATATATATGGGCTGAAAATTTATGGAAAAAAATTTACTGGATTCCCCCAAAATTAAGATCTATTGTAGCAAAATTATTTCTTAATATACCATTATATTTATGGAGTCCCTTGCTTTCAATCTTGTATTTGTTCAAATCAAACACATTAAAGGTAAGTCAGCTTGAAGATAAGATATATAAAATTTCAATGAAATTAAGAAATACAAAAAATTTTATGGATTTATATTTTAGTTTAATCACAGAATGGAAAGATTATGATGAATTATTTATAGATAAAAGTTATAATTATAAAGATATATTTAATAATCAATTTGAAAATATAAATTTAAATAACACTGAAATCATGATGTCTAATGATTCTTTGACTTATCTTCCTGATGATATCTTGTATAAAGTTGATAGATCTGCAATGTCTTATGGTTTAGAAACCAGGGTACCATTTTTAGATACAGAAGTTACAAAGTTAGCATGGCGAGTTCCGATAAGTGAAAAAATAGATCAAAAAAATAAAAAAGGTAAAACTATTTTAAGAAATTTATTGAATGAATACATGCCTTCAAATTTATATGATAGATCAAAAATGGGATTTTCAATTCCTTTAGCAAATTGGATAAAAAATGGTTTAAGAGAATTTACTTTTGACAATTTAAACTCAATTAATATTAAAAATGATGGGTACTTTGATCATAAAGTTGTCCAGAAATTTCTGGATGAACATATGTCTGGAAAAAGAAACTGGCAATACAAACTATGGTCAATTATCGTATTTCAAAATTGGTTAAGTAACAGAAAAACTTAGACAACTATGGAATTATATTTATTAGTAATTTCTATACCTGCTTTGGCATCTTTATTGCCAAATAATGTAAGTAAAGACAACTCTTTAATATTTAGTTTTTGGTATTGTGTATTTTTGACTTTTTTATTTGGATTGAGACATGAAGTTGGAGGTGATTGGATAAATTATATTTATTTATTTAATAATATTAATGATCTTTTTGATCCATTTAGTCTAAATCTTCTAGAATCAGATTATATTTTTGATTTATCTAATTGGTTAGCTTATAATTTTAATCTAAGTATTTACTATGTAAATTTTTTTAATTCAGCCATTTTTTTTTTAGGATTATTTTTTTTTGCGATTAAACAACCATTTCCCTCAATGGTTTTTTTAGTTGCGGCTCCATATCTAATAATTGTTATAAGTACAGGATATGTTCGTCAAGCATCAGCTCTAGGCTTAATTCTTTTAAGTATGAATTTTTTGATGAATAAGCAAATTAAAACATATGTATTTATTATTTTGATAGCATCTTTTTTTCATAAGACAGTTGTAATGCTTTTAATTTTTTTACCAATGTTTTTTTTAGAAATAAAGTTACCTAATTTAAATAAAATTAAAGTTAACTATTTGTTAACATTTATAATTTGCACTCCATTAATCTATTATTTTTTCTATTATATTTTACAAAAACAATTTGAGTTTATTTTTATTAATTATTTAGGTGCTAATATGCACTTTGTTTCCAAGGGTGCTTTATTTAGAAGTGGAATTTTTTTATTTTCAGCTATTTTATTTATTTTATTTTCCAAAAAATTAACAAAAAATGTATTTGAAAGAAAAGTTTATAGTATATATGGATTTGCAACAATTATAATTTCTTTATTTGTATTTAATTATTCTAGTGCAGTAGATAGATTTTTAATCTATTTTTATCCATTACAGTTATTTGTTTTTTCACGTTTACATTTAATTTTCAATGATCATTCTAATAGAATATTTTACAATATTTTAGTTATATGCTTCTTTTTTTTAGTTTTTTTTGTTTGGGTTTTCTTTGGACAGTACTCTAATCATTGGATACCTTTTAATAATATTTTTTTATGAGATTAAATAATTGAAATGAATAAAAAATTGGATAACTTACAAAATAATTTATATTAATCTTTAAAATTTGGCATGAAAATTAAAAAAAAAATTATTATAATAACCTCTAATAGCTCTTGGAATATTACTAATTTTAGAATTAACTTAGTTAAAGAATTTATTAATAATTATTTAATTGTAGTTGTTGTACCTGATGAAAATAAATATACTGAATATTTAAGGAAAATTGGCTGTAAAGTTTACATAATTAAATATTCAAGAAGAGGAATAAATCTTTTAGATAATCTATTAGTTTTATTTAAATATATATTTTTATTTATTAAGATTAAACCGGACTATATTTTTCCTTTTACAATTAAGCCAAATATTTTTTCATCAATTGCTTCTAAATTTATTAAAACAAAAACAATAAATAATATTACTGGCCTAGGAAATGTTTTTATAGAAAAAAATTTTATAAAAAAAATAATTATTATTTTATACAAAATTTCATTTAAAAATTCATCTAAAATTTTTTTCCATAATGAAGATGATTTAAATTATTTTTTAAAAAAAAAGATTGTTAATAAAAATATAGGGAAGGTGATTCCAGGTTCAGGTATAAATTTGAATATTTTTAAATACCAAAAACCATTAAAAAAAATTGATAGTAATTTTGTTTTTTTATATTTGGGTAGGTTAATTACAGACAAAGGTATTTTGGTTCTTTTAGATTCTGTAGAACTGATAAAAGAAAAATATCCTAATATTAAATTTAAACTAGTTGGTGAATTAGATAGTAATGATAAAAACTATAATAAAATTTACGATAAAATTCAAAATTTAGATAAGAGAAATTTGACTTATTATTCTCATACAAATGATATCATGTCTTTCTATAGAGAAGCTGATTGTATCATATTACCTTCATTTAGAGAGGGATTGCCAAGAACTTTATTGGAAGCATCAGCTCTTGGAGTGCCTATAATAACTACTGATGTCCCCGGATGTAATAGATTAATTAAAGACAATTATAATGGTTTTCTTTGTAAAGTTAGTGATAAAATGGATTTATGTAAGAAAATAATAGAATTTATTGAGTTAGATTATGCTATTAAATTAGATTTTACTAAAAATGCAAGGTCAAAAGTTGAAAATTTTTATGATGAAAGAATAATTATAAATGAATATAAGAAATCAATATATGATTAATAAAGAGACAGATAAAAGCAATATCACCATAACTATAATTGCTCCATGTTATAATGAAGAATCTAATATTAATGAATTTTATTCAAGAATCATTAAATCCCTTAATTTATTAAAGATAGAACATTATCAGTTAATTTTTGTTGATGATGGATCTCAGGATAATTCTTGGGATTTGATTAGAAAAATTAATATTAATGATTCTAATACTGTAGGAATAAAATTGTCACGAAACTTTGGTCATCAAAATGCAATAATATCGACATTTGATTATATCAGGGGTGATTATATTTTATTCATTGATGTTGATTTGCAAGATCCACCTGAATTATTAATAGAAATGTATAATAACATAATAAGCAATGAATATAATATTATTTATGGAAAAAGAATTAAAGCAAGAGAGGGATTTTTCAAAAAATTCTTTTCTAAAACATTCTATTTTATCTTTAACTTAATTTCAGAAACAAAAATACCTAGTGAAGTCTCTGATTTTAAGATGATAGATCAAAAAGTTTTTAAAATATTAAAAAATTTAGATGAGCAAGAGCCATTTATTAGGGGACTAATTTCTTGGACTGGCTTTAAGCAGTTGCCAATTGAATTTCAAAGAAATAAAAGAATGAAGGGTTCTTCTGGATGGTCTAAATTTAAAATGATTAATTTTTCTTTGTCTGCTTTTTTTGGTTTTTCATCATTTCCAATGAGGATTTCATTTTATTTTTGTTTCTTATTTATTTTCATTTTTTTTATACTTGGCTCTTATGCGCTTTATACTTATTTTAATGGAATAAATATTCCTGGATGGACCAGTATTTTTTTGATAATTATTTTCTTTAATATAGTTCAATTTTTTATATTAGGCTTAATAAGTGAATATACTGGTAGAATATATTATGAACTAAAACGAAGACCTCGATTTATTATAAATGAAATTTCTAAAAGAAATTAATGAATTTGATTAAAAATATTTTATTTTATATAAGGTTTGTATTATTTAGAAATTATAGAGAAAAAAAACTAATAAAAATTTTTTCACAAGAGATAAAAAAATTATTTTATAAAGATAACACATCTTATCGAATACTTGATTTTGGCTCAGGTATGCAACCAATAATTATTTGTGATTTAATAAAATTGTTAAATAATAATGATAAAAATATTACTTTTTATGCTGACTGTTATGATTTTTATGATGAAAAAAAACTTAATATTTTAAATCTGAGTAATAAAAATATAAATTTTTTTCATTTGAATAATTTAAATTTAAAAAATAAATATGACTTATCTTTAATCATTGATGTTTTACATCATATAGATATGACAACTTTGGATAAGCACAAGAAGATATTAAGTGATATTAAATTAATTAGTTCGTATATATTTATCAAAGATCATTTTCAATATAGTTTGATTTCTAATTTTATTCTAAGATTAATGGATTTTGTTGGTAATTTTCACAACAATGTTTTTTTGCCTAAAATTTATTTTACAGAAAAAATTTTTTTAAGATTTATAGATGAATGCAAAATTAAAGAAATTAAAAGAATAACTAACCAAAAATTTTACAGATTTTATTGGTTTTTTTTCTCCAATCCCAAATTGCATTTTATATCAATATTGGAGTCAAAAAAAAATGATCAATAATAGTAATTATATATTTCCAATTTTATTATTATCTTTAATTTTTTATTTATTATTTAATACAGGTATTCATGGAGATGATTACACTGCCTTTGATATAGCAGGAAGGTCAAGTTTATTAGATTTTTTATCTTGGACACCGACTGCAAGAGGTCAAAATTTTTTTGGAATTTTTAATCATTATTTTTTTTATTGGATATATGAAGTTTTTGATAAAGAAAATACATTTATATTTGATTTTTTAAAAATATTAATTAATTTTTTTAGTATTGTTTTAACTTATTCTTTTTGCACTTGTTTTTTAGATAAAAACAGATCATTATTCTTTGCGATCTTTTCTGTCCTTTCCTTAACTCATGATTCTACACTTTATTGGTATATGACAGCACCTTATATCTTTACTGCATCTTGTATTTTTTTTTCATATTTTCTTGTAGAAAAAAATTATATTAAATTTGGGTTATTTTTTTTATTTATATCTGTTTTTTTATCATATTCTTCTCCACCATATTTGTTTGGTATTTCAATTATATTTCTTTTAAATAGAAGTTATAAGAAATTTTTTATATTCATATTACCTGGTTTTTGTTATTTAGCTTACTATTTCTACTTTGGAATTTTTTTAGAAAATGAAATAAGAATAAACAACAATCTATCCTTATATATTTTTGTTAAAAATTTTGTTATTCAATTTCTCTCTTCATTAGAATCTGTATTTGGACCATCTTTGTTTTTTAAATTTTATTATTCTGCAATAAATATTAGTATTATTTCTTTCATTATCATGTTTATTTTTTTGTTTTTTTTGTATTTTTTTATTCCTAATTCAAAAAAATATATAGATCATAAGTTGCTCTTTGGTTTAATTTGTATTTACATGCTTTCATTATTTATGTTTTCATTAACTGGCTTATATACTCAGTCTCCTTTTAATCTTGGAAATAGAGTTACTATATATAGTACATTATTATTAAGTTATTTTTTGTGTATATTTGTAAAAAATAAAAACTTTCTTATTTTTTTCCTTTTTATTTTTTTAATTCCAATTTTTGGTCTTTCAGATCATTGGAAGCAATGGAATATTAATCAAAAAATTATTATAAATAATATTGAAAATAATAAAAATTTAAAAAATATTGGTAAAGATAACACATTAATTATTGTAAATAATCTTTATAGTAAATTGGGTATTTTTTCACATATAGAATTCTTTTCTATGCCATGGGTGGTTAGATCTATATTTCGTAATACTACTGACACTAAAAATTTTATGGTATTAAGTGAATATTCAAAAATTTATGATAATAAAATTTTTGATTCAAAATTTAATGAGACAATTAAAATAGAAAATAAAATATTTAAATATGATACTAATACAAATATATTAACTAGTTTAGATATTAAGCAACTAAAACAAGAACATTTATCTTTAAATAAAGAATATAGGCATTGGATCCAGTTTAAAAATAATTCTTTTATTAATAAATTTATAATTTATTTAAATCCTAGATTAAAAATGTATATAGACAAAAAATGAAAAATATTAAAATATGTGTTATTGGATTAGGTTACATAGGATTACCATTATCATTAGCTTTTGACAAATATTTTAAAGTTATTGGTTATGATACAAATCAAACAAGAGTCAATGAATTAAAAAAATATTTCGATAGAAATTTTCAATGCTCAAAAAATGTACTGAAGAAAAAAAACAAATTAAAATTTACTTTTGATGAAAAAAAAATAAAAAATTGTAATGTTTTTATAATTACGGTTCCTACACCTATTAATAAAAATAAAACCCCAAATTTAAATCCTTTAAAATTAGCTTCAAAAAAAGTAGCTAAATATTTAAATTTTAATGATGTTGTTATTTATGAGTCAACAGTGTTTCCTGGAGTTATTGAGGATTACTTGGTGCCAATATTGGAAAAAAATAGTAAATTGAAATTTAACATTGATTTCTTTTGTGGATATTCTCCAGAGAGATTAAATCCAGGAAGTGATTTTCAAGACTTAACAAAAATAATCAAAATAACATCTGGTTCTAATATACAAACTTCTAAATTTGTTAACAACTTATATAAAAAAATTATTAAAGCAGGCACGTATAATGTAGAGTCAATAAAAATAGCTGAGGCAGCAAAAGTAATTGAAAATGTTCAAAGAGATTTAAATATTGCTTTAATAAATGAACTACATCTTATATTTAATAAATTGAATTTAGATACTTACAAGATACTAAATGCAGCTAAAACTAAATGGAATTTTTTAAATTTTGTTCCTGGCCTTGTTGGGGGTCATTGTATTGGGATTGATCCATATTATTTAACTTATCAATCAAAAAAAAATGGATATGATCCTAAAATAATATTAGCTGGAAGAAAAATTAATGATGATATGAGTTTATCATTGTCTAAAATTTTTATAAATTCCATGAAAGAAAAAAAATTATTAAATGAACATTCTAAATTGTTATTACTTGGCTTTACTTTTAAGGAAAATTGCAATGATATTAGAAATACTAAAATTGTAGATATATATAAAATTCTAAAATCTAAATATGATAATACTTATATTTTTGATCCAATCGCTAACTTAAAAGAAGTTAAAAACACCTATAATATAAATTTAATTAAATATCCAAAATATGATTATTATGATGGTATTTTATTACTAGTTTCACATAATTATTTTAAAAAAATTGGTTTAAAAGAAATTAAAAGTTTTATTAAAGGAAGTGGATTAATATATGATTTTAAAAATTTTTTTTCAAAAGGAGTTAATATTAAGGTCGAAAAAAAATGAGTAAATTTATTATGTTTTTATTTTTTGGTGTTTTATTACAATCAATTTTTTTAATTTTTTATTCAAAAATTGCACATAAAATTGGTTTAATAGATATTCCTGACTCTAGAAAAAGACATATTGGTAATATTCCTTTAGTTGGAGGGTTATCAATTTATTCATGTTTCTTTTTTTTTTTTTTAGTCATAAATACTACTTTACTCCATAAAATAATTTTTTTATCCTCATCATTAGTTTTTATTGTAGGTCTTTATGATGATAAATTTAAACTAGGTGTCTCTGAAAGGTTTTTTTTCCAAATGCTAGCTTGTTTAATAGTTATTGGATTTGGTATTAGAATTTATGATATTGGTGACTATCTTAATATAACTGTACAATTAGGTGGATTTGGACTTTTATTATCTCTTATAACTATTATTGCTTATACTAATGCTATTAATTTTTCGGATGGTTTGGATGGATTAGCTTCTGGTTTAATTTTAAATTGTTTAATGTCAATAATATTATTTAGTTTTTTAAATAATAATTTTACTGATCTTGAGCCTTTAATTTTTTTATTATTTATGATTATTATTTTTTTATTTGCAAATCATGGTCTTTTTTTTAATAAAGTATTTTTAGGAGATAGTGGTTCAACGGCTCTTGGTTTTCTTGTTTCATGCTATTTGGTTTACTTTACTTTACCCGATCATAGGTTTTTTCATCCAGTTTTAACTTTGTGGGCAGCTCCTTTACCTATTTTTGATTTATTAAATGTTTTTTTCCTAAGATTATTAAATGGTAAAAATCCTTTTAGGCCAGACAGAATGCATCTTCATTTTTTATTATTAAATACAAATATTTCAAAAAAAATAATACCTTTTTTTATGATTTCTTTATCAATGATATTAAGTTTGTTGGGTTATATGTTGTTTATTTTACTTGGATCAATACATTCCATTGTTTTTTTTATTTTTTTATTCTTTATTTATGTTCGATTTTCTTTATATTTAAGTAGAATAAATCAAAATTAATGTTTATTTAAAAAAATTAATGTTTACTTCTAAAAAAAAATTGAAAAATTTAAATAATAAAGATTTTTTTTTAAATGGATGGTTATCAATACCAAATGGATTCACTGCAGAGGCTATGAGTAAAATGGGATGGGATTCTATAACTATAGATATGCAGCATGGACAAAATGACTATAGTACATCGATTTCCATGCTACAATCAATTGCAGCAAGTGAAACTATGACTTTCTCTAGAGTTCCATGGAATGAGCCTGGAATTATAATGAAAATGTTAGATTTAGGTGTTTTGGGAATTATAGCTCCTATGATTAATTCTAAAAAAGAATGTGAAGATTTTGTATCTTACTGCAATTATCCACCTAAAGGTCAAAGAAGTTTTGGTCCTATGAGGGCTCAACTAATCTATGGTTCTGATTATTATGAAAAAGCAAATGATGAAATTATAACTTTAGCTATGATAGAAACTAAAGAAGCTGTTGAAAATATTGATGATATCCTATCAGTGCCTAATTTGACAGGAGTATATGTTGGCCCTGGAGATATGTGCTCTTCTTATGGTTTTAAACCACAGTTTGATGTAAAATTTGATCCAATTTATTCTAATATTAAAATGATTGCAGAAAAGACTAATAAATTAGGAAAGATTGCGGGAATACATAATGGGACTTCACAATATGCTAAAGAGATGGTTAGTCTTGGATATAAATTTGTTACTGTATCTTCTGATTTTAGATCAATGTCTACATATGCACAAAATATTGTAAATGAAATGAAAAATTCTACAAATAAAGAATCTAAAAGTTCTGCTTATTAAGCTTTTATAACTTTTTTAGAACATTAATTAATTTTTCAACATCTTCATGGGTATTGTAGTGAACCATACTAGTTCTTACTACCCCATCATCAACATCGATTCCTAATGCTTTAAGGCATCTCCAAGCATAAAAATTATCATTTCTAGTCGCAATTCCATTTTTCACTAATTGATCACTTATCTTTTTTGATGACTGATTAACAAAAGTAAAAGCAATTGTTGGAGCTCTGTTTTTATTTTCTATTTTCTTTTTACCTATTAGCTTAATATCATTACGTGAGTTCAAGTATTCTAGTAATGGATTTGCAATTTGTTCTTCATGATTAGAAATTAATTCATTAATTTTTTCTATTTTTTTTCTAAGAGTATTATTTTCATCAGGAAAATGATGATTATATAAATTATTAAAGTATTCATATATTCCAACTAAACATGACAGCTCTTCATGATTTGGACCTCCTGGATTTAAGGTATAGGGAACATCACCTTCCAAAAATTCATGATTTTGATTAGGAAGTTGATTTAAAATTTCTTTTTTACCATATAATAAACCTAAGTGTGGTCCGTAAGTTTTGTATAAACTGAAAGTATAAAAATCTACATCAAGATCTTTTACATTAGGCAATCCGTGAGGCGCATAAGATACGCCATCACCAACTAGAAAAGCATTATATTCATGAACAAGTTTTGCAATAGATTGAAGATTATTAA
>Ga0187827_10003845_pt1 | contig 18929 bp, 20 predicted proteins | sample ETNtaG_39_FD_167969 | JGI IMG/M metagenome (GOLD analysis project Ga0187827, IMG submission 167969) | Marine microbial and viral communities from oxygen minimum zone, Eastern Pacific Ocean - ETNP2014_SV_150_PacBio MetaG (Illumina Assembly) | ecosystem: Environmental > Aquatic > Marine > Hypoxic... | reverse complement strand
CTTTGTGTCATCAGGCAACTGATGAGGGAGCGGATAAGGTTTTAGTTAGAGTTGCAAAGTTTATTGATGAATTATTGGTCAAGTTGTATAAACAAAAGCCGTTTTATAATGCAGAATCAGGAATGGATATTATTGGCTCGCTTGTATTATGCTTAGCTCCTCACACTTCTGCGGCCATGCTTGGCAGGATTATAGGTTTTTCAAAGACTCAAGGATTTTATGCGCATCCTTTGGTGCATGCAGCTACAAGGAGGGATTGTGATGGTGATGAAGCATCCGTTATCCTTTTAATGGATGCGCTGCTTAACTTTTCAAGGCAGTTCCTCCCAGCCCATAGAGGTTCTGTGCAGGATGCTCCTCTTGTACTGACTACAAAGCTCATCCCTTCTGAAGTTGATGACATGATATTTGATATGGACACTGTCTGGAAATATCCACTTGAACTGTATGAAGCAGCTTTAGAGTATAAGGCGCCATGGTCATTAAAAGTAGAACTGTTTGCAGACAAGCTTAAATCTGAGGACATGTATCTAGGGACTGGTTTTACCCATGATACTTCTGATATTAATTTAGGAGTTAAGTGTTCTGATTATAAGTTGCTGCCTTCTATGCAGGATAAGCTGAAGGGGCAGATGGATCTTGCTGAGAAGATTAGGGCTGTTGATGCGCCTGAAGTTGCTAAGTTTGTTATAGAGAAGCATTTTTTGAAGGATATTAAAGGAAATTTAAGGAAGTTTTCTATGCAGCAGTTCAGATGCGTCAAATGCAATGAAATTTATAGAAGGCCACCATTGATTGGGAAATGTGTTGAATGTGGAGGTAAGATTATTTTTACTATTCCTGAAGGAGGCGTTGTCAAGTATTTAGAGCCTTCTATGAGCTTGGCTACTAAGTATGGCGTTCCCAACTATCTTGTGCAGACTCTTGAATTAACTAAGAGGAGAGTTGAGAGCGTGTTTGGTAAAGATAAAGAGAAGCAGGAAGGCTTAGGCAAATGGTTTGGATAACTTTTTTCTCAGCAATAGGATAAATATTTAAACCAGAATATTCTTCATTAGGATATGATTAAAGCAGTTATTTTTGATTTAGACGGTACTTTAGTTGACTCGCTCCCATTAATAATTGAGTTAGCTAACAGATTTTCAGAGAAGTTTGGCTATAAAAAGATTGAGAATATTCCAGCCTTGCGTAATAAAGGTATAGGTGAGATTATAAAAGATTTAGGATTGCCTATCTATAAACTTCCCTTGCTTATTAAGAAGATGAGAAGAAAAGCAAAAGATAAGCTTAAGGACGTTAAAATATTTGAAGGGATTAAGAGTGTTATTGAAAGGCTGTCAAAGAAATATGCTATAGGCATACTTACCACAAATTCAAAGAAGTATGTTAAGTATATGCTTAGGAGAGAGAAAATAACCTGCGTTAAATTTGTTTTTAGCAGCAGCTCTTTGTTTGGTAAGGATATAGTTTTGAGGAAGATATTGAAGAAGAGAGGACTTAAGAATGATGAGATTGTGTATGTTGGAGATGAATTAAGAGATATTAGGGCTTGTAAGAGGGTGGGTGTTAAAGTGATTGCTGTTTCATGGGGTTTTAATAGTAAGAGTTTGCTGATGAAAGGTAATCCAGACTTTATAGCTGAGAAGCCAGAGGATATTCTTAGTATTGTGAAAGGTATAAAGTAGATTAACTTTTGTTCTTATCTCTTATTTTCCCTTAGAATAGATATTGCTAGAATAATGCTGAGAAGTATAGCAACGAAAAATCCTGCAATAGAGAATATTGACAATCCTGATATCATAGGCCCTTTTCCTATGTATGAAAGCAATGCAGAGCCTATAATCAGGCTGGCGATTATCATACCATAAGTTAGCCTGTTGCTTGACTTGTCTAACTCTGAAGTGAGATTTTTTATGTCTTTGTCTTCTATGTCAACCTTTATTGAGCCAGCCTCAAGTTTGTTGAGGAAGCCAGAGGTTTTGTCAGGGATGATTTTTATGAGCTTTTTGTACTTCCAACCAGTATTTATTATGTCTTCTTTTAATTGATTAAAGCTTTGCTTTTTTATTTTTTTTATGAATGGCTTGCTTTGTTCTACCATCTTGAAGTCAGGATAATATCTTAAGGCAAGGCCTTCTAAAGTGATAAAGGTTTTTCCAAATAGGATGAGGTCAACAGGGAGTTTTACCTTGTGCTTATGAGCCAGTTCGAATATGTCTTCCAATACATAGCTTACTTTTACATCGCTTAGAGAGTTGTCTTGCAGAGGCCTTATGAGATCTTCTAAGTCCATCCTAAATCTACTGCGACCCTCTTTTGTTGATAGCCCCATGTCTGTAAGTGCGTCTATTATCTTGTCAGGCTCATTTTCAATTATACCATAGAATACTCCAATTGCTTTGTTTTTTAGTTCATCATCAAAGTAGCCTACAATCCCAAAGTCAACAAAAGAGATAGTACTGTTTTTGCTTACTAGGATATTTCCTGGATGAGGGTCTGCATGGAAGAAGCCATGGACGAATACTTGTGTTAGTATAGCATCAAATCCATTTTTGATTGCTTTCTTTATGTTACAATGTTTCTTTTTTATTTTTTTAATGTCGTGAAGCTCGGTTCCGTCTATATATTCTAGTGTTAATATTTTGCTTGTTGTGTGTTCATCTATGACTTTGGGTATTTTTACAGTCCTACTATCTTTGAAGTTATAGTAGAACCTTTTTGCATGCTTGGCTTCTATTCTGAAGTCAAGTTCCTGTCTTGTCCAGGTTTCAAACTCTTTTACTATGGTAATAGGGGAATATTCTCTTAATCTTGGAATATGTTTCTCTAAGAGATTGGCAAGGAAGAACATGATGCTTATGTCCTCTTCCATAGTTTCTCTTATTTTAGGCCTTTGAACTTTTACTGCAACCCTTTGCCCATTTTTCAGCTTTGCTTCATGTACTTGGGATATTGATGCAGAAGCAATTGGAGCTTTTTTGAAGTAAGGGAATATTTCTTTTAATGGTTTTTTGAGTTGTTTTTCTATTTCTTCTTTTATGTCTTCAAAAGGAACGGGTTTTGCCTTGTCCTGCAGCTTTTCAAGCTCTATTATATAATCTGGAGGTATTAAGTCAGGTCTTACACTTAGCAGCTGTGCGAGTTTTGTGAATGCGCCGCCAAGCTCTTCAAATACACGCCTAATTTTGTAAGGGCCATCGTTTTTTTCTTCAAATTGTTTGGTTTGCAGTCTTTTGTGCAACGGCAAGTGGTGCTTTAGATGAAGTTTGTGTATTATGAATCCTAACTCGTATTTTAATAATGTATTTAGAATATGCTCAAACCTCTTAAAATTTCTGATTGAACGGAATATGCTCATTTTACCTCTTTTATTTAGTTTGATTAGGTTGGTTAGAGGTTATTAAGTTTTTGTTTTTTTAAATTGTGGGTTTTTGGCAGTAATTTTATAAGTTAATAACCAATTAGGTTCCTATGGAAGACATTAATGAATACATTGACAAGTTTTTCAGGCCTTATAATGATGGAGAGTTGAAGTTAGGAGGAGTAGATAGGGATGTGCTTAATCATTTTCTTGAGGAGCATGTGTATAAAAATATTGATTTGTGGGATATTGAAGGAAGATATAGGAAGTTGTATGATTTGTTTAAAGGAGTGAGAGATGAAGAGTTATATGAAGATGAGTTTTTGTCTGCAGATGCACTTAGTGGTATGCTTGATGAAAAGTGTTTAACAGATCTGGAAGAACTGTATGCAGAGTCTGCATATGTTAAGAGGCAGATTGAGAAAGCAGCTAGCATTGGGGGAGTAAGGTTAGTGCCTTAATATTTCTATTAAATCTTTCAGGCTTATATCGCTTCTTAATCCCAATGCATCAAAATGCGTTTCTGAGCAGTTGTTGGTTTTTCTTATGGCTTTTATCAATTCTTCTTTCTTTGGGATGGAATCTATTTTGTAGTGCTTACAGATTTTGTGGATGTTGTAGAAACAGCTTTTGTTTATTTGGGATTCTTTTGAGATAGTGGTTAGGAAGGATTGTAGTGCTTTTTCTTTGGTTAGCTTTTTCATTGTTTTTGATAGTTTTGTGTCCCATAAACTACCTAACCATAATGGTCCTGCGTAGTCTAATTCCTTTTTGCATATAGGACAAACTTTGTTGAAGATATGGTTTGTTGGTTCTCTGTATAGACAGCTTTTACAGTAAACTATGTAACCATGTTGTTTCATTATATCATCAACTTTCTGCTTTCCTTTTTCACACACTAAGAACGTTCTAAAATAATGCTCTTTTGAGTAGGAGAATATTGGTGTTAACGCCTTATCAAACTGTGAAGCTATTAACTGAACCTTTCTTATTAAGATTCTTAAGCCTGTTTCATGCATGAATTCGTTTTTTAGAGGTTTTGACCAGTACTTTCTTAGACATGGTTTTGGGAAGGTTCCTGACATACAGCCAGTATCTGTGGCCGTTACTGCTAAGATTCCTTCTCTTGCCAACCTTTTCATTGAACTATCTAAGAAATCAGAAGGATCTCCGAATGGGTCAATATCAATGTAGTCAAAACCTTTTGATGATAAGAGGAAGTTGTTTGCATCTTTGTTGTAGACTTTGATTTTATTTTTTAGTTTGTTCAGTTTTAGGTTTTGTTTTATTAGTTTGTAGGAGGTTGTGTTGAGATCGTTGAAAGAGATGTTTTTTACTTTGGCTTTTTTTAGTTCTAGCAGAAACCTAATCCCCCTCACACCAGAGGCCGATAAAGGCAATCCTATCTGCATACTCTTTTTATTTATGGAATTCAACAAAAGAACAGAAACATCTCTATTAGACTTCATCACAGGGTTATAAAATACTGGCAGTTCCTTACTCACCTTTTTTTCAACAGGTATTTTAATTGATGCTTTGCCTTCTTTAATTAATTTATACATAATCTAATAAATTCTTAAAGGGTTATTAAAGATTTTGTTTACAGCACTAAAACAACCTAAACCCTTTCCCTTCTTTAGTGCCGATAATCCCACCATCAACTATTTTGAAAATAAATTCTTTTTGCTCTGCTATGCTTCTATGCTTAATGAGAATGCATCTTCTGTTTCTGTTAGGCGTTATTTGCAGCTCAATAAGGCACTTGCTAGTATACTTGAGAATATCTCCTCCTACTATGTTAACTTTCTCTTTATTCTCAAAATTTGCATAAACTTGATTGGTAACAATAATAGGTATATTTGATTTCTTAGTCAGCTCTGCTAAATAGCTTAATTGTTTTCCAAGCTCTCTATTAATTTCATAAACATTATCACAATTGCTGAATTCAAGTCTGTATAATGTAGCGATTGTATCTACTATGATTAGGCCGATGTTGTCTGATTTAAGGTCGTTTAGCTTTCTGAAGGCTTTTTTCTGCTCTTCAAAGCTGGCCGGCTTTAGAAATATAATCTCTTCCAGAATTTTTTTATGGTCAAAGGCTATTTGTTTTGCCCGTTCTACTGAGAAATTGTTTTCTGTGTCTATGTAGATTACTTTTTTGCCTGCTCTTACTGTGTTGATTGCGCAGAGAATGCATAGGTTTGTTTTACCAGAACCAGCAGGGCCATAGATGGTTGTTATGGTATCTTTTTCATAACCTCCTTCTAATAATCTGTCCAGTATTTTGCTTCCAGAAGGTAATCTCATTAGTGTGATTAATTAATTAGGACCTGTGAAGTCGCAAGAATGGCATGTATATTTTGCAGCAATCTCTCTGCAGTGCTTGCATCTTACTATTTCGGTTTTACCGCAGCTAGGACAATTGAATTTGGCTGTTCCAGGCTGATTGGTTACCCTTTTCTTGCATGATGTGCATATTAACTTTTCATCTGTCATAGTATGAAGGATTGTTATTTTGTTTATAAATGTTACTTAAAATCCTATTTCCTTTTGTTTAAAAGCAATTCTCTTCATAAATTTTTAACTTATTACCATAAACTTTATATATAGTTAAACAATCGTTAAGTTTATGAAGTTAAGAATGCCTCAGGAACTGGAAGTTTGGATTGTTTTGCCTGCTATAAGAAAGGAGTTGGCAAAGGTTTTGGTTAGTGAGTATCATCTTAGCCAGAGAAATGCAGCTTCTGCTATTGGTGTTACAGAGTCTGCTGTTTCGCAGTATTTTAAGGAAAAGAGAGGGAATGATATAGTTTTTGATGAGGATGTTCTTGAAAGGATTAATCAGTCTGCGAGTAATATTGTTAATGATAAAAGCTGTGTTATAAAAGAGCTTCAAAGTGTTTGTACTTTTTTTAAGAAGACTGGAAATCTTTGTAAGATACATAAAAAAGAAGATATAAATCTACCTTGTAATTGTGAGGTTTGCGTGAAATGAAAAGAATCTATTTAGATCATGGAGCAACCACACCTGTTGATAAAGAAGTAACCAAAACAATGCTGCCTTATTTTACTGAGAAGTATGGCAATGTATCTTCACTACATTCTTTTGGAAGGGAAGCTATGGAGGCCATTGATAAAGCTAGAGAACACATAGCAAAACTAATCAATGCTGAGCCTAAAGAAATCATATTCACTTCAGGAGGAACTGAAGCAGATAATATGGCAATCAAAGAGATTGCTTTTAATAATAGAGAGAAAGGGAATCATATTATTACTTCTAAGATAGAGCATCCTGCTGTGGAAAACACATGCAAGTTCTTAGAGAAGATGGGATTTAAGATTACTTATCTTGCAGTTGACAAAGAAGGTTTTGTTTCAACAGAAGAACTAGAAAAAACAATCACAAAAGAAACAATTTTAGTCAGCATAATGCATGCTAATAATGAGATTGGGACTATACAGCCTATTGAAGAAATTGGTAAGACATGTAAAGAAAATAATATCTATTTCCATACTGATACAGTGCAGACTGTTGGCAAAGTGCCTATTGATGTTAAGAAGATGAATGTTGACCTTTTGAGTTCTTCAGCGCATAAATTATATGGACCTAAAGGAGTTGGATTCTTATTTGTTAGAGAAGGCACCAAGATTAGCTCACTTATTCATGGTGGTAATCATGAAAATGGATTAAGGGCTGGCACTGAGAATGTTACAGGCATTGTTGGCTTTGGAAAGGCCTGCGAGCTTGCTATGGAAAGAATGAATAAGAAAACAACACATTTAACAAATTTAAGAGATAAACTAATTAAAGGTGTTTTGGAAATTGAAGATTGCTGGCTGAATGGTCATCAAACAAAAAGATTGCCAGGTAATGCTAATTTTTCTTTCAAATATATTGAAGGTGAGTCTTTGCTTATGTACCTTGATGAGAAAGGGATAGCAGCTTCAACAGGCTCTGCATGTTCTACTAAAGAACTGAAGCCCAGTCATGTTTTGACTGCAATTGGATTAAAGCCAGAGGAAGCTCATGGCAGCTTAAGGTTAACATTAGGTAAAGATAATACTGAAGAAGAGGTTGATTATGTATTGAAGGTTTTGCCAGAGATTGTTGAAAAATTAAGGAAAATGAGCCCTCTTGCTAAAAACAAATAGGTGTTAAAAATGTACTCAAAAAAAGTTATGAAAATATTCAAGAATCCTAAACATATAGGAGAACTCAAGAATGCAGATGGCATTGGAAAGGTGGGTAATCCTACGTGCGGGGATGTCATGGAGATCTCTATCAAAGTAAAGAACAAAGCTGGCAAAGAGATTGTTGAGGATATTAAAGTAAAAACCTTCGGCTGTGTTGCAGCAATCTCCTCATCAGATATTTTATGCGATATGGTAAAAGGCAAAACAATTGAAGAAGTATCTGAGATTACTAAAGATGATGTTGTAAAGGAGTTAGGGAAATTGCCACCTAACAAAATTCATTGCTCGCTTTTGGCAGTTGATGCACTTAAGAGGGCTGTTGAGAACTATAAGAAGAAAAAAAAGGTTTGATTTACCCCATTGCAAAACCTGAAGGTAATTCATTATCTAGTTCAAATCGTCTGTTTTCTTCTTTTTGTAGTTCTGGCAGTGGTAGTCTTTTTTGTTCTTCTTTCTTTTCAATTCCTGGATTGTATGATGCGCTTAATTCTATTTCATTGCCATTTATGCCGTCTCTTCTAGGGTCTTCTACTCTTCTCCATCTTTCTCCATCATACCACACATATCTAAGGGGTTTGTCAGTTGGTAACATTCCATAGCCAAATATACCTTGCCTAGGTGAATAATAGTTTATCAAATCATATGGAATATTATCTTCTTTGTTTCTATCATATTCTAAATATATGCCTGGGGGGTTTATTCCTCCTTCTACTCCCACTAAATCATCAAGGCTGGCTTGCGGTATTCCTAAAGGGTTTCCAGGCTCAGCAGCATTTGCAGTAACCACTAACGCAAATGCTAATACTATAGATGTTATTGTTTTCATTTGTGTTCCCACCTCATGTTGTTTTGTGTTAATATCTGAACATTTCACTAAACTCTTCAGCTAGCTTTGGATATTCTTTCTTTATTGTTTGTGATAAGTCTTTTACATGGCAATGAGGACAGATGTCCATGTTACTGCTGCATAGAATGCAGTTGTTTGGTGATGGTTCTGCATCTTTGCTTGTTAAGCCTATATTGCAGCCTTTTTCTTCCAGCCACACATTAACTTCTTTATTCAGGCAGTTAAGGCATATGGGGTTTGTTATTGTTTTTTCGCAAACAATACATTTGCTTTCTTGCATTTTCACCAGCTCTTTTCTTTTTAACGATAAGACTACTGGGTTCTTGCAATAAAGTTAGATAACAGAAGACGATATTGCAGGAACCCGACTTTTTTTAGGCTCTCAGCAATATAGTGGTTTGATAGTGAAGTCCACTCTCATGTGACAAGAATATAATGCGTACACATTCCAATTTTGAGTGGAGTTTAACATATCAAAGCCTATCTTAGATTAACTACTATTTATATTTTGCTGTTATAGAGTATATATTTGTTAATCCACCCTCATAATCTTTTCTTTTGAAACACCTAGTTCATTAAAAGAAATTATTGTATTCACCGAAGGAACCTCTATATAATCTATATCAATATTATTTTTAATTATAGTTGTTTTCACGTTTGCAGTTATTCCACTAGCATTATTGACCACTATAGCCATCACATTATTATCTATTTCAACATTCACAGCCCCATTGTTTATAGATATATTATTCTCTTGAGAAAGATCTACTAGCTGGGAATCAACACAGCTTGTTCCGTATTGACCTGTTGCTTCTATAGTCAGATTAAAAGTGCCCGCTGTTATATCCCAATCACAAGAGGTAACATTCTGAATATCTATAGTCATATCAATCTCATACCTGTCAAAGTTTATTATTTAGTTTGGGTTTTATACCCCGATGCTTGCATCGGCTTAATACGCAAACTAAATACTAAAAATACCCCGCAGCTTGCTGCGATTGGGATTTTTTATTTCCCCAAACCTTACATACCCTGATTCTAACATTTCTACTTTTATTCTATGAGCACCTTTTGTTATAGGAATTTCTCCTGCCAGGTCTGCTTTTGTTTCTGCAAACACATCGCTTTCTCCTCCAAAAGCATAAATCTTTATCAAAGCAGTTTTATTTGCTGTTGAGTAAGCCTGAACACCTCCAGGTATATTTATTCAGACATATTTCTGTGTTCCAGGCCCTATAGAATAAACAGTATCCGCAGCCTTTGCTAATGTGCTCATAGCATCATTTGCATGGTTTATTTGGATATTTGTGTTGGATTCTCTTATTGCATAATAAAACAATGGGATAGTAACCACAAGAACAAGTCCCACTATTACCATATACTCAGTAGCCATTTGAGCTTTGTTTAGGCTTCTTTTCATACTTTAGGAGTAACTTGATAGTTATATATAGTTTGTTGTTACTCTGAGAGTGGTAGCATGAAGATTATCTCTCTAATAGAAATCAACAGAATTTAATCTTTATTTCTTCTGCCAGGCATAACTTCTTAGTTTAGCAGAATTACCATAACCGCAGGATGAACATTTCTTTTTTCTCATGTGGTATGTCCTTTTACCGCATCTTCGGCAGTGGATCATGTTACTCTTTCCACTTTTCTTTCCCATTGATGGCGTGCCTTTCATAGTATGAACTCCATTAGTTATTTAGTTTGCTTGTTCAGGTGAGATTATTGTAATCGTATCTCCTCTTATGAATATTACTCCTAACTTTCTTTTCACTTCATCTTTTTCTCTTTCTTCAGCACCTTCTAATACTATATTTATATGAATGTCAAATGCTTTAAGAATCCCTATATACTGCTTATTATTCTTTAACTCAACTATTACTCTTTTGTCTCTTGACTTATTTAATGCATCTAAAGGTCTGTATTCAACCATGTTTCTGACACCCCCAATGTGTTATGAACTTAGAAGCTAATAGTGTTTATAAACTTTACTATGGAGAAGGGTTCTTTTTGGGTTTTATAGCTCTTAGTTATGTTTTGGTATTAAAAAAGCGGACCCGGCGAGATTCGAACTCGCGATCTACAGCTTAGAAGGCTCTAGCGAATAAAATAGATTTTTTCTATTTCTTTGTCGCCTTGTCCAGGCTAGGCTACGGGTCCATAAGTATATAGTTTTCAAGTTTGTTTTTAAACATTACCATATTTTTAAGCAATTTTTATAAACTCTCCCTTAATTATAGTTATATACTATGAAAACAGTATTAATAACTGGCGGGGCAGGCTTTATTGGTTCGCACTTATGCGATTACCTTCTGGAGAAAGGTTATAAAGTTATTTGTATGGACAATCTGGTTACAGGCAATGCTAAAAACATAGAGCATCTCAAAAGCAATGAGAACTTTACTTACATTGAGTACGATGTAACAAAACATATCACCCTTAAAGAAGATTTAGACTATGTGCTTCACTTTGCAAGCCCTGCATCACCTGTAGATTTTGACAAAATTCCCATCAAGATAGCAAAAGTAGGCTCACTTGGAACTCACAATGCCTTAGGATTAGCAAAGGATAAGAACGCGATTTTTATGCTTGCTTCAACATCTGAAGTCTATGGTGACCCTTTGGTCAACCCTCAGCCAGAAACATATTGGGGAAACGTAAACAGCATCGGAACAAGAAGCTGTTACGATGAAAGCAAAAGGTTTGGCGAAGCAATTACCATGGCTTATCACAGAGTACATGGAATCAATACCAAGATACTAAGAATCTTTAACACTTACGGCACTAGAATGAGGGCTGACGATGGAAGAGCAGTCCCAACATTTATTAACCAGGCTCTAAAAAATGAGCCAATCACCATCTTTGGTGATGGGAAGCAGACAAGAAGCTTCTGCTTTGTTTCTGATGAGGTTGAGGGAATTTATAGGTTGATGATTTCTAAGGTGAATGAACCTGTTAATATTGGCAACCCTACAGAGATTAGTATTCTTCAGCTTGCCGAGAAGATTATTGAATTAACCAATAGTAAAAGTGAGATTGTTTTCAAGCCTTTGCCTGAAGATGACCCTAAAGTCAGAAGGCCAGACATTGCTAAGGCTAAAAAAGAGCTAGATTGGGAACCTAAGGTTGGGTTGGAAGAAGGGTTGAAGAAGACTATTGAGTTTTTTCGTTTAGATTAATCCTTTGGTTGTTAATTCTTTAGTGGCTTGTTCAAATTTGTCTTCTGCTTTGACACCTGATGACCATTCTATTAATTCTTTCATGCCTTCTTCGAAGTTTGTTTCAGGATTAAAGCCTAGTTTTGATTTGATTTTGGTTATGTCGGCAAAGCAGTGACGGACATCTCCTTTTCTGAATTTGTTTGTTATGACTGGCTTGATGTCTTTGCCATAGAGTTTTGCGAGAGTTTCAGCTATTGATCTGATTGTTATTGGGCTGCATGTGCCTACGTTGAACGTTTCATAGTCTGCTTTACTATTTTCCATGGATAGGATGTTGGCTTTTATTATGTCATGGACAGAGATGAAGTCTCTTGTTTGAAGACCATCTTCGTATATGATTGGGGCGTTGTTGTTTTTTATTCTGCTCATGAAGATTGCGGCAACTCCTGTGTATGGGTTGTTTAAGCTTTGTCTTGGTCCATATACGTTGAAGTAGCGTAGGGCAGTTACAGGTATTCCATAGGTTTTGCCAATGTTTATGCTCATGTCTTCCTGATCTTTTTTTGTTATTGCGTAAATTGAGTTTGTATTTTGAGTTTTTGTTTCTTTTGTGGGCATGGGCTTGGCTGGCTTGCTGCAGTTTGGGCAGTGAATTTCCCAATCTCCTTTTTTCATTTGTTCTTCGGTTCTTAGTTCAGGCTCAATTGTGCCACAGTCTTCGCATTCATAGGAGCCTTCTCCGTAAGAGCTCATTGAGGCGGCAATTATGAGTTTTTTGACGTCATGGTTTGTGTTGACTAATAAATCTAGAAGCATACTGGTTGCAAGGGTGTTGTTTCTTACATAGTGTTCTATTTGGTACATGCTTTGGCCGACACCTACAACAGAGGCCTGGTGAGAGATAATTTCTATGCCTCCTAATGCTTTTTTTAAAGTGTTTTTGTTTGTTATATCCCCATTGATGAATTCAGCTTCTTTGTTTAGAAAGGAAGGTGTTCCTTCAGGGTGTACCTGAGGGTCTAGGTTGTCTAATATTCTTACGTCATGACCTTGGTTTATTAGCTCGTCAACTAAGAATGAGCCTACGAAGCCAGCTCCACCAGTTACTAATATCTTTTTTGACATGTTTATTAGTGGAACTAATAAATACTTATAAATCTTTTGAGTAATTTGATTGCTGGATACTGAAAAACTTTATATATATTAGCTGGTTTCTAGGATTTAATGGAAGAAACTAAGTTACGTAAAGAAGCGCACCTTTTTCCTGCACCTTCATTGTCTAAGAAAGTGGTTAAGAGGATTATGTATAATTTTATTGTTAAGAAGTATTTTAGGGATTGTAAGACTATCCTTGATGTGGGTTCTAATACTGGGATTTTTATTGATGTGGCAAAGGAGCATAATAAGGAGTGTTCAGGGATTGATTTGGAGCCTAAGAGGGAAGGTGTTGTTAGGATGGATTACAGGGACTTGAGTGAGAAGGTTGACGGAGTTTTTGCAGGGCAATTTATTGAGCATACTGATGGGTTTAGCTTTATGAAGAAGATGCAGGAGATTGTTAGAAAAAAACTGGTTCTTGTGGTGCCTAAGGCAAATAAGAGTTTTTGGGATTATCCTGATCATGTGAAGCCGTTTACGATTAAGGCGATTGAGAGACTTTTTAAGGAATATGGGTTTAGGAAGATATCAGCGGTGAATCCGCCCACGATTCCGTTTCTTCATTGGACTAGCAGTTTTATTATTGCCGGGAAGAAGGTTTAATCTTCATTATAGATTTTCTTTGACAGCATATAGAACATTACTAAGGTGAATATCCAGCCATAGATTGCGGAGAATATGAGGTAGTAGTACATTACATTGAATAAGCCGGCTAGAATCATGCTCATGAATATGAATTGTTCATTGAAGAAGAATTCTCTGATTATCTTTCTTTTCCTTTTTTGTTCACTGAAGATTGATTCAGCGTTATGGAGCTTGTATTGAAGAGAGAGGTACATGTACCTTACCATGAATACTGCAGTGATTGACATCATGCCAAACAGCCAGACTAAATAATCTTTCCTTATGCTATAGACACCTATGGTGATACCTATGAATAAGAAGATTAGGGTGAACATGTCTCCTAACTTGTCTAGCCAGTAGCCAAAGTTGCTTGTCATGCCTTTTATCCTTGCTAATGAACCGTCTACATAGTCTAATTCTACTGAGAGGAAGAGAATAACTGAGGCTAGAATGTTGTATATCTGGCCTGATAATGCATATAGAACTGCTGATGTTATGCCTAGGAATATGCTGAAGTAAGTTACCATGTTTGGCGTGACTTTGGTGTGTTTTAGCTTTTTTGCAATGGGTACGGATAGGTGTCTGAGAAATCGTTTGGTTAGTGAACTGGATGATTCTCCACTTTTGAATGGGTTGTTGCCTGTGTCTATCATTTTAGTAGCCTGTATAGGTTGTGGTAGCAAAATATCGGGAGTTGAATAGGATCTGAGAGCATTGACCTAATGCCAAAGCAAGTGGTCCAGCATTTAGGGCAGTTGCCTTTCTTTATATTTCTTCCTACTTTTTTGAATTCTTTTGTGGCAACTATTTTTTTAAGTGTGAAATTGTTTTCACGCAGATTGCCTAGCTTGGAGTCGAAATATGAGCAAGGGAATACCTCCCAGAAAGGGTTGATGTATACAAAGTTGTAGCCAGCGTAACAAGGGGCTATCAGTTTGGTAGGGTTTCTGAGATATTTGATTAGGTTGTTAATGAAGAGGTTTTGCTTATAGACTGGATATTTGTCCTGGATTTGCCTGATTACTTTGATGACTTCTTTGTATTCTGAGATGTCTCTGAATACTTCTCCTGATTCGAGGTTTTCATATCTTGACTCTGAGATTTGCACTGGCCTGAAGGATATTTGGGAGGGTTTTATGCCAAGGTTGACAAAGTAGTCAATGAATTGAGGGAGATTTTTGTAGTTTGTTCTTGTTATGTTATGGGAAATGGATAGTTCTATAAATTTGTGCTTCTTTTTTTTATCCATGGCCCATTTGAGAAGTTCTAGAGCGTTGTCGAAGTTTCCGGGGATGCCTCGTATTCTGTCGTGTTCTTCTCCTATACCGTCAATTGAAAATTGGATTAAATGCTTGTTTTTGCCGGAGAGGTTGGTTAGCAGCTCAGTGGTTTTCCTTTTTGTGATTTCCATGTTGACAGCATTGCATGGCCCACCTGTTCTGAAACCTTTTTTGTCCATGTATAACCACATGTTTACTAGTTCGTCTTTTAAGAAAATTTCTCCTCCTGTGAGGGATATGTCTTCAAGTTGAAGGTTGTTGTCTATGAAGGTTTTGAATTCGTTAAAGTCCATTTCTTCTTTTATTTTGCCTTTGTTTTTGGCATGATATTCCCACACGTTGCAGGTTTTGCATTTGGAGTTGCATTTGAAAGTTATTGCTAGGATTGCCATTTTTGGCAGTGATTTAGGAAAGCCTAGGTTTCTGGATGAGAATGATTTGAAGCTGCTTAGGAATAGCTTTAGCGCAAAGGGGACGGCTTTTAGGCCCTTTATTTCCTTGCCTTGCGAGAATAATGATTTTTTTTGAGTCATTTGAATGAGTGTTTCCTTTCTGCGTCTTCTAAGATTCTTAATGCAAGTTCTATGTCAAAGGTTTTGAAGTATTTTATTATTATTTTGATTATGAGGTATGGCTGCTGGGCTATGACTGATAGCATGTCAAAGATGAACCTTTTTTGGACGATTAAGCCGTGTATCTTTTTCATTAGAAACTTCTTTCTTGCCTTTTTTAAGATGTTTAGGATTTCTTCTGATGTGAAGTTTATTTCCATGAATTTGGAAGGTACTTTGTCGTTGACGTAGCCTATTAGCATTTTGCTGTAGTCTGATTGGTTGATCCATTTATTCTTGACTGCCATATACCATAATTCTGTGTTTGGGAAGGGTGTTGTGATGAAGATGTCTGTGAATGTGGCGTTTAGCTTTTTTGCATGGTTTACGGTTTCTTCAATGTCTTTGAGGGTTTCTTCAGGGTTGCCTATCATAAAGTTTGCTACTGTTCCTATTCCATGTTTTTGGCAGAGCCGGAATGCAGTGATTGCCTGTTCAGGGGTTGTGTCTTTTTTGAGCACTTTTAATATCTTCCTTGAACCTGACTCAACTCCGAAGGTTACTTGGATTAAGCCTACTGATTTCAATGCTTTTATTATTTCTTCGTCAATTGTGTTGACTCTTGAGTTTATTTGCAACTTGAATTTTAGGTTTCTTCTTTTTATTTCATCACAGATTTCGAATACTCTTTCTCTGTTTAGTGTGAAGGTGTCATCAATGAACATTATGCCTTCTACATTGTATTTGCTTAGCAAGTGTTCTATTTCGTTTACTATGTTTTTTGATGACCTTTGCCTGGCTCGCCTGCTCCACATGGTTTTGCTTGCGCAGTATATGCATCTGAAGGGGCAGCCTCTGCTTGTCATTACTGATAAACTCTTGAGCCAGAGGCCTCGCATGGTATGAATGTTTTTCTGGTTGACATAGTCCATGTTGAATAAGTCTCTGGCAGGGAAGGGGAGAGTGTCTAAGTTTTCAATCAATGGCCTTGGCTCGTTGAAATGGATAGTGTTATCTTTTCTGTAGGCTAAGCCTTTGATATCTTTTAGGTCTATTTTATGTTCGAGGTGCTTAATGAGCTCTAAAACGGTTAGTTCCCCTTCACCTATTATTGTAAAGTCGATGCTTTTGTCTGATAGCAAGTCTTTTGGCATTTCTGTTGCGTGCACACCGCCTACAATGTTGTAAGTGTTTGGCAGAGAAGCTTTTACTATATGGGATAGTCTTTTTACAAGTACTGATTGAGGGGTTGTGGAGGTGTAGCCTACAACATCTGGCTTATAATCAAGTAAGAGATTTTTGAATTCAGAGTCTTTGTGTTCTATAGGATCATAGACTTTTACGTTATAATTTTCTTTCTTTAGTACTGCAGCTATGTAAGCAAGCCCTAAAGGTACCCTTCTTACAGGGTATATTTTTGGATTTACTAGTAATATTTTCATAGTTAGATAGAGTTATTATTAGGTGTTTTTTAAACTTTGTGACATCATACTTGACATTTTCAATTTTTTATTGAAGAATAAGAGGATGAAGAATAAAGCGATTGAGTATCTGATTATTATTAACAGTGTGTAAACACTTACAACTGTTACGCTGTTGATGCCTAAAAGGCTGTAGAAAAAGACGCTTAGGGATTCTCTTATTCCAAGGCCGTTTACTGTTATCGGTATGAGGGTTGCTAGTGTTATCATGCATCTTATGATTATGATGTAGGTTATTGGTATGTATGTATTGAAAGAAGAGAACAATACAAAGATAACTGTTGAGTCCAGGATGATTTTTAGGAAGGTTAGGGTCATGTTGAGTAGGAGTATTTTTTTATGATAGCGGATGAACTGGGAATATGTGCTGCGGAATCCCTTGAATCTTTCCGACATCTTTCTTAGGATGAACTTTTTTAGGAGAAGGTTGCCTGTTTTGTTGAAAAGAAGGAAGAAGCCTATGGCTAATAATGAAGCTAGTGTTAGTATGGCATATATGCCTTTGCTTGGGGGGAGAAATACGAAGAAGCCAATGATGGCAAGAATTGAAGTGATTGTGAATGATATTATTCGATCTAGCAGAAATACTACTGTACCTTCTCCCAGTTCAATGTTTTCTTTGCGCAGAAAGTATATCATTGAAAGGTCTCCGGTTCTGCCTGGGAAGAAACAGCTGAAGGCATAAACGAGCCCGTTGTATTTTAGTAAGGTTAGAAATTTGATTCTTTTTTTTAATGGCCCGAGCAATAGGTTGATGTTTATGTTTGTGAGGATGAATATCAGTGCTACTATGATTATGATGGGGATTAGGTATAAGATATTGAAGTTGATTAGGTTTGTGTAGATGTTTTTGAACCCGACTTTGTTGAATAAGAAAATTAGAATTAAAGCGCTTAATAGGATTTTTAGGTATAAGAATAGTTTCTTCATTTGTTGGGGATACCTCACTGCTTGTGGTGGGGTATTCACAACATTAAAAATACCCCTTTTGGGATTTTTATTTTCGATTCATATCTGCCAAAAAACCAAATGATGTTATCTGAGCGCCTACTACGATTAGCAGCATGCTTAGTATGGCTGAAGGAGTACGGCCCATTCTCCCAGTTGTTAGGAATAGGTATAAAAGCCATGTGCCTATCAAGAGTCCTGTTATAATAAATATCCCTCCTATTGTCCCAAAGAATTTTAATGGTTCATAGTCTCTATAGATTCTGAAGAGGTTTGTTCCAGCCTTTGTTGCAAAGTCTAATGGGTTTTTCATTAGCTTGCTTTTTCTTGTTTTTCTTGTGTCAATGGGGATCTCTTTTATTCTGTATTTTTGTTTTATAGCTTTTATTATCTGTTCTTGAGTGTAAGTGAAATTGGATATTATTTTGATATTTTTGGCAACATCTTTTGTGAATGCCCTGAAGCCTGTTTGTGCATCAGTGATTTTGGTTTTTGTTATCTTGGAGACTACTCTTGAGAATGCTTTATTTCCCAGCTTTTTTATTAAAGACATGGATTCTATATGGCCCATGAATCTTGAGCCTAGCACCAAATCGTTGCCTTTTTCTATTTCTTTTATCAGCCTAAGGATGTCTTCTGCTTTGTATTGGTTGTCTGCATCAGTGTGAACGATTATGTCTGCGTTTGATTTGAGGCATCTTTCCATTTCGGTTTTGAATGTTTCTGCCAGACCATAGTTCTTTGGGTGGGAGTAGACTATTGCACCTTCTTTTTTTGCTAGTTCAACGGTTTTATCGGTTGAACCATCATCTACTATGAGAATTTTGTAGGTGTAGTTAGCACTAGTCATGACCTTTCTTATATCATTGATTACCTTGCTAATATTGTGTTCTTCGTTGTAAGCAGGTATTGTTATGATTACTTTCATTCTTAAAGGGATTATTCATTTGTAGTTTATTAATGCTTTTGTTTTTTGGAGAAATTAGCTTTCTTTGTTAATTTGTTTGTTATAAGGTATATCACTACTAAAGGCACCAAAACAAACAAGTACTGTTCTGGCCAGATTATGCCTGCTTCTAGGCTTTTGAATGAAAAAGGGAGTAAAAAGAATGTTTCTCCCATGAATATGTGCTTGGTGATTGAATCAGCGATTAAGTGCAGAATCCAGCCCATGCTGATCAATGAGAATGTTTTCTTATAGTTGTGTTTGAATAAGGGTGTTATGATGATTGTTAATAGGAATAATCCAAAGGGGGCATGAAAGGGTATTAGTGCATAGCGTATTTCAAAGAGTTTAGGAAAGAAGAGGCTTAATAGCTGG
>Ga0187827_10003839_pt1 | contig 18935 bp, 16 predicted proteins | sample ETNtaG_39_FD_167969 | JGI IMG/M metagenome (GOLD analysis project Ga0187827, IMG submission 167969) | Marine microbial and viral communities from oxygen minimum zone, Eastern Pacific Ocean - ETNP2014_SV_150_PacBio MetaG (Illumina Assembly) | ecosystem: Environmental > Aquatic > Marine > Hypoxic... | reverse complement strand
TCCCTGTTATATGTATCATTGACGGGCCACCGACGATTTCCTGTCCCACCGGTTCGCTTATGGTGATTACTGGTTCTTCAATATCTATATAGAACCATTGCCTTTCATAGCTTTCTAGCCCAACCCTGTCCACTGCTCTCAACTCTATTCGGTATTCCCCAACGTCCAGATCGTCAGTAAAAAAGTAATATGTAAATTGGCCGGCCGAAACGGCGCTGGTTATATTTTCTCCGCTAATAAGAATGCGTCCACCTATTCTCGTCGAACGGATGTCCAGAAACAGCGATGTAGGACCAATATCGTCAGAAACATTTCCTGACAGTCCAATTTTTTCGCCTTCTCGGAAGAAAGAACCATTCCCCGGGTCGGAGATGTCGAGCATTGGTGGTGCGGCATCTAAAAAGACCGTGCAAATATCAGTATCCATATCGGAGACGGAGTCCTCTACCCTCACTTCCAGTGTATGCTCCCCGGCATCCAACGAGGCAGGTGACCAGTAAAATGAAAATATACCCATCGCTTCGTTGTATTTATCAGTGATATCCTGCCATTCTCCCTGGTCTATGCTATAAGCAAGCGAGGTTAAGGTGTTGGGACTGAACACGGTCCCACCTACCGGTATGGAGCTTCCGGCCCAAAGAAGGCTGCCGCTTCTGGGACCCGTGATTTCTACCACAGGCCGAGCCCGGAAAAAAACGTCCATGGTTATGTTAACTGTTTTGGTAGTGACGTACGAATGTTCGTTGGACAGGACCAGATACCAATCCTTCTGCATGTCGGATTCGAATAAGATATTTTTTTGGTCTGTGCGTGAATTAAGCTCGTAAGCATCGAAATGATCCCCGGAAAGATAATTATTGAAGTTTTCGGAATCGCAGATAAAAGATGTGATGGATTGTCCCACTGTATCGAAGGGGTAACGTATGCCAAGGCCATAGGCCTTCGTCTCCTCATTCTCGCACCACTGCCGCTCGCTCTCCACCTTGAAAGAAGAAATAATTTTTACTATACCTGACCCTTGTGAGTTCTTTTCCGTGACGTTTAAGCTATTGTCGCCGTTATCAGCATACTTGATGTTGAAATTGTATGTATTACCGTTCTGGACGTTGGCCGCCACCTTAACAATCTGATCCCCCTCGGGAATGGTCCCAAGGATCGGATGGATCGATTTAGCGAAGTAGTCCAGCTTGTTGCCAACTTGGAAAACAGCGGACCCTAACGAATCCGTATATCCCCACATACAAGATCCCCTGTCAGGATTGTTTGTTCCAAGGGTTGCCGGGTAAAGAAGAATCTTTGCCCCGTCCACAGGCTCATCATTTTTATCAGTGACCATTATCTTGAGTGTCCCGTAAGGCGTATACTGAAGGCTCTGATAAATCGCTTCATCTCCCCGGATCATGTAAACTGTGGATACCTGCTTTCCGAGAGCCCCGCCGGTTCCACCATACCCATTGGGTGAGTCCGGATCGTAGGTCCCGGGACTGTTAATAATATTGATCTCATTGGCATCCTTATCGCCGAGACTTGTGTCCCAGTGTATCCATTTCGTGTCATAGAACTCGTTCCAGGCGTGATCTTCGGAATGGGTGCCTAGACCTGTTGTGGGGATCAACATTGTTTTTGCGAGAGCCCCCGTTATAATGGTGTATTGGCCGCATGAGCACTGTGTGGGATTTCGCCAGATGGCGATTGGCTGTATTCCATTCCAGCCGTAAGCGAACTCCATGAAATCAATTAACCAGGTACCCAGCAGTTCAGCTGCGTTGTAAATAGTTGTAGCATTCTTTACAGCATCATAGAGGGTGGTCCCATAGTCGGAATTATCAGGAAAATAAGAACGCCAGAACCGCGGAGTCCCTTCCACATCCACATTATGGGGTAATTCGATATGAGTCCTGGGATAGACAACGTACCAGTAATAATTATCCTTTTCAAGTTCATGGGATCCGCCAAAACCGCTTTTATAGCTTAGTGTAGTATGATCGGTCTTTTCCACAAGTTCCGCGTAATCCAGGTTCCTGTCGTTCATAGCATAGATATCTTCCGCATTCTCTGCAAAGAGGTGCGACTCGCTGGTCTCGATCAACCTCTCAAGAAGTCCTCTATGAGAGTGCGCGATGCAAAAGGCGATCTCATCTACATAGCGTGGATCCGCAGAATCAAGGATCTCCTGGGCATAAATTGTTGAATCATCACTGGTAAGAGTGGTGAATGTATATTCCAGATCATCATGTAGCCATTCAGGTACCAACTCAATTGCATCTTTTACCGTTTGCGGGAGTAAAACCGTACTATCCGGAATGTGTTTCTCCACAAGTACCGCTTCTTCGTAGTCCAGGTATGCATAGTATCGCTGGCCCGGTGCAATTTCCAGTGTACGGCTTATAGTACCAATTTTGGGAAGATCTTCCCTAGTGTTTTCGATCGCCCTGCTTGGAGTATTTTCGGATGAGTCCGGAGAATTTTCTTTATTAAGGCAATCGCCGGAAAGTTGGAGTGGAGTATTATTCTCGACATCACCATTGAGATCACATGATACATCCCTTTGGGAGGTCACGGGAAAGCTAAGGGTATTGTTGACCGGCCCGACCATGAAAAATAGTATGGCTGCAATGGCAAAACAGATCTTGTATCGTTGTTGCATCCTAAAGCACTCCAGGGATCAATGTACTGAAATACTTTCCTGATAAATAAAATTAAACCTTCGTCTTAACCGCATAATTTCAATCCCGGATCAGAAGAAACTGTCCAGAAGTGCACTGCCCCTCTCAACTTCCCGATCCATTATTTTTTCACTGCCACCCGTGTATTTTTTCATGTAATCCTCGTAAAGGTCGATGTTCACCGGAAGTGCAAAGGGGGCTGAAGGGGATGTGATCAAAGCCTCACCCGGCATCAACATCTGGATCTCCGTTCCGAGACCGGAGATGTCCTGTTTGGCAGAGTATGTCAGCATATCCCGGTCCTTTCTATCCGCAAGACCAAGAATAAAAAGGGTATTGAACTGTGAAAGTATCTCCTCGTCGATGAGCTTTGGCTGCTGTGAGATGGCGCAGAGACCCACCTTGAACTTCCTTCCTTCCCTTGCGATAGTTGTGAAGATATTCCTACGTTTGCCCTTATCCCCATGTGCTATACCGCCCAGTACCCTCTGTGCTTCCTCCATGGTAATAAGAACAGGTATGATATTTCTGAATTTATCCGGTTTTGCATAAGTGTCCTTATAACGTTTGAAGACTGATCTAGCTATCACTATGCTTATTAAAAGCTCTTCTGATTCACCCATACAGGAAGTGTCCACGAGTACGGTCATTCCTTCCTCCAAAGAAGAAATAATGTCACCGGTTATGCTTATACTGTTGTCTCTATGAAGCAAGTCATACGAGAATAAATTTTTCAATTTTCTCCTGATTACCCAGAGTGTGCTCTCGAAGGTGTTTTCAAGATCTCGGGCGAGTTCTTGCACTTCCAGGTCGTGGAGGCTTGTTACCCAGTTGTCACCATAGACTCTTTTGGCCGAGGCCAATGCGTCTTTTTGGGCACCGGAGAAATCATAGAGATGTAGGAGGTCGTCCACTTCTATCTCCTTTGAGCTTACCTTTATAGGGTTATGGGGGCCCGTCAATTTCCTTGCCGAATATACCTTCAATCTCTCTCTAGCTTCAGGGTGGTGGTTCAATCCCATTCTTCCCTCTCCCCCCCCGTCGTAATATTCCCCATGTGGGTCGAATATCAGCAAACCTGTGGTTCCATTCACCATACCGGATGCGGCCAGCCGCTTCATAAGGTTGGATTTTCCCATTCCCGTGGTGGCGAAGATTCCCACGTGTGACGGAAAATCCTTTGAATGAACGCCAACCGGGATGTTAACGAGCTTTTCCCCGCTTCTCAGCTTGCCAACGTACACATCACCCATGAAGGTCTCAAGGAGCTTTAGATCTTCTTCACGGGCCCTTCGAACCCCACCGAAATGGGCTGGCATGGTCTTCGGTTTCTTGAAGATTCCGCCTTCAACGTAACCCAGGGACTTGCATATTCCGAGTTTGAAGAGTCTTCTTTGCTGATCGCTTAGATCGAAATCGATGTTCCCTTTTTCAAGGGTCAGCATATTCCCAGCGGTCCTTGCAGGCCAATCCTGATCCGATGCCTCGAACCCCATTCTCATATTGAAAATCCTGAGAAGGAATTCTCTCTCTGTGGATGGGTCCTTTGCCACCAGTATCTCACCTAAGAAGACCTCCGTTCCAAAAGCAGCCCTGAAGGTGATCTCCCGGACATCATTGCCAATAATCCTGCCGATATTTTCGGTCATGGTGTTTATCTCCTTTTCTGAGAGTAATTTTGTGGAACATCCCACTGAATTTGCGTTTTATAATATTCTCTCCAGTCCCGAAGCTTATTCCTAATTCAATATCAAAAGGAATTATTCACTATACGCCTCGATCAAGGACATCATGGAAATCCTGGCATAGAAATCTCCATTGGTCGCTGTTTATACCGCTTGTAAGAGCAATTTCCTTCATATGATGATGCATGTCTTCAGCCCTTCCTCTTGTAATGCTTACCTCATTATGTACTAGGGCAAGTGGATAGGGATATCCCAGATAGGACGGGTCCCGGCAGTATGGTGAGATTTTCCTTAATATTTCTGTCTCGTTATCTTCATCCGTGAGTATGTCCGCTCTGAAAACGAAGTCTGAATGGGGATTAAATTTTACGATATTAACACTGCCGAAAAGATGACTCTGATGGCCGCGTAGGGCACCGTCGAATTTTTCCCCAACGTCAAAGCACCACATTCGTTTACCAATTACCCTTTTTGCCTCATATTGAACCAGGGGGACAATGGCTGTATTATCCATGGATAGTGAGCTCGATTTTGATATTCCGACAACTGATATGTTTTTCTCAAGAGCCTTTTTGAATGTAGCCTCCATGAAAGCATCCAGCTTTGTAATGGTGGAGCGAAGGGGCCCATCCACGAGTATGATACTTCCCGGGTCCATCTCTTCCACTAGACCTGAGACCATCTTCATCTCTTCTATGACCCGTATCCTCTGGAGGGCCAATTCCAGGTCTCTAACTTTCTTTCGAGGGGGCTCCCCTACGAAATCTGAAAATATTCTCCCATACACGTCATTCAAATTATCCTTGCTGATTAGTATGGGCATGGTAGGGGTGGTAGTTGTACCTGCCAGTTCATGACCCGTGAACACCATTGAAGCGCTTTTATATGATCCCACGATGAATGAAGGTCCCCTTATAACAATTGTCGATGAGCCGTCCACGGCCCCAACACGGCAGACCCCTGGTCTTTCTGTGAAGGGAGTGAACATTTCAGCATGAAATCGGGATTCGGTATTATCCGGGATTATCGCTCTAATATCCGAGATAACGTCGTTCAAAGCCTCGTTCATTGAAGGGCTCTTCTTAGCCGGGCCATTGTACATCGGGAGTGGAAAGATTGTATTTCTATAATAAACCTTTGTTGTACACCGTCCTGTGCCAAAATTTCTCAGTTATTCCGTAGATTTTACCTGAATTATCTACATTCACCTGCATTGGGCTTTCGCCCATCCTAGGGTATTAGTTCCGATCCTATTTCATGTAAAATTTTATATCGTGCGCATCTAGTTTTATAGTTTCAGAGATATTAAAAATAATAGTTTAAATGAAATAGGATCGGATGCATTTACATTGATGTTCATAACCACTTTCGAGATAAAACGAAGAGACATGCTCTCAACCATCAGCGCGATACGGGAGATTATAAAGACTGAGAGCCCCGAAAAGACGAAAGCCCAAATTCAACAGGTAACGATACCCTTCCCATCCACTCCCGAGAAGGTAAAGAGTTTCCCTGAGGCAATGCGTGCGTTCAGGAAAGGCAATCTCACACCAACGCCCTTTTGTGAACTGGAGGGTAAGATCGCAGGGGAGACCATCACAATATATCCGCCTGGTATACCGGTCATCGTTGCCGGAGAGAAGTTTTCAAGGGACCTCCTCGATTACCTGAGCGATTCGAGGAAAGGACTGATCGAGATCATGGCCAACGACCCGGAACTGAATTATGTTGATGTGATTCAGGAATGAAGGGTTGGTGGTAAATATCGGAATTTGTTATCTCGAGACTGATCGCTTTACGATCAGATCCCTCCTACTCGGTCCATTGAATAAAATGTTGCATCCAAAATTTATGGTCTGAGTTATTCTACAAAAAAATCATTCACTCTTTGCCGTGTAAAACCTCTTCAGTACAGGTCGGTCCAGGAACTCCGGTTTTCCCGAGAACTCCGGATAATGGGCCATGCAGGATATCCTGTATTTATCATCACCCACCAGGTCATCAGCATTGAACCGTTTGGTAAAGTCGGTAACGATATCCCCACCGTGGATCAGGAGTTGTCGGTTTCCCCGGTTCCGGCATCTGTCGTTGTCCATCTGGCATTTAATGGAACCCACATCCACTCTCGTTGCATCTGACAGCAGGAACGGCATGGAGCCTTTCGGAACCTCTCCGGGATGGTTGGGCGGTATCACCACCACCTCGCCCCGGTATGATAATGGAATTCCTGCGCACACGATATCCTTCGGTATGCCGTTGGACCCTCCCATTCGTAGAGCTGTGAACATAACCGGGAAATCCATGGACAATATCTGGCACTCGTCCACCATGAAGGCCCGTGAGTTCATCACGTCCTCCCTCTCGTAGAATTTCCAGGGGTCGGCATTGTTGAAGTAGCTTGCTTTCCGCTTTATCCAGAGGAATTTCTCCATTGCACGGTCGGAAATGGTTCGGGAATCGAAATTCCCCTCGTCACGGGTATCCCCCGTGGGTTTGAAATATAATACACGCTCCGGTGGCGCCCGTCTCTCGGTATCCCGGATCGTTCTCCTGGTCTTTCCGGTTCGCATTGTACCCGAATGTGCAATTAATTTACCCGGTCTGATCTTTTCCTTGATGGCCCGCTGCCGTATGGGCCTGAGAAATTCTTCCCAAGGTGCTCCCGGCCTCTCCACGTGGACGTCGCATACCGGATGGAACTCCGACCCTGTTACTATCTCAAAGGGGTCTACGGAAAAATCTGCCGCTACTCCTTCTATAAGCCGCTGGAGATTGAGTGCCGGTCTACCGCAGACGTAGCACGGTCTTGGATTCTTTATGATCCGGTCGGACCTGCATAGAATCTCCGGGTAGATCGAATCGCCCTGGGTGTCCAGGTTTGGAAAGACGGTAATAACGTACGATCCGGTACGTACCAGCCGGTCGATAACATCGATGATGCGCCTGTCCTCGAAGAATTGTACGCCATAAATACCTATTACGTCCAGTCCTCCCGCTTCCTCTGCCTCGTCGAGTATTTCGAGAGCATTGTTGGGATCCACAGGCGTGGACCTCACCCTGCCGAAGGTCTCGGCCTCCGACTCGGGCGGTACTACCATACCCTTTGCATCGAACCTGTAATCCACATCAACCAATGGATGGAATATCCTGGTTGAAAAACCTAGTTCTCGCTCCCATTTCCCGATCTCGACGCTGGCCTCCCTGTATTTCGGAGTTCCAACGGGGCCCGTATATGTAACAAGTGTATATGGTGTAGGGCCATATGGAATAGTAGCGTCACTGGACAGTATCTTCAGCATAGCCACCTGTAACCAGCTTTTTTATTTATATACTTTCGTTTGTCAGTTTTTCATTGTAGAGTTCGAACAACCTTTTAGCCAGGGCGATGATATAATCCCTTCCCTTTTCCCCGTTTTCGAGATTATCCAGCCATTCGGCGGGTATGGAATTAATGCCGTTGGAAGCACCCAGGATGGCCCCTGTCATGGCCCCTATGGTATCAGTATCTCCACCCAGGTTCACGGCCATCAGAACCCCCTCCCTGAAATCATCCAGATGTCTCAGCGAACAGTATAATGCAGTGGGAACCGAATTAACCGAAACCTCGTTATTCCCGAGCTTTGTGATTATCTCTTCCTCGCTGGGATTCCCGTTCAAAAAATCGCAGATTATGTCCATCCTTTCCGGGTAGGGATTCGCAAGGGAATTTGAGAAATCTGTAAGATCGGTTAAGAATGACTGTCGATTTGTTTCAACGTTTTCCGAAGGATCGAGGCGAAGCGCTTTTGCTATGGCAAAGGCTTGTAGCTGTGCTCCATTAATACTGAGAGGATGCGAGTGAGTGATTATGGAGGCTTTTCTTGCCTGTTCAATGAGAACGGCGGTATTCTCCCCGTACAATAGGCCTATGGGTGCTATTCTCTTTGAAGACCCGTTACCGTAAGAACCCTCTGGAAAAACAGCTTTACTGGCATTATCCCATCCGGTTCCCTTCCTAATTCGAATCAAGGTCTGGATCGTTCCCGGGCCGTATCCTCTTGTGATCTCGAAGTTCCTGATAAAACGCCAGCTCATGTCCTCTCCATCGAAATCACGGCTGTCGATAAGCGATTCTGCCACACCGATGGTCATCTGGGTGTCATCGGTGTATGTTCCTATACCCAGGCGTGAGTTGATAAATCCTTCTATCTTCCTAAAACTCCCTCTTATCTTGTCGATGGAAAAACCTTCTACAGGCATACCCAGAGCGTCTCCAGCATGTGTGCCCACCAGTGCGCCGACGAACTTATCCTTCAAAGGCAAGGTATTGTTCATTTTAACGACCATAAGTCATTTTCTGTTATTTTCGATTCGGTATATAGGGCATGAATGCGGGATCCCCGAGTATATTGAACTCTTCAACAGACTGTTGGGATTGGGGCTGCTGCCGGTGCCGATATCTTGGACATAATGATTCTTTGAGAGCATCAATGCCGCACCGATGGAATCCACGGGGTCTACTTCCTTGAACGCATCCGCACCCCGCTGGTATATTTCACCCACCATGTACCCGTACATATAGAGCCCGATATAGGCTCCCAGTATCTCACCCGATTCGGTGGAGAGAGGTGAAAAACCCCCCCACGACAGGCGCGTTGCCCCTACATATGCGTTCATCCCGGAATGAAGAAAGGACAATGAGACCGAATTGGTGGGGTCCATTCCATCCACCTTTCCCGTAACGCAGGAGGAGCCGAATATGGTTGAAGGACCGAAATTCATCTCGTTCACGTTCGAGGGGTAGAAGCCGCCTCCGACACCGGTATCCTTGTATCCCGGGGGTACGAACCAGTAGTAGAATCCGTGAGCGCAGAAGAAGATCAGATTGGACGACTCGTACGTCGGATGCGCCACCTTGGAATCGGACGCCGGCCCGTCATGGATCGTATCCACGGTAAATCCCCCGTGCTGGAATATTGTATCCAGTTTAGTCGTTACGGTGAGCGAGGTCCCTATGGGTACCTGGCTGCCGAACGTGTTCATGGCGGCATCCCTGAAATCACTACCGGAATGGCCCATGGCCGCCCTCAGTACGTCCTCGTAGAAGAAGGTTCTCGCGAGGAGCGCGGAAACGTCCTGGGAGTCCCATCCCAGGATGCGGCCGATCCCAAGTTCCATGGATACCGGTCCGCCGTCGATATCCGAAAAACAGTCCTCGAAACTGGCGTCGATATCAGAGTAAAAGTTATCGCTGGGCATGCCGTATCCTTCCCTGGATCCGTAATGGGTCTGTTGGGGATCCGGCTCGTAATAATACTGGGGAACCATGTTTGTATCCGCCACTATGCCAATCAGTAAAGGGTCCTGGGATTCTTTCCTGTAAATGTCCGCGAGTGCCGGCCAGTCGGCTTCCTTTGCCACGGTCGTTCCTCGTAATCTGCCAAGAAGATAGTTCAATTCTCTTTTTACCTCAAGAGATTTTGTATTGGCAGTTTCCAGAAGATCGGGATTCAGTGAAGGGTCCCCGCAGTCGGGATTGCCCAACAGTTTCTCGGAATAGACACTGAAATCGGGGTTGGCAAATACAATACCGGTACGGAAGACAGCGAGATATGGTGCAAGACAGGATATCCTTTCCACCAGAGGATAATTGGGTGAAGATAACTTCTGCGCCCTCACTGTTATGGTGTAGGAGGTCTCCGGCGGCGGCGCGTAAGGGTTGGGTTGGTAATGCAGCGTCGCCAGCAATTGTACCGCATGTTCGCCGGTGCTCTTGAATATCGGTTTTTCCGTATAGCCGTGGGTCGTTGTCGATAGGGCCTCGTAGCCAAGTGAAGGGGAAAAGAACTGAAGATGATCCTCTTCGCTGTCTGGGTCTTCCACCATCTCCCCGTCCCTGTCCGCGTCAATTCCAAAATAAGTGTAACTTCTTTGTCCGTCCATTGCCGGAGTTCTTCCGGGTATGGGACTGCTTGAATATTTGACCCTGGTTTCCAGAATTACATTCGACCAGATGAAATCCTCGGGGATATTGAAATAATGGGTGGGTGCATTGGAATTTGAAGACGGATTCGAGGTCGAACCCGTGTCTCGGGATACAATGGTGCCTGTGAAGGTCTCGCTGATCTCTTCAAGCACCACCGGGACATCGATGTCGAGAGGATTCGCCATTGCAATGTACTTCACCGTGTCGGATCCAATTCGATCTTTGAGAATGCTTTTTATTTCGTCCTTCCCCTGTATCCCGATGGCAAGTAATTGGTGTGCCTGGCTTATGTTCGAGATGAAAAATGTTTTCTTGTATCCTTCGAGATTTCCGCACACCAGGGTTTTCGTTACTCCTAGCTCCTCGAGAGTGTCCACGACTTTTTCCGTATCGCTTGTGATGATCACGGGGATGTTAAGGTAACTTGCTATGGGAACCGCATTCACGCCTATATTGTATCCTTCCTGTGTTTCTTCGATGAGCATGGCCCCGTCCGACGATTCCCAGAAGGTTTTAGCGGCTTCGAGTGAAGTTCTTTCAGGAGTCCCTCCGTTGATCCTCATTGCAACGTTATCCAATTTCAAGTCATCATTGACTGATTTTTCGATATTCCCCAAAACTATTGTTTTCCGGCCGGGGTATTCCACAAAGAATCTCGATATTGCTTTGCTTATCCCCTCTTCAGGGGTTTCGTCGTTGGTGCCTGCGAGAAGGAGCGGTTTTACGACCTTTGAATTATTTCCGTCGAAATACACTGCCAATGGTGTGGCCGCCAGCACTGTGTATGGGGATGTATAAGGAGTGATAACCATGTCGTAATCCACGCTCTTTCTTACGGATCGTATGGAAAGAATATCATCCACGTTGGCCCGGCTAACCGTATTTTTATCGGTCCCCGGATAAAACAATACGATTCCGGCCATCACTAAGACCGAAACGATCGAGAGGGTAATTGCAGTTTTCACCTTCGGCCTCATAAGCACCACAAACACAGTAAACCTAATTTGTATAAACAATTAAATAAACCATTCACGAAGTGACATTATCATAATTCAGATGCTGACATGATCAATTGGAGCATTCTTCACACAACATTGCGTCTCCGTCGAAACACTTTCCGCAGACCCATTTATTGCAGCCGGGACAGTAATGCAGTTTTTTAAGGATATCGTTGTCGCGTAACCGTGAGATCATCCTGTCCTTTTCCTCGGCAGTAAGCGTGAAGCCATCCTTGGGTATCTTGTTCAGAGGTGTTTGAGTGAAATCAGAATAGAGTTTCTTGACGCCTTTCATCCCTATCTCACTGTTCAGCGTGGCGACCCCGACTCCGGCCATGACACCTCCAATGGCAAAGTTAAGCCACTTTGTCCATTTTCGGTCCTTTATAGTTCCGGTTTGCTTGCCGCACATGTAACATCCGTAATGCATGAGTATTGCCAATTTCTTCTTTTCCATGTTAATTGGATAGGGCATGTCTTTCATTAATTCGTTGAAATGCCGTTCCATCTTCTTTGACATCTCTTCGGTGAGACCCTTTAACTCGAGTTGGCCCTTTCTCAGTACCTTTGCACGGTGGGTGCTGCGCTTGTCCAGCCATTCGGCTTCCTTGTGGACGGTTTCCTGCACCTGGGCTCCTACCTTTTCGCTTATGGAGTCCCCTATCTTTTCCCCCAGTCCATCCAGATCGTCGTTCACGTGGATGTCGGCTCCGATGTTGGACCTCTGCACCACGCTGTCGTGTATTGCTACCTTCGAAGCGCCTTTGTCTATGAAATCACCGTGAATGTGTTGTTGCAATATGCTCTGGGATTTTTCCTTTATCTCCACCCTGAATTTCAGTGAACCGAGCATAATGTCGTGGCTCTTTTTCAGGGGTACCTTTTCGCTTGGAAATATGTCTCTCTTCTTCTTGGGCTGCCATCCCTTCAACGGTATTTGATTACCTCCAGCCAGAAGATAGGTACCGTTCTTGCTTCCCATATCCTGTATAAATAGTTGATCTCCTTCCCAGAATATCCTGGCATGACCTTTTCCTCCGGATACGCTGCTGTCGAATATCCCCAGGTCATATGTCTCGATATCCTGTTCACATACTATGGAAAATGTTGCCGAAGAGCGTTTCAATACGATCTCATCGTCTATCTTGACCACAACCGGGGCCTTTCCGGGTAACCGGAATATCAACTTTGCTTTCAGGTCTCTCATGGAACATCGCCTTATACTGAATATGTCTTATCGAGTTAATAATTTTTTGCGTAAATTTTCAAAGCCCAGATATGAGAGTTGAAGTCAGACAACCTTCTCTAATACATCCAGGTTGATCATGATATATCGTCGGTAATGATTTTGGCAGGACTTTTCAATATGATAATTTATCCGGGGTATTTCAATCCAAATCCTTGACCTTATCCACTTTATCCCCGTCGTAATAAATATTTAAAGTTCCACCACTGCAATTGGTAAGGGTTATGAGGGAGAAAATATCTCCGCTATTTACCATGTCGGTTTCGCCTGCATTATTGATAAATATGATGCTTGATCCCAATTCATCTCCCGTACCAATCCAACCGTCTTTTTCCTTGTCTATTATATCATCATCATCTTTATCTTCCAATTTCAATTTGACCTTGTCCACTTTAGCGTCTCCGATAACCACGGCCACAACGTAATTGTATGTATATACGCCGGTTGTCTCTTCCTTATAGGATTTAGCATGTCCTGTTATTGACACCTCGTCCAGGCAACCCATCGTTATCGTACTTAGACCGATCGCCAACACGATCATTATTGTGAATATTACTTTTTTCATTTTTTTCACCTGACCCTCATTAAAATAATTTCCCTTAGAAGGAATAGTATTATGGTATTTGAAGTTTTATATTACATGAAAAGCTCCGCTTTAAAGAGCGGCTTTCAAAAAGAATAACACCGAAATAATGATGGATTTTCCCTGCTTATCTTATAAAAAGTCTGGCTATGCAAAGATCTAAATTGGCATAACTTAACTTGAAAGTTTATGGCATTTCGGTTTATAACAATATGATAATAGGAATTCATTCACCGAACATCCTTCCAGCGAACAGGTTAATTTTTTTTCCACGATCAAGATTCGATAATATTAATATATCCGTTTTACACTATATGTAAACAATGGTGAAGATCGAGAGAATCAGTCTGAACAAACAGGGATTGACAAAATTTTTTAGCCCCAACGAAGCCCGGATAATGAAAGTTCTCTGGGAGTTGAGTCATAGCACATCAGCCGAGATAACCCGGGAATGCAAGGACCTTTCACTGCCATGCGTTGCCGGGACCCTGGACCGATTGGTTAAATCCGGATTCGCAAGAAGGGAGATCGACCAGAGCGAAAATCGAGTGAGATATATTTATTATCCTACCGGAGATCGTAGAGAGATCGGGGTCAAAATTTCCGAGCGTATTATCGAGAGCCTCATTGACACCTTCGGTGATGCCACCATCGATACCCTGGGAAAGATCAACGGAAGGAGAAAGAATGAATAATTTCTATTGTTTTACGTTCTGCCTAAGGGAATCAGGAATGATCTATATCCTTTTGGTTTCCGTGGCACTGGCCATTATCTGTCTTTTCGCCTATTTTCTTAAGCGGAGACACGAATTCCTTCTTGCCAATCAGATCTTCATGATCTGGATTATAACTTCCAGCATTCTTACTATGGGATGCAACATGTTTCACCTCATATGGGTGTACCTCGGAATAATAATAATCTGTGTATTATTGCTGGGAATCTTAAAACTCTTAATAAATCTGCGGCATTCGAATCTGATCATCTCTTCTATTGAGATCATATCGGTCCTCGAAGAACATTTCGGGGTAACCATAAAAATCCTGGATATTCAAAGGATAAGAGCATATACCCACAGAGGTGTGATCTATCTTTCAATTGGACTTATGGAACGACTGGAACCCGATGAGATAAAGGCGGTTGTGGCTCATGAGACGTATCACTTGAGGAAAAGCCCGAACAAATTCATATCGTCGATCCTGGCAATGATCTCATTTACTTTTCTACGGCATTCCGACGAGTATTATGCGGATAGGTTCGCGGCGGAGGTCTCCGGAGCCAGTAACTTGAAGAATGCACTCAGGAAACTCGACATTAAAGATTATTCAAAACGGATTGAGCAGTTATCATGAAAGACCGTTGGCATCCATTTTATTTTCCAGATACTATATCTTTATTGAGTGACGTCATAGTATAATTTGTAGTGTACAAGGTATTAGAATTATTAATCCGTTATTTTCTCTTTTAAGCATGGTTTGCACCCAAGAACGGCTTTCCGATTATCAATACAGTAGATATTTCCCAAATGGTGGGTCAAATTCGCAGATTCCAAATGATGAATTTCGGGGTAATTTCACACTTGAGGACATTGGCTCCGATTTTTCTTCATGGAAAATCAATCCTTTCTCGAATAATGATAATATCAAAGACGAAAAGTGGAATTCATCTCTTTGCACACTGGTTCTAGTCTATTCTCTGAGCTAAAATCATCCCTTTTGAATAATGATCATATCAAAAGCGAAAAGGGAAATTTATCTCTCGTCAAACAGATTCTGCTGACTTATAGGAATAAAAATCAGCCCCTTCTCGAAAAATAATAATAGCTTTGTCGAAAAGGGGTTTTCAACTTTAGAACATATACTTCTTTGCTTTGAGATCATCTGTATCTATGTACAGAAACCCGCCTTCTTCTCTAATGGGTAAATAACTTGGCCAGCACCCACCTTCCTGGTTCTCTGTCCCAAGGCTGTTTATGCTATATTTTTTTCCACAGTTCTTGCAACTCATACTAGAACCGGATTTCTCATATCCCTTTTTCGCATCATAACAAATATCGCAAGCATCGAATGCGACATGGACGTTACCGTCCGAACCCCTAACAGCAAAATATCTGACTGTCACACCGCCTACATTGTAGGAGTAGAACTTTGGATTTGTAGTTACCTCTGATTCCAAGATTTTAACATCTTCTCCAGTGGCTGTCGGTTCCACATCTGTTGACTCTTCATAGGTTGTAGAAGGATTATCAGTATCTACTCCCTGGCCCCATGCAAAATATATAACTACAGCCACGAGGCTGATCAATATTACCGAGAAGACGATGTTCATCTTCATCTTTTTTTGTTCAAGCTCCAGTTTTTTTCTCTCTTCCGCTTTATTTGGTCGAATCGCACCACCACCGCCACTACCCTGGGACCCGATTTCATGTACCATTCGGATATGCTTGTCGAGATTTTTCGTTTTGATCGCACAGCCGCATTCCGGGCACCTGTCCAACTTTTGTTGCTTTTTTTGTGGCATAAATTATCACGCTCCGATTATGAATTTTTAACATTTACTTTAGTGACCTTTCCATCAACCAATTCGATGATCCGATTCCCTTTCTTTGAGATATCTGGATTATGTGTTACAAGAACCACAGTATGCCCCTCGTCATTCAACCTTTTGATGAGATCGAGTACGATCTTTCCGTTCTTCTGATCGAGGTTTCCCGTTGGTTCATCCGCCAGTAATATCTTGGGGTCGTTTATCAACGCTCTTGCAATGCATACCCTTTGCTGCTCGCCCCCCGATAGATGTGAGGGGATATGATCGAATCTATGGCCCATCCCAACATTTTCAAGGGCTTCACGGGCATCTTGTTCAACCACTATGCTGTGGTAGTATTGTGCCATCATAACGTTTTCTAGGGCTGTGAGATAGGGTATCAGATGATATTGTTGAAAAATGAGGCCGATATTATCTCTTCTGAACCGAGTGAGTTTGACCTGGTTCAAACTTGAAACATTGGTCCCGTTTACGATAACCGATCCCGATGTGGCCGTGTCCAGGCAGCTGATCATGTTCAACAGCGTTGTCTTCCCCGATCCGGAAGGACCGATGATGGAGGTCCAATCTCCCCGTTGAATGGTGATGTTGGCCTTCTGCAGGGCTTTGGTTTCCCCGTATATTTTACTAAGATTTTTCGTGACTATGATCCCGTTCCCCATTTACTCACCTCTCAATACTATCACCGGCTCGATCTTCATTGCTCTTCTAACCGGTAGGGAAGATGCCAGAAGGGTCATTCCAATCGATATCGCCAATACCAGGGGAAGGACGCTCAAACGGGGCGATACCGTGGAATCGAACACGCTTATGCCGACGATCTGGGCCAGTAAGAGGCCGATCCCATAACCTAGCAACCCGCCTACAAGCCCCACCAGACCTGCTTCGGTCATGAACAACGATGCAATTCTCTTGTTCTCAGCACCGATACTTTTCATCAATCCGATCTCTTTTTGCCTTTCGATCACCGAGGTGGTCATGGTTGTACTGACTCCAAGCGCCGAAGCGAGAAGAGCGACGACAGTGACAAGCATCATCATGTCCTCCACCTTGTTCAACACGCTCATTTCGGCACTGACGAGCTGTTTTACGGTTTTTGCATCTATGTTCGGGATCTTTTCCTCTATTTCCGCAGCAAAAACATCGACAGGGCATGCATTACAGAGAGCCGATACCTGAACAGTATGAACCTCGTTGGGGCGATTTGTCAAATTCTGAGCCACCTGTAAATTCACTATGATCTGGTTGTCCTCATATCCGTCGGTGTTAATAATGCCCAGAACCCTCAGTACGTATTCTGTTTCATTTGCCGTATCGTCGGGTACCTCGCTATATCTGATAGTAAAGGTATTACCCAGTTTAAGACCCAATTTTTGAGCGACATTGATGCCCACCAGGCTTCCGGTGTTATCGTTAGGGTCCTCGATCCAATCTCCATCGATTTCCCACCAGGGGCTTATGGACTTTATCCCTGTCTTAAATATCTTTTTGTCATCGGGGGAGTATGGTTTGAGAATTTCAACCTCTTTATTGAAATAGGTTCCCACCAGGACCATTCGTTGTTCATTGGTCCCTTCTCCGGATTTCACAACCTGATAAAGTGAGGGAGCAAAACCCAGCACGTTATTTCGCCAGGAAATGGTCTTGATCTTCCACAGATCACTTTCGTTGATCATATTCTGCTCGGTCACAGCTCCGAATTCAACACCTGGAAAACCAACTTGAATAGTATCTGATTTTGGAACCAATATAAGGTTTGCTCCGTACTTTCTGAATTCATAGCTGACCTTTTCAGAAATGTCCAGTGAGACGGTAAACATTGCGGATGGGATCGCAGCGCCCATGATAACTGCTATGATGGCGATTGCGATTTTCCCTTTTCTCCTTGAGAACGATTTCCCCAGTATACTCATAAACATTGTTTACACCTGATGTAAAGTACATTGTAATTATATAATTTAAACTTTATGATAGTTTTATGCAGAATGGATATGGGGGACTAATACAGTGTTATAATAATGTTAAAATTTTGAGGCATTGCACTTTGAAAAGGTTTCTGCTGCATTTAAAAAGGCCAAAGTATTTCGATATCTACAAGCCCAAGCAGAGCCAATATTATGATCAAAATGGGTTGGTGGATCAGATATATGAAAAGAGAATGTTTTCCAAGAAAACACATCGGGTCAAGATATTTGGGACAATTTCGGATCATTCGGAATTTCCGTTTATTATGTCCATAAAGCAATTTTCCAAGAAATAAACCGATAAAAATTATTCCGATCCATGGAAATAATGGAAAAAAATCGATATCGGGATAAGGACCTCCGCGAAGCCCCAACCAGAAAAACCACGGCGTGTTGATATGTATATTGCCCATCAAATATCCGATTGAAAGCACAAATACTCCTATGAATAGATTTAAAACATAGAAATCCAGGAAAAAGTATGCAATAATTATCGATAGACCGATAAGGTGAAGAATACCGAATCTCACGTAAGCATCTGAAAGAAAGATATACGTGACCAATGTGATGCATAGACCTAAACCGAATATCTTCAATCCTCTCTTCAGGGATTTGGAAAAAACTTTTTTCCCCTCCCGAAAATGGCTCAAGTTCAGCGAGATACCCACCAGTAAAAGGAATGATATGGCGATGGACCTTCTGAAGAGATACCAGAAACCTTCATTTAGTGTAAAATCCTTTATCAGAAAATAATCAAGATCATAGATAAGGTGAAATATTATCATCATTGTTATGGCGATACCACGGGCAAAATCCACTTCCCAAAATCTTTTTTTGCCACTATCCAATTGTCCAACCCGATTCATCACTCATCTCCCTGACCATATTTACTTTTCAATTCTTCCAGTGTTTCCCTGAACCGGTCCATCAGGCCCTTTTCCTGCCCCTCCGTTTCATCTTTTCTCTTCTCCATACGCTCTCTGTGATATCGTTTGACACGGTGAACGAAAGCCTCCGTTCTGTTCCTAGCGTGGGTGGTACCTAGCCCGTCGAAAACCAGGGACATCATGGGTATTGCCCCCGTCCTTTCCTTGATACTGGGAAATACCGCTGCCGTGGAAGTACCCACCATACAGTTGAGACAGAATACGTTCAATATGCCGTCCACGCCTTTCTCGGCAAAATCCAGAAAAGGTGGATTTAAATTTTTGTATTTGTTTAGCTCCAACGGGAAACACGTCTGAAAAATCTCGAGCGCTCACGCCAGGCAGAGATTTTCTCTG
>Ga0187827_10003838_pt1 | contig 18947 bp, 19 predicted proteins | sample ETNtaG_39_FD_167969 | JGI IMG/M metagenome (GOLD analysis project Ga0187827, IMG submission 167969) | Marine microbial and viral communities from oxygen minimum zone, Eastern Pacific Ocean - ETNP2014_SV_150_PacBio MetaG (Illumina Assembly) | ecosystem: Environmental > Aquatic > Marine > Hypoxic... | reverse complement strand
TAAAGTATGCGAATTTCCATACACCTTTCCTGATTTAACATGTGCACCTCCTGCAAGGTGCAGATTAATGGAAAGGGGGGTCAGTTTTCAGTTGCCGAGGGGGGTCAGTTTTACATTGCCGCTAACACCAGTAGCGGCACAACGAAATATGGGCCTGGGCCAATCCCCCAGACAGCCATGGATTGGCCAAAGTCCTCTTCATGTTTAATCAAGCCCATCTTGCTGGCAGGATCGAACAATCCACCCAATCCTACCGAGCTATTGATTAGCAAGCGTCCGAAGTCCGATACCGCAGCACTCAGTTTCAGTTGCAGGGCATCGTTGACAAGAATATGGATGTCATCGATGTTCCTGAAGAAATTACGAACTCCCTTGCGAATGAATACGGGGCAGGCTTTGTCGTAGATTTTCGCTACCGGCTTCAACAGGATTCGATCTGCCAGTTCATTGAAACCATGCGTTTTTCTATTGGCGCCTTCCAGGGGATCGATCGTTTGTGCGTTTATTGAGACTGTGAACAGGATCAGCACAGTGTGTACAGAAACAAGCGTGCACCCTCTACGAAACATCCTGAATTTCCAGTGGATCATTGATGCCAATACCCTCAACGAGTTGAGATTAGCAGTTATAAGATGACACTCTAAATAGGACCGCAAGTGCAGCATATAGATTACCCAACGACTTTCAACCACTGCTTCTCCAATCGTTTTGGAGAGATGGGAATGCTGGTACCCAGAGATTGGGCAAAAAGCGATACTCGGTACTCCTCGATCATCCAGCGATAGGTCTTCAAATCAGGGTCGTTTTTCCCGGCGAGTTCTTCACGCCGTTGCTCATAGCGGTGCCAGTATTTCTCAAATTCCCGTCTATTTTCCTGGTCCCGTTTCAAGCTGCCCTGAAGTTTTTCCAACCTGGCACTGTCCGCCTGAATATAGCGAGGGCATTGACCCAGCCAGTGGTAGGAAATCTGCTGCAAAAAGCCTCGATGGATCAGTCCATTCAGATGAGATTCGATCTCCTGCACAGCTTCTGCGAACGAGTTCGAATCAAAATCACCCAAGCGTGCTCTCAGTTTGTTGTGTTCAGTGAGAACGGTGCCAACCAAACGGGAAACATCATTGGTGACTGTGACGAGATTCTGTCTCCGCCCCAGACACTCCTCAAAATCCTCACGGTTCCTCGGTATAGTCTGGCTCTCGACAAAGGTAAATCTAAAGATTGCCTCGATCATTTCCTGTAGCAGTTCTTCACTACTTCCCAGCGTCGAGTAGTAAAGCGAAAAGCGACTGAACTCAGGGATATTTCTGCTGACATATTTGACCTGTTGGCCGAGCTCCAACATGATCAGACGCAACACTCCTCTTTCGGTTAGTTGCCTGGCTGACTCGACGTCATCCCCGATCTCAATTGCTACTGACTTTCCACAATCGATCATCGCCGGGTAACCTCGAACGGTGACACCGGCTGAATCAATTTCGACGTATTCCGGCAACTCGTCGAAATCCCAACGAACCAACTCCTTTCTTTCCACCGCGTGTTTGGGTCGGGATTTGAAGCTGCGCTCCGAATCAGCGGAGAAACGCTGCACGAGTTCTACGAGGTCTCGGCCACTGCCAATAGCTTTGCCCTGGTCGTCCCGCACCCGGATATTCATGCGTAGATAATTCGACAATCGTTCAGTCTGCCAGGCGTCCATGGGTATGCGAACGCCTGTCAATCGCTGCAATCGTTCCCCGAGCACTTCCCTCAAGGGCCTTCCGTCATAGCTCATTTGCGGCAAAGCTTGATCTACAAACTGTGGCGCTGGTGCAAAGTTCCTGCGAATGGATTTAGGCAGAGATTTGACCAGGGCAATGCATTTCTCGCGCAGCAATCCTGGTATCAACCATTCGATCTGGGCGCTCGGGACCTGGCCCAGTATACTAACAGGGACGTTAACACTGACCCCATCATCATCGTGTTGGGGATCAAATTGATAATCAAGATCAAGAGTGACACTCTGCCACGTAAATTGAGCAGGATACTGATCATCTGGAATCAGGGCATCTCTCTTCATCAACTGTTCTTTATCGAGATACAATATCCTCTCATCATCGTTCTCGACCTCACTGCGCCACGACTCGAGCGAATTCACATCGTAGACGGGCGCTGGTATTAACCCATCGTAAAACTGAAACAGGACTTCCGAATCGATGAGGATGTCCCTCCTCCTGGTTTTCATTTCCAGTAGGTTGATCTCCTCAATGAGGTGGTTATTGTGGTGATAGAAACCAGCCTTGGTGTTTAGCTGGCCATCCACCAGTGCAGACTGGATGAATATCTGCCGGGCCGGAACAGGATCAATCGGCCCAAAATTAACTTTGCGTCTCTTTACGATGGCGACGCCATAGAGCGCAACCTGCTCATAGGCTACCACTTGTCCTGCACGCTTCTCCCAATGGGGGTCAGAATAACTGCGTGTCACCAGATGATCAGCCAGGGGTTCAAGCCATTCGCTCTCGATCTGGGCCACATTCCTGGCATACAGTCGAGTCGTCTCTACCAGCTCTGCAGCGACCAGCCACCTGGGTCTCTTCTTAAACTGGGAAGAACCAGGAAAGATGAAGAACTTTTTGTTGCGTGCCCCGAGGTATTCGTTCTCACTATGTTTCTCACCCAGATTTCCAAGGATGCCGGCTAAGAGAGCCTTGTGAACTGCGCCATAGTCGGCTTCACGCCGGTTCATGCTGAGCTTCAATTCGCCACACACTAAATGCAGCTGTCGATGAATTTCACGCCATTCGCGCATGCGTAGAAAAGATAGATAGTTTTCCCGGCAGAATTTTCTCAGCTTGTTCTGACTCATCTGCTGGCGTTTTTCTTCGAAGAAATTCCACAGATTCAACAGTGCCAGAAAATCTGAATTGTCATCGAGAAAGCTGCGATGCTTGTCATCGGCAGCCTGCTGGTGGTCGTGTGGTCTCTCGCGGGGATCTTGTGTGGCGAGGGCACTGGCAATCACCAGCACTTCCTTGAGGCTCCCCTCGCGGTCCGCAGCGATCAACATGCGGGCGAGCCTTAAATCAACTGGTAGCTTGGAGATGCTTCGACCCAAACGCGTCACGCGTTTTCGTTCATCCACCGCTTGCAGTTCAGATAGCAGGTGAAAGCCATCGTTGATCCGACGGGCATCCGGTTTCTCAATGAAGGGAAACCGATCGATGTCACCCAGATTCAGCGTCAGCATCGTCAAGATTACCGCACCTAGATTCGTCCTTAGAACTTCAGGATCCGTGAACTCAGGTCGGGACTGAAAGTCCTCTTCGGAGTAAAGCCTGATGCACACCCCATCACTCAATCTGCCGCAACGTCCTTTTCTCTGCTCCGCACTGGCCTGGGATATCGGTTCTATATGTAAGCGCTGTACTTTGGATCGATAGCTATAGCGGCTTATTCTGGCAAGTCCTGGATCGATCACATAACGTATGCCGGGGACGGTCAATGACGTTTCGGCCACGTTGGTAGCCAATACAACTCTACGACTGCGGTGCTTCTCAAAAACCTTGTTCTGCTCAACCACGCTGAGGCGCGCATACAACGGTAATATCTCGGTGTCCTTTAATCGCGCTTTCCTCAGTATCTGTGAGACCTCTCTGATCTCCCTCTCACCCGACAGAAATACAAGCACATCCGAGTCGCCCTTGTTGAGACGCTCCAGAGACTGTATCTCCTTCAGCGCGTCCAAGATCCCCTGTTGCATCAACTCCTCGGTGTCCCTGCCGGCTTCCTTGCCGCCAACACCCGGAAGCGGTCGATAGAGCAGATCGACCGGATAGGTTCGTCCGGATACCTCTATGATCGGCGCATTGTTGAAACTCCGGGAGAACCGGTCTACGTCAATTGTCGCTGATGTGATGATTACCTTCAGGTCTCTACGCTTCGGCAGCAGACGATTTAGATAACCCAACAGAAAATCTATATTGAGACTTCGTTCGTGTGCCTCATCGATAATCAGCGTATCGTAGTCCTCCAAGTAACGATCATACTGAGTCTCTGCTAACAGTATCCCGTCCGTCATGATCTTGATGAGCGTGTTATCGCTCACCTGATCCGTGAAGCGAACCTGATAACCAACTTCCTGCCCCAGCTTGACTCCCAACTCTTCAGCAACGCGGTTGGCTACTGTTCTCGCCGCCACTCGTCTCGGCTGAGTGTGACCGATCTTTCCAACCACTCCCCTGCCTAGACCGAGGCAGATTTTGGGTATCTGCGTCGTTTTCCCGGAACCTGTTTCGCCGGCTAGTATCACCACCTGGTTCTTGCGTATGGCTTCCTCTATGTCCGCCACCCGGTCGGTGATTGGCAGATTGGCGGGAAACTTCGGTTCAGCGAGCAGTCGCCTTCTCTTTTCGACCTTCGCCATTGAGCGATCGACCAGGTTTTGTGCTCGTTGCAGGGAGATCAGGGATTTCTTGTCAGCGGACTGGCCAACGCCTTTGCGAGCGTCACTGCTACGCAGTCCTTTGAGCTTCTTTCGAAGTTCAAAGCGGTCCCGGATCATACAGGAGTTGATCTTTTTCTCCAGTGAAGTGATCTTGGTAGGCACTCTTGATTACCTGGTAGAAAACTGGCGTTACATCTTCCAGTCTTCAGAATTGGAGTTAACAATTAGGCAAGAATCACAAACTGATCTTGGACAGGCACCGCTGCCAGACTGCATTTCCGACAACTGCCTGTTGTGAAAAACAACGAGTGGCAAGAAGTTGAGTGGTATCAGCATAAATTGAGGGGCGAAAGCTCACCACTTTCACCCCTCAGTGTTCTTGCCTTCGCCACAATTACTTGGTTAGGAAGTTCATCCCCTCTTCAATCCCGTTGACGGTCAGAGGAAACATATGATCGTCCACCAGTTTCCGGGTCAGCGCTACTGAGGTCGAGTATTCCCAAGTGTCATAAGGCGTTGGATTGATCCAGATAACCTTGTCATAGGTATCCATTAGCCGCTGCACCCAGATTGCACCCGCCTCTTCATTCCAGTGCTCAACACTGCCACCGGCGTGGGTGATCTCATAAGGTGCCATGGTCGCGTCCCCGACGATGATGACTTTATAGTCGTGGGTGTACTTGTGCATGATATCCCAGGTCTGCATCCGTTCGTTCATACGACGATTATGCTCTTTCCAGACACCGTCATAGATGAAATTGTGAAAGTAGTAGTTTTCCATGTGCTTGAATTCGGATTTCGCGGCCGAAAACAGTTCTTCGCACACTTTCACATGGGCGTCCATGGATCCGCCGTTATCGAACAACAGCAATACCTTGACGGTATTCTTTCGTTCCGCACGCATGATGATGTCCAGCAAGCCACCGTTTTTTGCCGTCTTATCGATGGTGGTATTGATGTCGAATTCATCCTCGGCGCCGGTTCGTGCCAGCTTGCGCAACCTTCTGAGCGCAATCTTGAGACCCCGTGTGCCCAATTCGACATTGGCATCGTAACCCTTGTAATCCCTTTTATCCCAGGCTCTTTTGCCCCTCCTCTTCTTGTCTCCTCTTTGACCATCTCTGCCACGGCCCTTTTCTCCTTTGCCCTCCTTGTCCTTGTCCTTGCCTTCGCCACGAGCCGCCTCTTCCACTTCCCGCTTGAATGCTTCGATCAGTTTCTCCAGACCACCAAGCGATTTTATCTTTGCCAACTCCTCTTTCGTCAGCGTCTTTTCAAACTCGCGCCGTAAGTACTCATCAGGAATCATGGCAGCGATTAAGCTGGCCAGATCTTCCAGTCCCTTGAAATAGGTGCTGAAAGCCTGGTCGAACTTATCGTAAAAGCGTTCATCCTTCACCATGGTCAGACGACTGAGGTAGTAGAACTCATCTACATCCGCATAGACCAGGCGCGCCTTGAGGACCTCCAGCAGATGCAGCAGTTCAGTAATGGATACCGGAATGCGGGCCTTTTTAAGTGCGAGAAAGAAATTGATCAGCATAGTCTTTTATCCTTTGCTGCTACCGCTCTGTCTACGGTTCATGAATGCCAGCCTTTCCAGCAGAGCTACATCCTGTTCGTTCTTCACGAGTGCGCCATAGAGCGGCGGAATTGCCTTGGATGTATCTCTGTTGCGCAATATCTCTTCAGGAATGTCATCGGCCATCAGTAGTTTCAACCAGTCGATCAATTCCGAGGTCGACGGTTTCTTTTTCAGTCCCGGTACCTTGCGGACATCAAAGAAGATCTCCATCGCTTCTTTAACCAGTTCTTTCTTGATATCCGGATGGTGCACCTGCACGATTTCCTGCATGGTTTCACGATCCGGGAATCTGATGTAGTGGAAGAAACATCTTCTCAAAAAGGCATCAGGCAGCTCTTTCTCGTTATTACTGGTGATCACCACAATGGGTCTGTTCTTGGCTTGGATGTTTTCGCCAGTCTCATAGACGAAGAACTCCATTCGATCCAGTTCCAACAGCAGGTCGTTGGGGAACTCGATGTCCGCCTTATCGATCTCATCGATCAGCAGAACCACCTTTTCATCGGTGGTAAAGGCGTCCCAGAGCTTGCCTTTCTCGATGTAGTTATTGATATCGTGGACACGTTCGTCGCCTAACTGGGAGTCTCTAAGGCGGGATACTGCGTCATATTCATACAGGCCTTGCTGTGCTTTGGTACTGGATTTTATATACCAGGGGATCAATTCCTTGTTGAGAGATTTGGCAATCTCCTCTGCCAACATTGTTTTTCCGGTACCTGGTTCACCCTTTATCAAAAGAGGTCGCTCCAGAGTGACGGCGGCATTCACTGCCATCTGTAATTCATCTGTCGCTATGTAGGTACTGGTACTTTCAAATTTCATATTTATACAACCAAGAAGAAAGGTGACTTTAAAGAGAGAGTTATAACGAGGCTGTACTTTAATTTGGTAGCGTTTTGAGATCAAGTGATTCACACAGAAGAACGGCTACATCCCCCAAAAAAAGTGGGGAATTTGCCTGAATATCAAAGAATTACGCTGGATATCACTGAATTACGGTCGTTGAGCGAAGGGCCAAGGGATCTGTTACGCGAGCCAATCCATCGGGGGTAGTGTACTGTCCCACAATTAAGTGGCCTTATTCGCTGGCCTATTTTATCCCTGGACTTCGTTGCTCGTCCTTATGGGTGCCCAACCCACGGCGTCCTCGCGCCTTGCCAGGAACAAAATATGCCGACCGAATAATGACCACTTAATTGCGGGGCAGTACACTAGTCGACAGGGCGTTTTCTTAGCAACAGCTTGACCGTCAGAAAAAGCACCATCACAAACAGCATCGACAGCAAAATGAGGCCGCCCTGCAAGCCATTCTTGACGCCCGCCAGCAACAGATCGAACAGTAATACGACGATAGCCGGCGCTAGAAACTCATCCGAGTCACCTGCGAACCAGGGCGTGAATATGAGTACCACGGCGACCCCTCGGAGGAGATCCCGTAAGGATTTGCTGGTTAACCCCCTGGTTAGGCGCCACCATACAAGGCAGCATCCAGCACCGGCAAGCAGATAGACCATCCAGGCAATCAGGTAATCCCAGTGTTCAATCATTTGTTCCGTCTTCCTGACTGCCTGGTCACCCATAGGTGGGCGGCAGTTTCGCTACTCGACCCAGTGAATAATATGTTCTTCCATGCCATCCGGGTGTACGTAGTTCTCCGATAGGATTTTACCACGAACTGATATGCCGGCCTCGTGTACGGAGTCAGGATTCCCGGATACGAGGGGATGCCACCAGGCAAGATCCTTGCCCTCTGCAACCAAGCGATAAGCACAGCTAGCGGGCAACCAGCGAAACTCAGTAACGTACTCCGGTTTCAGCCAGACACAATTGGGAACCAGCGTGTGTCGCTCCGGATAACGGCGGCACCGGCACCTCTGTTCATCCAGATACCTGCAGACCACCCTGGTATAAAAGACTTCGCCATCGTCTTCATCCTCCAGCTTGTGCAGGCAGCAGCGGGCACAACCGTCACAGAGCGATTCCCACTCGTCTACAGTCATCTCCTCAAGAGATTTGCGCAGCCAGAACGCAGTCAAAACAGAAGCTCCTAGTGTACTGTCCCGCAATTAAGTGGTGTTACTCGGTCGGCATATTTTGTTCCTGGCAAGGCGCGAGGACGCCGTGGGTTGGGCACCCACAAGGACGAGCAACGAAGTCCAGGGACCAAATAGGCCAGCGAATAAGGCCAGGTAATTGTGGGACAGTACACTAGCGAGCCTTGCTGTTTCCTGCAGCAAGTGCAGCCTGCAGGATTGCCTGGGGATGTTCACGACCAGGCGGCAACTGCAGATGAAAACCACGGTCCCGGATATTCGCCATCACCTTGTCAGCATCCTCTACAGCCAGTTTCCTGCCTGGCTGCAGCAGGAAAGTCAACGTATGAACCGGTTTGCCAAAGGACTCGAGCAGGGCTTTCGGCACACGACTGAGCCCCTGGGTCTTGTCGACATACAGGTACATCGCATCTAGCCTGGTGCTCTTGAATACCGAGCAAAGCACCTTCACAGGGCTCAGCCTCCTTCAGCGGTCATGGACATGCACCTCCATCAACAGTTCCTGGCCGATCACATCCCTGCGCCAGCCCTGCAGTGCCGAGGGCAAATTGTAGTCACCTGCTTCACTGCCCGATCTCAGCAATTCCTGCAGTTGCGCTTTTTTTGCCAACACCTCCGGAACGATCTGCAGTTCGTCAGCCTTACTGTTAACCAGTTCGCGCAATGATCGCAGCATCGGACCGCTTTCCCTGGGCGCAGGCCGTTCAAGTAGTTCCGGGCAGTCATGTTCCGGAACCAGGCGTGCTTCCCTTGACAGATCCAGCAATTGATCACCGTAGTTTCTGATCTGCCTGGGGGTCATGTCCGCTTTGCTAGACAGACCGGTCTTATCCGTTATGCGCTCCCGGGCAATTGCCACCAGCGCCTGCTCGGCAACGATCCAATTTCTCGGTCTGTTCAGCTTTTTCGCGATCTCTTCCCGCCAGCTACACAGAGTTTGCAGGACCAACAGTTGCCGGCGATCTAGTTTCCAGGCGGATTTGACCTTCAAGTAATACTCGTCCGATTTGGTCTGCTTTCGCTGCTGGCTGACGAGCCGGTCGCAATCCTCCGCCACCCAGGCGAGCCTCTTCATCTGCGACAGCTCTCGTTGCTGCAATTCGTAAACCTGGGGCAGATAACTGACGTCGAGTGCAGCATAGTGACACTGTGATTCTGTTAGTGGTCGCTGCAACCAGTCGGAACGAGTTTCCCCCTTGGGGATATTGACGCCCAATGCGTCCTTGATCAGATCCTGATAGCCAAGCGAGTAACTTCCCCCGAGTATGGCTGCGGCAACCTGCGTGTCGAACATGGGCTCAGGTACCACATTCAGCAGCTGCTGAAATATCTCCAAGTCTTCGGAACAGGCATGCAGGATCTTGAGGACAGCCGAGTTTGTGCAAAGCTCGGCCAGTGGCGACAGATCCTGTACCGCGATGGGATCAACCAGATAGGATTGTCCGCCAGCGCTGACCTGAATCAAACCTGCGATGGGGAAATAGGTGTTCACCCTGACGAATTCTGTATCCAGAGCGACCAGCCGGTGCTGCTGCCACAGTTCAAGTGAATCTCTTAAATCCCCGTCGGTTTGGATATAGTGAATTTCATGAGATGGATCATTCATGCATTCGGTGACCCTGTCTTTCCCTTATGGAACCAAAACCGTCGTCAAATCTTCTTTCTTCCATCCATGGCATGAGCCAACGTGCCGGCATCGACAAACTCAAGCTCTCCTCCGAACGGTATGCCGTGGGCAATTCTCGAGGCATCTACTCCCATCGGCCTGAGCTGTTCCGATACGTAATGAGCCGTCGCCTCACCCTCAACCGTGGAGTTAGTTGCCAATATGACCTCCTTGACGGAGTCGCGCTGCACGCGCGCTAACAACTGATCTATGCCTATTTCATCCGGACCGATCCCATCAATAGGCGACAAGTGCCCCATCAATACAAAATACTTGCCTCTGAATCCTCCCGCCTGCTCAACCGCCAATACATCAGCAGGATTTTCAACGACACAGAGCAACGTCTCATCGCGGGATCTGCTGGCGCAAATCTCACACAATTCGTTTTCCGTGAGTATGCGACAGTTTCGACATTGACCGACCCCGTCTATGGCCTGCGTCAGGCTTTGCGCAATACGGGTCCCGCCGGCTCGATCTCTTTCCAGGATGTGTAATACCATACGCTGCGCAGTCTTGGGTCCGACACCGGGCAAACAGCGCAATGCGTCAATCAACTGATCAATGAGGGGACTTATATTCACCAATCTCAATCGAACTAAGCAATGATCTAGAACGGCAGCTTGAAACCGGGGGGCATTGGGATACCGGCGGTGAGACTTGCCATCTTCTCTTTCTGATTCTTCTCGATCTTTCTAACGGCATTATTTACGGCAGCAGCCAGCAGGTCTTCCAGCACCTTCTTCTCCTCGTTGAGCAGTTCCTCATCGATGGTCACTTGTTTTACGTCATAACGGCCGTCCATGACCACCTTCACCATGCCCGCTCCTGATTCTCCCACGATCTCAGTGCGGGCAATCTCCTCCTGCAGTCGCTGGACTTTTTCCTGCAAATGCTGGGCTTGTTTCATCATGTCTCCAAAGCCACCTTTCATTACATTCTTCCCAGTCTAACCAGCTCACTCACCCAGCGGAGAAATGCTCTTGCCCGCCAGAGTGCCGTTGAAGTCATCTAACAGAGTCTGAATATTCTTGTCATTTTCAATGGCTTCTACAGCCGCCGCCTGCTGCTCTTGTCTCTGCCGATGCTGATCTTGCGCAGGTGTCTGCATGTCAACCGTGCCCATATCTATGCTCACCTGGAGCTCGCGATCAAAATACACGGATAGCTCTCGCGCAATTCTCTTTTCGTGGGTCTTGTTCCACAAACTGGCATGCTGCTCACTTAGAACAAACTGCAGGCAGTTTGTTTCGACCGCCACCAGCCCACAGTTTGCAGCCAGGTTCTGCGTAACGCCCTTCAATTCCAGCTGCGGTAACAGCGTCAACCAACCACCGTTATCAAGTTCAAGCGCCGTTTCAACCTTAGCTGAAGCCTTTTCAGTGACGCCCGTATCCTGCATGGAATTGTCTGCCGGCGCACTCAACTCGCCGACGCGTTCGGCAGACTCGCTCTTATCTAACACATGAGTTGTGGGGCCAGCAATGCTTCCGGGAGAAATCACGCCTTCAGGTTCCTTCCCGCCAGAGTCTGCTGCCTCACCTGACTCGACTGTCCCTGACGACTCTGGTTGGAACGCCAGCATTCGCAGCAGAACCATTTCAAAACCACTTCTGGCGTCGGGGGCAAGGGGCAGATCTCTTTGGCCAATCAGGCCGATCTGGTAGAAGAGATGGACATCTTCTGCACACAGTTTGGCTGCATACTCAATGATCGCATCCCGGTCTCCCTGGCTGTTGTCGACGCTGTCCGGCACCGCCTGGGCCACAGCAATGCGATGCAACAGCGACTGCATATCCGCTAACAACATTGCATAGTCAGGCGTGTATTCGTCGACTTCAGCGATTCGAGCCAACACCCCTCGGGCATCGGCGGCCAGCAGCGCATCCAGTATGCGATAAACTTCACGTTGATCGATGGACCCGAGCATTTCAGCAACGTCTTTGTCACTGACCGTGTTATCTCCAAAGGAGATGGCCTGATCCGTCAAACTCAATGCATCCCGCATGCTGCCGTCTGCTGCCCTTCCCAATCGCCACAGGGCGGATTCTTCATAGCTCACCTTCTCGGCAGTCAAAATGTGTTGCAGATTGCCAACGATCATCTCAGGCGACATATTCTTCAGGTTGAACTGCAAGCATCTGGATAGCACTGTAATGGGTAATTTCTTAGGCGTCGTGGTGGCAAGCAGGAATTTGACGTGTTCCGGGGGTTCTTCCAGTGTTTTCAGCAGTGCATTGAAACTGTGGTTGGACAACATATGCACCTCATCGATGAGGTACACCTTGAATCGCGAACGGGTCGGCATGTACTGCACGTTTTCCAGCAGCTCTCGCGTGTCTTCCACCCGGGTTCTGGATGCGGCATCCACCTCGATCAGATCCACACTTCTGCCTTCATTGATTTCGATACAGGTTGAACACTGATCGCAGGGTTCGGAGGTGATCCCCTTCTCGCAATTCAAACACTTGGCAAGAATCCGTGCGATGGTGGTTTTGCCTACACCGCGTGTGCCGCTAAAGAGATAGGCGTGATGTAAACGGTCTTGATTCAGTGCATTGATAAGAGCCTGCAGTACATGCCCCTGACCCACCATCTCGGTAAAGTTACGGGGGCGATATTTTCGGGCAAGGACTTGATAGCTCATACTTGGGATTTGTGATGGTCGGGCCTATGCAACGACTTCATTGTACGGTTAATTACGCATCAGGTCATGGTATATTCATGCGTGAGCGCCATGGGACCTGGTCGCTCGTCGTTACTTCAGATGGATAGCGACCCTGCCGGGCCGTATCCGGAGTCGATCATGTCATCCACGTTCGATCTGCAATCAATCCCGTTCGTCTGCATCGGCCACAGGGGAGCCTGCGGATACGAACCGGAGAACACCCTCTCCTCTTTCGAGTGCGCCATCGCCATGGGTTGCGACTGGATCGAACTGGATGTCTACCAGGTCGAGGGAGAGCTGCTTGTCATTCACGACGACACCCTTAACAGAACAACCAACGGTCGGGGAGAGGTTGTCCAGCAAACACTGGCATATTTGAGGTCTCTGGACGCTGGCAAGGGTCAGCAGATTCCGAAGTTAACGGAAGTCGTCCGTGCCGTGGATCACAGAGCGGGCATCAATATCGAACTGAAAGGTGAGCACACTGCCAGCCCGGTCGTCGATCTCCTGCATCAGTTTGAAGCATCCGGCTGGGACCCGGCTGAATTTCTGATCTCTTCCTTCGATCACGTGCAACTCGCACAAGTCGGCCAGTTAGAGCCACGCCTTCGAACAGGCGCCCTATTCAGTCGTGATGCTGAGAACTGCATCGCCAAAGCAATCGACTTGAGGGCGTTCTCCCTCAATCTTGGATTACGCCTGGTAGATGCGGACCTGGTACAGCGGATACACGCTGCCGGCCTGAAAGTTTATGTCTTTACCGTCAACCACACCGCAGACATCAGCAGAATGATGGCCGACCAGGTGGATGGCGTTTTTACCAATTTTCCCGACCGTGTACTTGAAATGCAAAAGGAGATACAGAATGGACGTTAACGTTCGCTCAGCAAAAACAAGGGAAAAGGTGATCGTTGAGAATCTGATGCAATACTACCTGCATGATTTCTCCGAATTTGAAGACCTGCAGATCCGGGATGACGGACGATTCGAATACCAGTACCTCGATCACTATTGGGAGGACCCCAATCGATATCCGTTTCTCATTCGGTCGGACGGAAAACTATCCGGCTTCGCCCTGCTGCGTTTTGGCATGGAGATGCCATCGACGACCGCTCAGATGGAGCTGGTGGAGTTCTTTATCGTTCGCAACCATCGACGCAGAGGCATCGGAACGGAAGCCGCAAAGAAACTCTGGGACCTGTTCCCCGGCCATTGGATCGTTCGCGTTCTGCAGAGCAATAAACCCGCGCATCCGTTCTGGAAGCAGGCAATTGGCGCATATACCGGTGGTAGCTTTGATGAGAGAAGGGAGGAGCAGATGGTGGTCAGGTCGACCAGCTTTCACTTCGAGAGCAATTCAGATGCGATACCAAGTGAATCGATTCCGGATCCGGTTGATTTCTAGTTGGCGTAATTGACGCTACAGGGTACAAATGTTTGTTGTAAAAACAATAACTTGAGTGGGCCGCATTCGGATGGGCACCCCTGGCACGGATTCTAAGTCTGGATGGCCACTAGCCGGCCAGGTCTTTCAAATCCTTATCGAGCTGGTACTTGTCGTCCGTCACGATCTTTTCCAACACTTCAACCCGCGAGCGAAGCTCTTCGGTTTCCGTCTCCAGATTTACTACATCCGCTTCCAGATCCTCGATTCGCGATCTGACGATCTTCGAGCCGCCAGGCATTTTTGAGGCCTTGATAATATTGACGACGCCAGCTCCAATAACAGCGAGGATTACGATTGCGCCCATCATTTCTACTATCGCTGACATCTGTGTTCTCCTCAGACTCTATTGAAATTCCTCAGCCTCTATTGAGATTTCACTTTCTTCATTCGGGTGATCTTGCCGGATCCAAGGATCTGTTTGGTGACTTCCGGGTGACCCATGTAATGTACCTTACCACTACCGGTGATCACTACATCGAGATCATGCTGTAGCAATTCAGAAGCGATGCCGAGTGAATCGATTCCGGATCCGGTTGATTTCTAGCGGCCCGCGCGTGTTAACTGGCCAGGTCCTTAAACTCCTTGTTGAGCCGGTACTTGTCATCCGTCACGATCTCTTCCAGAACTTCAACCCGGGAACGAAGCTCTTCGTTCTCCATCTCCAGATCCTCCATTCGCGATCTGTCCATCTTCGAACCGCCAGACTTTTTTGAGACCTTGATAATATTGATGACGCCACCAAATATGACAGTTAATATTAAGACTGTGGCAAACAATTCTAACATCCGGGTTCTCCTACAACTCTATTGAGATTTCGCTCTCTTCATGCGGGTGATCTTGCCGGAACCAAGGATCTGCTTGGTGATTTCCGGGTGGCCCGTGTAATGCACCTTACCACTGCCGGTTATCACTACATCCAGGTCATGCTGCACAGCCACGGTCGCACTTCCCGAGCCGGAGATCTTGAGACTAACAAAGTCGCTGATCAGTCCTTCTGCATCATAGGTGCCCGAGCCGCTGATGAGCAGTTGCTGCGACTCTATATCGCCGGCTACCAGGATCTCACCGGAACCGCTAATGGTGCTCGCCATGGAGTCCGCCGTGAGTTCTTCGATTACAACCCGACCGGAGCCCTCGTTACACAACTCGATCTCATCCGTATCCAGATCAGGGGCCAATACGCTGCCGGAACCGGACAGGACGATCGCACTGATATCCACAATGGTGAGATGGTAAATCACTTGTTCACGCCAGTTCTGCAGCGTAACGATCTTGGGACTGCGATACCCCAGCAAGAGATTTCCGTTTTCGACGGTTGATTCGATAAAGGGCAGCATATGCTTCGGGGCATCGATGGTGAGCGACTCACGATCTGATTGCGTGATATGCAGTTGACCCGGACCTGCCAGGTGAATGCCCTTGAAATGCCCCACTCTTCTGGTGACGGTAGACACCTAGTTCTCTCCCGACAGCTTCTTTAACTCTCGTTGCAGTTCGAATTTCGATGATGTCACGTGGCTCTCCATCGATCGAACCCGATCTTCCAACTCCGTGAACTTGCTCTTGGCTGTACGCAACGCGAGTCCATTGGACATGCGCGGTTTCCGATGACTCTCGTCCCCTTGATGTTTGTCCTCATTCACGCCGTATAGATCCTCTTCTTCATCAGTCTCTGAGCTCTGCCATTGCCGCTCGGCCCGATCAAACCGATCCGTGGCTCTGCGGTAATAGGGTTTTTTATCCATCAAAAAGTAGGCAACGAAGTAACCACAAAACGTCAGCTGCGGGATAAATACCAGTCCCAGTATGGCACCGAGTCGCATCTGCCATGCTTCGATGCCAAAGTAATCGGCGAATCCCGCGCAGACCCCACAAATTTTCGCCCGGTCCGGATCTCTATAGAGACCTGCGCGATAGCGCATCTGTCTTCTGGCAGTACGTCGGCTGCTTCTAGCTGCACGTCTCTGTCGTCTTCGGTATTTTCTTTCAGATCTACTCATTTCAGGTCCTGCGTCTCCTGCCGCCCTCTGCCTTGCATCCGCGTCCCCGGCTGCCTGAGCGCTCAGATCCTCATCCGCTTGATCAGTGGGCTGTCGCATCCTACCTGCGCTTGCTCGTCTCCTGCGCCTGTGACCGTTGTGGTCACCATCCAGGCTTTCCATCCACTGTTCAGCCTTCCTGGACCACCTGTCCGCCACCTGATCCACAACATCCTCGATGTTCCGTTCCAACTCCTGGGAACGCCGTTTGGCTCTTCTGGCTACTCGATCGGCCAACTCCTCAGCCCGGTAGGCCGCTTTCCTGGCCCGATCCGCCCGACGCCCGGCTCTCTGTTCCGCCCTCTCTGCCAGACGTTTGGCTCTCCTGGCAGCTCTCTGCATATCTCTTTGAATTCGATCGGACCTGCTCACAATTCTGATCTCACTGTCCGGTTAGGTCTGTTAGCCACTATTGGTCTGGATGTCTGTATGTCTTGGTCTGGATGTCCGCATGTATTGGTCTGGATGTCTGCATGCGGCAAAGTGAAGCCATTGTTACTGCTGCTTTTCCCGCCACTCCGGGCTTTCCACATCCAGGATCGATTCCAGCGTCTCGATTCGTGCGGCCATCTTGTTGGCTACCTGAATCATCTCGTCGACCTCCATGCGTTCTGCATCGGAGAGGTCACCAGCTACGCGGTTCTGGCTCTTGTAGTGCACGATGATCCAGATGGGTGCAACGATTACAAGAAAAACCACGATGGGTACAAAGAAAATTATCTGTCCGCCAGTCATGACAACACCTGCTAGTTACTGTTCATCCAAATTTAGAATCCGTGCCAAGGGTGCCCATCTCAGGCTATTGTTTCTACAGTAAGCATTCGTACGCTGTCGCATTGATTTCACCAATTCTGCCTATTTGTGGATGGACACTAGTTAAGACTTTTCTTCATCAAGTCTTGCTTTCAACTTGGCCAGTTCTTCATCCACCTTTTCATCTGATTCCAGATCCGCGATTTCATCGGACAGGTTACGCTGGCCCAGATCGTAGGCTTCTATCTCGCCCTCCAGGTCATCCATCTTGCGTTCATACCTTTCAAAGCGATTCATAGCATCGTCGATGTCGACATCGTGAAGCTGGCGCCGAACTCCCAGGCGGGAAGTGGCGGTCGTGCCTCTCATGATTAAAGCTTGCTGACGATTCTTCGCATCCACCAGCTTTTGCTGCAGCTGAGTGATATCGCCACTCAGTTTTTCGAGATTTGCATCCAGTGTCTCAAGATCGGTATCGATGACTTCAACCGCCTCAGACGCCTGGGTTTTCTCTTTGAGCGCTGCCCGAGCCAGATCTTCCCGATCCTTGCTGAGGGCGACTTCCGCCTTGCGCTCCCACTCATCTCCCTCTTCACGCAAATGATCACAGCGACGTCGAAGTTCCTTCTTGTCGGCGATCACTTTAGCAGACTGAGTGCGCACTTCCACTAGGGTTTCTTCCATCTCCTGGATAATCAGCCGAACCATTTTTTCGGGATCTTCTGCCTTATCCAGTATCGCGCTGATGTTGGAATTGATAATGTCTGAAAATCTAGAAAAGATACCCATGTTCTATGCCTCTCTACGCTTGGATTTACGGATGCTTACCGACTAACGATCTGAACCAGATCCGGATTGAGCTATCCTTGGCAAGATTGGATACACTTTCTGTGCCAGCTCGGTGAGCAATCGTAATCCACTGTTATATAAAGATTTTTTATAGCCATCGAAATGTTGTATGATGACCGGATGGCGAGAAATACCACCGTGTTAGTGGTTCTAACCACATATTAGCTATCAAGTTGTACCTCCAATTCAATCTTCCGCATGGACTGCGTGAAGAGCTGCTAGAAGGGCTAATCCCATGGCGAATGATCAACATGCAGAAAGACTGATCGGTGAATCCAGATCGTTCCTGGAGATTCTGGAGTTCGTCTCCCAGATCGCCCCTTTGAACAAGCCGGTATTGCTGGTAGGCGAGCGCGGTACCGGTAAGGAGCTGATTGCCGCGCGGTTACACTACCTGTCGCAGAGATGGGATCAAGAATTCCTGAAGATGAACTGTGCCGCCATCAACGACAACCTGCTGGAATCGGAGTTGTTCGGACACGAAGCCGGTTCTTTCACCGGCGCCGCAAAACTCCACAAGGGGCGATTCGAACGAGCAGACAAGGGAACGCTGTTTCTGGATGAGCTAGCCACCACGTCGCCGCTGGTCCAGGAAAAGCTGCTGAGGATCATCGAATATGGTGAATTCGAACGAGTCGGTGGCAGCAGAACCATCAACACCGATGTCCGTCTGATCGCTGCCACCAATGATGACCTGCCAACTCTGGCAGGTGCGGGGAAATTCCGCGAGGATCTGTTGGACCGTCTGGCTTTCGATGTGATCACCCTGCCCCCCCTTCGGGAAAGACAGGACGACATCATGTTACTGGCCGAGTATTTTGGCATGAATATGGCCCTGGATCTTAATCGCGAGTATTTTCCCGGCTTTAGTGACAGAGCCAGCAAGGACCTGCACAGCTACCACTGGCCCGGTAATATCCGCGAACTGAAAAACGTGGTTGAAAGGAGCGTCTATCGTTGCCAGGAACCGGACGAATTGATCGACGAGATATCGATCGATCCGTTTGATTCGCCATTTCGCATCAAGCCAAGATCCGTTACGCCTGAAGCGGCATCGGCCTCAGAAGCCAATTCGGCTGACAGCGCCGGGCAACCGTCTGCAGAGGTCGAATTCCCGCTCGACCTGCGCACTTCCATACAGGAGTATGAAATCTCACTGATCGAATCCGCCCTGGCAACCTGCCAGTTCAATCAGAAGAAAACGGCTGAGATTCTGGGAGTCACCTACCATCAACTGAGAGGGTACCTGAAGAAATACGACCTCCTGGACAACTGACCAATCCAACCTGATCGCCACTCCATTCCTCACAATCCAATCGGGATTCAATCTCCCTTGAATTGCGGTGGGCGTTTTTCGATGATCGCTCTCACGGCTTCGGCGTGATCCTCCGTCTGAAGCGCTAACGCCTGCAGTGAGGCGGACATCTCCAGCATGGAATCCAACCGGGCGTGCTGGGACTCCTTGA
>Ga0187827_10003837_pt1 | contig 18948 bp, 15 predicted proteins | sample ETNtaG_39_FD_167969 | JGI IMG/M metagenome (GOLD analysis project Ga0187827, IMG submission 167969) | Marine microbial and viral communities from oxygen minimum zone, Eastern Pacific Ocean - ETNP2014_SV_150_PacBio MetaG (Illumina Assembly) | ecosystem: Environmental > Aquatic > Marine > Hypoxic... | reverse complement strand
GACAATCTTATTTGTCCCACCAATTGTGGGATCTTTTTTCATCTTTGCTGCCTATAAAATCCTCAAAGCTAGGCAGTTGCAGCCCTTTATCAAAGGAGTGGTTGGTGGTGTAGGCGAATCTGTTGATGACCTTTCTTCAAATCAATTAGGATTTGTTCTCTATCAAGGTGAATATTGGAAGGTAAAAACAAGATTTTCTATCAAACGAGGTGTAAAAGTCAAGATTCTAAAAAGAGACGGAATGCTTTTGACTGTTGAGCCTATTGAAGAAACGGTGGAGTAAATCTTACATCCTTTAACATCATGAACTATGTGAATCATTTGGGTAATCAACTACTAAATATTATTGGAATAACTGGATCACCTGCAACCGGAAAGAAATCCATAGGCAAAATAGTGGCTGATAATCTAAAATATAAATTTCTGGATTTGAACAAGATTGCATTAGAATCAGGCGGTGTTCTTTCTGATGACGGAGAAGATTTGGAGGTGGATCCTGATTTATTAAGAAAACAAGTTTTGCGAAAAATTAAGGGAGGAAAAGTAGTGTTGGTTGGGCATCTCCTTCCATTCATTCTTTCAGAAGGTGAAATTGAGTTTGTAGCAGTCTTGAGATGTTCCCCAAAGGAGCTAAATGCAAGATATTCTAAACGTGGTTATTCAGAAAAGAAAATTAAGGACAACATTTCATCGGAGATACTTGATATATGCTTCACAGAGGCGTTAAATAGTTTTGGACCAGCTATAATTGCTGAGTTTGATACGACTGAGAGGCAGCCTAATGATGTTGCCGAGGATATTGCCCTTGTTTGGCGTGGGAATATGAAAAGATCACTTGGGAAGATAAATTGGATATCACAGATGTCAAAAGAAGATCTTATAGAAAAGTATTTGGACTGAAAGGAAAAGAATAAGCAGTCAAATATACCAAAATATGCTTATATCCCGGTTTAATAAATGATATCTTCTGATATATCCCCCTAGATTAGCATTTTCTTGACGAGCGCTATGTTATAGATAATTAATTTCTAAACAACAGATTTATGTTACGCTTTTATACTATTTTTTATGGTTTCAAAAAGTGTTTTTTCTACCGGGATTGTAATGTTCTTTATTGGAGCGGCTTTAGGATACGGAATATCATATCTAACCTATCCAGATGTAGAGGCATCACAGAAGTATCAAGATCTACAGGCAGAAACTGGAAAGTTTCGCTCTCATGGCTTACCATGCATTCCAGCGTTCCGCGAAACAATTTGGATAACGCCAGACACTTTTATTATCTATAACTATGATGAAGAAAAAGATTTGATTATGATGGGGATTAAGACAACCGAGAAGCAAGACACAACCTTCTGGGCACACCTCCCAGAAGGACGCCCAGGATTGGAGTTCGAATTCTGGGCAATACACATCTGGTTTCAAGATGTTGAAGAAGCCTGCCTGAACTTGGATAGCTTAATAGAAAAGCTTCAAGAAGAAGGACTGGCAGTTGAAAAAGCAGGTGATGTAGACCAACCCTTCTTCTCCGTTAAAGGACAAATAATACAAGTGAATGACGACGTATTACAGGTGTTTGAATATGATGATCTTCCAACAACGATGATGGAAGCAGCCCTAGTTTCACCAAATGCCACCTCAGTGGGAAACATCCAAGTCGAATGGCTAGATACACCACACTTCTACCATAATGGCAAAATGATAATAATATACCTAGGTAACGATGAAGATCTGAAGCGGACCTTAGAAAAGACAATAGGTTATACATTCGCAAGAGGATGAAATGTCAATATACATCCCAATATCTAAAAGGAACACTAAAACTCCAAATATATAATCAAAAGATGTGTGTGTCTGGGCTCACTAGTGAGACCATAAACATCATATTTTTAATAAAAAATAAAGATTTATACTCCCTTTCACACATTCCGAAGTTAGTGGCAGTACAAGGAAATTTTTGATTAAAATGTCATGTATTCATCTAAATAATTGTATAGAGAGTCATTTATTCGCGTCTCTATCTATGATCTGGTGAATTTTGAATTGGAAAGTGCTGATACTACTGTAGCTAAGGGTGCTACATCGATCTACTTCTCTAATATTGTTATTCTTGGTATGAATACACTTTACTTCATAATAATAGCTAACCTTCTTTCAACAGCTGAAATAGGTATCTACGCTGGTATGCAGCTTATTATTTTCGGTTTCTCTACCATTTCTAATTTCTCACTCCCACAAATAATCCCAACGAATATCATGATTCCTCAAGCGGTAACGAAGCTGATCCCAGAATTTCTAGGAAGAAAAGAAAAGGGGAAAGCTACCCGAAGCTTCTTCATTATTCTGCTCATTGCTATATTAATAGTCACTCTTCTTTCTATTCTTCTTTACATACTGGCGGAACCAGTCTCCCAGATTTTATTTAGAGGTGAAGCGGAAGTGTTATGGGTCCAACTTCTTGCTTTAGATACTTGGATATTTTCAATAGGACAAGTCTTCTATGGTGGATTGGTTGGTCTTAAACGCATACCAAAAGCAAGTCTATTCTTAATAATTTCCTTTGCAGTAAAATTCATTTTAGGAGCAAGCCTAGTACTTGCAGGCCAAGGTCTTCTAGGTATCATTACAGCATTTGTAATTGGCGATATTGTTTTTCTCATGTTGACAAGCACCTCATGCCTTAAACCGCTTTGGGTTCACCATGAACCAGTACCAACCAAATTCATAATGAACTATTCACTTCCTTTGCTAGTAACATCATCAATAATTTTCGGTGTTACCCAGCTCGATAAAATATTTGCCTTCCTGCAACTCGAGTTAAGTGATTTAGGCGTATACAACGTTGCTGTTACTGCTGCTACAATAGGTGCTTTCGCACCAAATGCCATAACCACTGCCTTGGTACCAAGTCTATCCACTCTTGAAGCAACCAAAAAAATTGATAAGTTTAGGAAATTAGCGAAATCATATACTCGCTATGTCGCCTTAATTGCTACTCCAATGTCATTCGGAGTAGCTGCTTTAGCCTCTGGTCTTGTGCAACTCTTCGGGCAACAATATCTACCTGGAGCGTTTCCCGCAACAATTATGTCTATTGCAATAGGCTTAACTGCGATTTCAGCAGTTTATAATGGAGAACTCTTAGCTACAGGTCGAACAAAAAGCATTATGCTTGTAAATTTGGTGGGACTCATCATTTTAGGTATTGGATTAACAATTCTTACCCCCTTGCTCGACTTTGTGGGTGTTGCATTAAGCAGATCCATAATGATTATTTCAATAGCAATATTCTTGGCGTATGTTACGCATAAACGAGGGCTTTTTGTTATCGACAGTAAAGCTTATCGAGACTCCGTTTTTGCAGCATCTGTAATGGGCATTATTCTCTTCTTAACCTTGGATTTTATTAGTGGGTACAGAAGTCAACTCATCTCTTTGGCATTTCTAATACCTGCAGGTGTGATCATTTATCTTGTAATTCTCCGTATCTTGAAAACATTACAACCTGACGACATTGAATTTATTAGAAGATTCCTTCCTAAACGTGCAGAAAGGTTTGTACAAATAGTGTCAAAGATTGTTGGAGTCAGCTAGCTAGAGCACAAATATTTACTCAACCGATATTTTTATTGGTTTTCCATCTATTTCAGCATCAATCCACTGAACACTTCCAATAGGTTGATCCATGATCTTAGTTTCTTTCACCCGAACTAGGTAGGTTAGTACATCAATCTTCGAACTGATACTATCAAGCCATATTGAATCAAGGCCAGAAATATAAGCTGCATCTAAAATCTCAGTAGGATTGTATCCTCTTTCCTTTCTTAATGCCTGTAATCTTCTCGCTAGATCTCTAACATTTCCATCAGAAATAAGATCTGCATCACGGTCTTTCTGAAGCGCAACAATCATACCTTCTTTCTCAACAACTACGTATTTATCATCAATTGCCACATACTCTACAATCAATTCATCCTTCAAGATCTTGGTTTCAAGACCGTCAAACTTAACGGATATCCAACCTTTATCCTTCAACTCTAAATAGATCTTAAGAGAATCTACTGTTTCAATATATTTAACAAAAGACCTCATTCTAGCTTTTAGTTTACCTCCGAGAATATCATACCGTGGATTTATTTTCACGCCTATTGTATTCCCTTTTAACTCAGATGTAAATAAAACATCCCTGATATTTCCTTGATCCTTAATTAAATCAATATGCCTTTCCATCTTTATTGTATCCTCCAGAATAACCATCACCAATTTGAGAGGCCAACGCCTCTTCAATTTCGCCTTCATTCGAGCTGAATTAATCAATGATATTAGTCTTAAGACCTGTTGGACTTCTTCTTCAAGTTCTGGAAGAAGGAATTTCTTTTCTATAATTGGCCAATTTTCCATAAGTATACTTTTCTTTTTTTGGAAAGATTGTTGGTATAGATGTTCTGTAACGTAGGGTGAAATGGGATGCAATAAGATATCTAGAACCTTGAGGACATGAGCTAAAGTTGCATATATTGCTAGTCTCCGATTTAATGTTTCAGGGCTATCGTCCCATATCTCTTTTCTAGTCATAGGGACATAGGTTTGGCTCAGATCTTCTATGAGAAACTTCTCTATTGCTCTTGCAGAAGACTGAAATCTGCAGGTTTCGTTGCCTTCAGTACACGATTTTTTTATTTGCTGAAGCTTCGAGAGGAGCCATTTTTCTTGAGATCTTAGGAGTGATTGATCTGAGGCCCACTGCAATGAATGTTGGTTTATCTCAAATCTATCGCATGAACTATTTTGCAGGAGATACAGATGTAGATGATATAGCGTACTCAATACTTGGTATGGTCTAGTGTTCATCTCATTAAAACTAAAGTTTAAGTTATCAATAGGGCTAGCTTTCCATACTATATAGAATCGCATAATATCTACAGGATTAGAATTTAAGGTTTCAATTCCTTCAACCATGTTTCCCTGACTCTTACTCATCTTATTCCCTTTTTCATCTAAAATGTGACCTTGAAAGAGAAACGCTTTGTATGGAGGTTCAGACTTTCCTGTGAAAATTACGTGTTCAATCAAGAGAGTGTATGCCCAACCCCTGGTCTGATCGATACCTTCAGTTAGAAACTCAACCGGAACTAATTCTTCATACTCCTTATCTGTAAATGATGCGTATGGAGATGCACCGCTGTTATGCCAAGTATCCAGAACATATGGTTCTCTACTTGCAGCACTACCACATTTCGGGCACTTAATTTTAACACGATCAATCCATGGTCTGTGCAGCTCAAAATTTGGACCATCTGGAATATCTGATGCATTTTCAATTATCTCATTTCTGCTGAAGAGCCCTATCTTTTCTTTACATTCCGAGCATTTCCATATTGGTAAAGGTGTTCCCCACACACGATCTCGTGATACACACCATGGAACCCTCTCCTTTATCATCTCTACAAAACGATTCATTGGGGGAATAAAGAAGTATTCTACTTTCTTAGCCGCATTTAATGCTTGATCCCCTAATTTTTCAACCCAATAAAAATATTCGCGTCTTGCCATCCAGATAAGTTTATGGTGTGATCGCCAGCATGTTGGATATTCATGTGTTATCTTTCCTATCTTTACTAAATTCCCCTCTTTCTCTAGAATTTCTACAACTTTTTCATCTGCATCTCTAACAAATAAGTTTTCAAAGATACCTGCTTCTGAAGTGAATCTGGCTTGATCATTTATTGGATTAAATATTGGAATCCCTCTACGTTTTGCAACCTCAAAATCCTCTTCTCCATTAGCCGGAGATAAATGAACTATCCCTGAACCTGTGGTTACGTCTACAAAATCCTCTGTTACAACGCTGTGCACTCTTTTATCTTTATCAATTTCTACCTGCGCAGGTATTTGCCTCGCTAGAGGGTATTCATACTTTAATCCATCAAGTCCTGAACCTTTAATCCTGTCTTCCACCTTATATCCTTTAATTCCCAACTCATCCATGATATCTTCTAACCGAATGGTTGCTACAATCCATCTTTCAGAACCTACATTGACAACAACATATTCTTCATCTGGCTTGACACCAACCATCTCATCTGTCACAACTGTAAATGGCATAGTTGTCCAGAGAACTAGATGCCTATCATCTCCTACAATTTTAACCTTATAATATAACGATGGATCTGAAACTTTTTCATATCCTTGGCTAACCTCGGCATGGCTTAGAGAGCATTGGCAGCTTGGACAATATGGTACAACTCTAAAGCCTTCTCCAAGAAGCTCTTTTTTCCAAGCTTTTTCAAGATACTTCCATTCTCTCTCTATGTATTCATCCCGGTACGTCCAATATGCATTATCATAATCCATCGACATACCTAGAAGATCATCGGCTTCCCGCCATTTTGAATTGAATTTTATTATCAACTGTTTGCAAGATTCAACTAGCTTTTCTTCTCCTACTACTTTCAGATTCTCAGCTTTACTTCCTGTTAATCCTAATTCTTTCTCTGCTTGCAGCTCAACAGGTAATCCTTGTGTATCCCAGCCAGCTCTAAAAACGAGATTCATACCTTTTAATACTGAAAAACGATACCATAGATCTTTCATAATACGCCCACGCAAGTGGCCAATATGTGGCTCGCCATTCATAGTTGGAGGGCCTTCCACATAACCTGAAGGAGATTTGTTTGTAATCTTCTTTGCAACAATACGTCTTATATCAATGTCTTTCCAGGATTTGCGTACTGTTTCCTCAATTTCTTTGGGTTGAAAATTCGGGTTTAATATTCTATTTATTGCATCATTACTAAATGTAGATCTCCTCACTTTTCATATTTTATAACCAACCACTATCTCACTCTTGAAATACATTTAATCTCAATTACCACATTCTTCGCGTGAATCTAATGAACAATAAAAACCTATCTTGTATGTATATCCATTATTATAATCTTGACATTAAAAGTAGATATTGGTAAACTAAATTCCTCTGAAAAGACGTTCTGCTAAGGTGATCGGCAGTCCGGCAGTTTTGATCTTTTTTGCTGCAGTTTCAACGTCATATGATACGGCTCTGGGTAGTGCTTCTACGTTTCCGTTCTTTTCTTTTAGTAGGATATATCTTGCATCAGAATTTCCTGATCTGGGTTGACCAACAGAGCCTGGATTGAGTACTGTGCCTTTTTTCCCTTTCCATATGAAAGGGATGTGCGTATGGCCTAAGACCACGATATCCACTTTATACTTAGTCAAGTAGACGTTGAACATGTGTTCATGCGTGGCAGGGTGAACATACTCAAAGAGATTGTTAGTTGGGCTTCCATGAACCATCAAAATTTTCAAATCCTGCAATTTAACAATATTCATTTTAGGAAAACTGTTCAAGAACTTTTTCTCAGTTGGTCCTATCTGTTTAGCAGTCCAATTGATAGCTGATGTGGCTACATCATGGAACCATTTCACATCACCAGTTATAGTTGCGTAATCGTGGTTCCCCATAACTCCTTTTACTTTTTTTTCCTTAATCCATTGTATAACTTCTTTCGGATTAGCTCCATAGCCAACGATATCCCCAATACAATATATCTGTAAGTTAGGCATATCCGCAGATATGGCCTTTAATGCCTCAAAATTTGAATGAATATCTGAAATGAGGATAATGTCCAATGGTTATTTTTATAGAATCTGTAAACGGTAAATAAACCCACCTATTTGACCTATTCAAAATTAAGCGTTAAATATAGCAGTTTTACAATCCTCAACAAAGCCAATGAGAGCAATCACCTTAACTTTTTTTTCTTTTTAGTTGAATATGTTATACCTAGTCTCTTATCGCTCAAACATCTTGTTTAAGATGAACAGTGTAAATATCTATGTCAAGTTTCACAAAAAATTGGGCAAAACCACCAAGCGGAGGATTCAGAGATAAAGTAAAGGGTTCAGTAAGGTCATCAGGGCCTCTGAAACCAAGACTTGAACAAGCTACGAGAAGGATTCAAATCCAGATTTCTAAGCTTGATACAGCATCGACAAAACTAAAAGATAGAGATAAGAAAATTTTCAGCAAAGTAGTCGCAGCAATCCAAAAACACGATATGGCACACGCATCAGTTTTCGCTAATGAACTTTCTGAAGTTCGAAAGATGAATAAGATGGTAACCTCGGCTCAACTAGCCTTGGAACAAATAACCATGAGGCTAAACACGGTGCAAGAGCTTGGCGACATAGTCGTCACCCTCACACCTGCAATGTCTGTCATCCGAGGAGTAAAAGGCGGATTAACTAGTGTGTTGCCTGAAGCGGAAAATGAGATCGGCGAGATCAGTGGAATGCTTAGCGGCATCTTAGTAGATGCTGGACAACTAGGAGGATCAACATTGAATTTCGAAGCAGCAAACGAAGAGGCTGAAAACATCATGTCGGAAGCATCAGCCGTTGCAGAGCAAAGAATGAAGGACAAATTCCCAGATCTTCCAGCACCAGCTGAGACGTCACAAACTGGAACAATAAGCTTCGGTTAGCCCAAAACGGAAGAGGAAAATGTGGCAGTTGCACCATTTCGGTATTGGTTCGTAAAAACTACCGCCGGAATCGGCGTTACTGTCCACCCTACATATTTTGCACAAAAGAAAAAGTAGTGTTTAGTTTGATTTTTAAAAAGAGTAACTTCATTGCAGACTACCCCTAAATGTTAAAAAGGTGAATATTCTTGAACTTCGCAGAACGTATTTTTGGTGGTGGGGATGGGTTGAAAAAGAAACTCATTTCGGCTGCGAGACGTATTGAGGTACATAAACGCGAGGTCATATCTCTTCGTCTCAGACTGGAAAATAGACGGCAATTTCTTTTTGAGAAGGTAGTGCGAGCGATTGAACATAAAGACGACGATAGTGCATCAATATTTACGGTTGAACTCACAGAAGTGAAAAAAGTTTTGAAGGTCGTAAAAGTGAGTGAACTAGCTTTGATGCAAATAATCGTAAGACTTGAAAGTATCCGAGATGTAGGGGATGTTTATTCAAATATGAATGATGCATTTAAGATTATGAGAGGTGTCAATAAATCGGTTTCAGGAGTTGTTCCATCACTTGAAAATGCTACTGAAGAAGTAAATACAACCTTGTCTGAAACATTGGCAGACCTTGGAAATCTTTCTTCATCTGTGTCATTAGATGTTACCCATGAAGGTGGGAAGGAGCTATTCGAAAAAGCCAAACTATTTGCAGAAGAGAAGGTTTTAGAGTTAAATGAAGGAATTCCTTCATCGGTTCTCTCTGCAAATGGTGATTCCTTATTTGAAAAAGCAAAACAGGTCGCTATGTTAGCAAATGGAGAAATATCCGATGAAAAAGACTTCCAAGTGACTATGTTATCCCAACCCGAAAGAAAGAAAACTGTAGATGAAAAAGTATACAAATATATAGTGAATAAGAACAAGCGTTTAAATGTGATTGATGCAGCAGATGCACTGAATCTCCCTATAGATGAAGTGGAGAAGACTGTTTTCAAACTTGTCTCAGAAGGTAAATTGAAAGCAGCATACACAGAAAGGTGAATAAAATTTGTCAGCAGCCAAAGAATTAGAAGATGCAGCAGGAAAATACGCATCTGAAGCTATACGGTTTGATTCTCAAGGAGCTAGAGGTATGGCTATACAGAGTTACCAAAGCGCAATATCAACTTTAATTAAATTGGCGAAGATTTACCCAGACTATAAGCTGAATAAACTCTACATAGATCGAGCATCTACCTACCAAGCAAGAATCAAAGCTCTTTCCTCAGTTCACGGAAATACAATATTGGATCCACAAACCAATGAACAAGTACAAGAAGATGGGTTAAATAATGGTTCGCAAGCGCCTCAGATTGTTCAGTCGCTTAAGGCATCTTATGACGAGCTTATTATGAAGGAAAAGCCTGATGTTAATTGGAATGATGTAATTGGGCTAGATGTATCCAAAAAAGCTCTTCGTGAATCTATTATTTTTCCTGTGCAACGCCCAGATCTATTTCCACTTGGATGGCCCCGAGGTATCCTAATGTATGGTCCTCCAGGGTGTGGTAAAACTATGCTTGCAGCTGCCACTGCTACAGAGATAGATGGATATTTCTTAACGGTTGATGCGGCAACAATAATGTCTAAGTGGCTAGGGGAGGCTGAAAAAAATGTAGCGAAACTATTCAACTCTGCCCGCGAAATGTTGAATGATGGGGCAAAATCTGTCATAATTTTCATTGATGAACTTGATTCCCTCCTAGGTTCCAGAAACCAAGAGGTGGGAGGCGAAATACGTGTAAGGAACCAATTCTTAAAGGAAATGGATGGAATCATGGATAAAGGTAAAAACCTTCACATGTATATTATAGGTGCCACTAATAAACCATGGGCTTTAGATTGGCCTTTTCTAAGGCGTTTCCAAAGACGGGTCTACGTGCATTTACCTGATGTGGATGCTAGAATAGCGATGTTCAGAGATTATACTACACCAATCAAACTAGATAACGTTAAACTAGAAGATATTGCTGAGCTCACTGATGGCTACTCAGGGAGCGATATTAAGGATATTTGCCAATCCGTTTTGATAAGCGTGGTATCAGAGCTCTTCGCTAAGGGTGAAGCTGAAAACAAGGATTCAAAACCAAGGGATATAACTCTAGATGACTTTAAAGAGATTTTGAAGAAAAAAAGACCTAGCGTCTCAGGTGAGATGCTTCGGGCATATGTCCAATGGTCTGAAAACTATAAAGCTCTTTAATATGCTGTAGCACTTTCCATAATCTTTCTAGATCTCTTAATCGATAAATAATGATTGAGTGCTACTGGTGAAAGTTTCTTTTATCTTTTCAACTATAGTTTTATCCAAATAAATATGATCAAATATTGTATCTTCAGCTTCTAAAATTTTTAATCTTTCTACTATGCACTTGTATTTTCCCCCAGCTATTCCGTTAGCGAGAATCGATGCACCTTGTGCACCTTCTTTCACTTTTGTGGTTTGCTTTTGAATAGTTCTTATTCCACTTATGTTAAACGATTTTGTACTCTTAATTAGCTTTAATATAACATCTTTTCTGAAGGCATTTACCCCTAAAAATCTGCCGCTAAGTAAGATCTCCTTAGGTGTTTTATTCATCGAAACCATTAGAGTAAATACGTCTTTTACAATTGCTTCCTTAAAAGCTTCATATGCTGACTTGGTCTTATTATCCATCTTGGATTTGTTAATAAAGTCCTCAATGTCCGTGGAGAATGGGTCGAGTTCAGCTAATGAAGATGCCCCACCTGAGAAAAGAAGCATTTTTGAATAATCACCAATTGAATTCGAAATAGCATATGATAGTTCTCCGTCCATCGTTCCCATCCCTAAATATCCAAGGTTGCCTGATGTTCCACCTATTCCGTCCACTAAATTCCCTTTTTCAACAGCCATTGCAGATGTATATGCAAATCCAATCTCGACTAAAATAAACGAAGTTTCAGAGTAATCTAAATTCAGAGATTCCGCTTGATCCTTCATAGCTAATATAACGCTAAATAGTTTATCCGCTGTCCCCATATCAATTTTTCCAGCCTTTCTGAATCTGGGTACTGTTGGAAGATGGATAACGCCAGGTGTAAACCAGATGTTTAGATCACTGGCTTTTTTCATAAAGAACATAAGTTCTCTTAATCCGATTATTTTTAATCGCCTCTTTGCATCACTTTCAGAAACAAATGTTGCCATAAGAATTTCAGAATCCTCTGTTTCAGTTGCTCGTTTTGGAGTAATGCCATAACCGCTCGGACCAACAATCACATCTAATTTACCTGCGGAGATAGTGAGATCCCTTAGAATATTAATAATGATTCGTGGGTTCTTTGTGAATTCATCTCGAGGAATTGCTTTGTCAATCAATATTTTTCCTGTTTCATCATCAAATCCAAATATATCTATGCTTTTGGTCCCAGGATCTATCCCAATGGCTTTTACCATCTTTTTTCATCACTTAAATTCCAATATTATGTATATGATATGTTGGCTCCTTTATTGTTTGCTTTTGTGTAGAAAACTTCTCCACCCCCAGCTTTTAAAATATACTTTTTCATTTCATTATGTAACATCTTTGCTGTTTTTTCTCCTTCAACAATCGTGTAGAATGTTGGTCCCCAACAAGTCTGACAAGCACAAGGGGCACCTTTTTTAAGCATCAATTTTATTCCGTTTTCCACTATTGGATCACAATAGATTGAATTTTCTTGGAAATCGCTCCAAAATCCTCCAAGTCGACTGTTAAACTTGGTAAGCGCCTTTCCGAAAGTAATTAAATCACCCTCAACAAAACTGGGCAATATCTGCATCAAGACCAATCTCGAAAGTTCCGCTGAAACTTCCTTTTCCATTGGTTTCAAATTGTTTAAAAATTCATTCTCATTTTCTTTTATCTTTAAGATTTTAGGTATTGGAGCTTTAGGGATGCAGACAACAAAAAACCAATTCCTTGGAATATCTTTCCGAAATATTAATGGAGGAATCATTTTTCCTTTCTTGTCTGTCCTAAAACCCCCATCAAGAATTAATCCACCTACCTTGAATCCATATGTTCCTAAAGCTGTCACAGTCCCTCTTTCTAGCTTCAAAGCCATCTCCTCCACGCTTACATCATCGATTCCATAAATCTTCGATAATGCTGTACCTATACCTAGTGATAGCGCTGTTTGAGAACCCATACCCAGATGTTTCGGTATAGATTTTTCGACAATTATTTCTGCTCCGTTATTGATATTGAATTTCTCTAAAAAACTTCGTGCGTATAGATTAGCATTCTCATTATCTTTACCCTTAACCTCGATTTCTTTGGATTGTCTTACAGTAATCACGGTTTGTGGGTAATCGATAGTGAAACCAAGGGTTCCATAGAGTCTACCAAGGTCACCCGTTAGATCTGGGTTGCCAGCATGAAGATGAGCGGGAACAGATAATCTTACTTCTTTCAAATTAGTCCACGGAATTTCTATGATAAATTGTATTATTTTTGTGTTTTATTATTATATCCCTGTATTTACATAATCAAGTTTTGCTCTTTCAAGATTATTCTATGGTACTAATCGATCCTGATCTCTAGGGTATAGTACTACCTCGCGAATATTCTTCATCCCTGTGAGAATCATTATGAATCTATCGAGACCAAAACCCCATCCTGAGTGAGGTGGCATACCCCACCGAAAAGTTTTCAGGTGATCTTCAAAGGTTTTAGGGGATAACCCATACTCTTGAAGTCTTTCCTCCAATTCTTTACCATCTGAAACACGTTTTCCACCAGAAGCAAGTTCTAAATGACCAAACTGAAGATCAAATGATAACGCTTTTTTGCCATCAGGTGTTCTGGCAATATAAAACGGTTTTAACTTTGCCGGCCAATCTACTATCCAGAAATACGTAGGGTGAATTCTTCCCAGAACTTGTAAGTCGTGATCCTTCAAATCATCCCCTTCCTTGATTTTGATTCCTTCTTGATTCAATTCCTTGATAGCTTGTGTATATGTTATCTTTTGGAAGGGACGCTTTGACACTTCAATGTTGTGTCCAAGTGTTTGTAACTCATCAGAACATTTCTCCACTACTTCTACTATAGCATTTTCCACCATTTTTTCTGCCGTTTCCATAACATCATCTTTTTCCGCGAATGCTGCCTCTATATCCACACTAATGAACTCATTAAGATGTCTTCTTGTATGCGATTTCTCAGCTCTATAGTAGCTCCCTATCTCAAAAACACGATCAAGAGACATAGTTAACTGCTCTTTGAATAGTTGTGGACTCTGTGCTAGAAATGCATCCTTCCCAAAATAATCGAATGGAAAGAGGGTTGCCCCTCCTTCGGCGGCTTGACCGATTATCTTTGCTGTATTAACCTCTAAATATCCTTCATCTGAAAGGGTTCCACGAATGGATTGTAATGTGGTATGCTTTATCTTGAATATTGACATTGTTTTTACGTTACGAAGATCAAGCGCTCTCGCATTCAGACGTGTATCAATAGCTGCTTTAACTCGACCTGTAGGGTCAAGAACCAATGGATGAATGGCTTCTCCTAGAATTTGCATCTTTTCACCCTGAATCTCTTTAGGAATATCTTTTCCCTTTCCTTCTTTTAATATCCCCCTTATTGAGACTATGCTCTGCCTTGGAACATTTATTGCTAAACCGAATATCTCACTTGAAATATTTTTCTTATTGAATACAACTTGAGATACTCCTGTTTTATCACGTATTGTCATGAAGGCAAGTGAACCCAAAGGTCTAATATCTTCAATCCATCCAGCTATTGTTACAATACTACCAATCTTTTCTGATAATAGCTCTTTGCTGTAATGTGATCTCAAAAAAGGAATCATTATCGCAATCCTACCAATTAATTCAAGTTCTCTCAAACTCTACAATCAAATCTATTCCTATGACTGCCTTTACAACATTCTTCACTTTATCCAGGTTAAGTGGAAACCGTTTAGTCTTTCTTCCTGGAACTATCGCTTTCATGAGTTTATTTCCGTCAGGTAACCAAATTACATTTACAGTTAGGATTTTTACAGGGAAAAAAATGTCCTCTAGAACCTGTCGATTTGATGTTTCTCCATCTACTATCCATAAATTGCTTTTCATCTCATCTTCTAATTTATTGAACAAGGAGTGATTTTTCCGAAGTATATCATGACCACCATTGCCCATCACAAGAACTCTATCTCCTCCTACGTCTATTCCATGAATGAAGATTGTTTTGGCTAATTCTGGAATCTTATCCAACAGCTTTGAGAGCTTCATTGATGCGTCAATATCCGATTTAGTGATTTGATTACTCTTGAGTTTTATTTCGCATTTTTGGCAAAGTATTCCTGTTTTTGCGTCGAATGTGCAAATTGGTAATTGCAAGTTAGTGTCTAAGCTAGGTTAAAAAAAGGTAAATAAAAGGTTGCTGGAAAAAAGTATGACTATGATTTGTTACTTTACGAGATGTATCTCCATTGAGCTAACGTTGTTTAAATTACCTGTCTCAATGCTCTTTACCTGTTCAGTGTTAATATCTATTCCTTTGATGGTTACGTCTGTGGCGAATCGTTTTGTAATTATTTGGGCCACATCAACCGCCTTGCTGATAGCTCTTCCACGAGCCTTGATATTCACTGCATTCGCCCCATTTTGAATGAGGGTTAATCCTGCTAGAACATAGTTCATCACAGGTTTTTTTCCTATTAGTACTGTATTTGACATATTAGACTCTGACATCTTTAGATCACTTTGTATCAGATATGCCAATTACGGTAACTTAAATAGATTACCGTCTCTCCTTGCAATTATGCTCTACATTTGTGTTTACTAAAATCTTCAAACTCTTGAAAAAAAAGAGCGGATAAAAAAAATTACTTCCGCTATATTGCTGTCAGTTCTTTAAAAGTATGCTTCCTATGGATGCTTACTCTTCACTAGCTGTTTCTTCACTAGCTGTTTCTTCACTAGCTGTTTCTTCACTAGCTGCTGCATCAACTATTTCTGCTTTTGCAAATCTAGGCGCAACATCTGTGATCTTAATCTTCGCTTGTTGACCAACTTTTGCTCCACTAACGAAAATTATGAAACCCTCGATCTTAGCTATTCCATCACCGCGGCGGCTTATCTCTGTTATTGTTACATCGTATTCTTTGCCAGCTTCGACTGGAGCAGGTTTTGAAGACCTAAATCCGCCAAATCCACCACGATCACGTCTTTGTCCGTAACTCATTCTTTCAACTCCTAACGTTTAGATACGTTGGACTACGGGGTAAAAAAACACCGATATATACTTGCCTATTTTGATTACAAGCAATTATTATGGCTAAAAGATAATAATGAGTGTGTGTTCGATGGGTGTGTTATGCCCATTACAGATGTTATTAAAAAACAGATTGCCCAGAAGAGAAGGCTTTACTTTAAGGTGTGTATGAAATGTGGTCGGAGGAACCCAATATCAGCATCTCAATGTAGGAGTTGCAAAAGCTCTGCGCTACGAAAAAAGAATACTTCTTTGGGTGTGAAGAAGTAGCATTTCACTATACTTTCAACCCTTAAAGTATTATTATAGCCTCCTATTTAACGAGTATTAGGCGGGCCGATGGTCTAGACAACGAAAGTTTTTAGGATTATTGCTTTTGTTGGGATAGCCTGGTTAGGACACTACCCTCACACGGTAGTAGCTCAGGTTCAAATCCTGGTCGGCCCAAATCTGCCTTATTAGCCAATAACAGGTCCACATTTACCTATTCATCACTTAGTCCTGGCTTAAATAGAATATGTGGATGATGCCTCAACCTTGGCGAGAGGCATACATTAGAAGGTCAACTAGAGAGTCTACTTCAACTGGGGTTAAAGGGTTATCTTGTAAACTGAGTTTCATTGTTCCAGTTGATGGATTTCTCAGATAGTTTGTGAGTTTAGTTGCATTACCTTCGAAATCTGGTAGTTCCCTATACCAGTTTGGTGGTTCAAGAAAAGATTTTGATAAATCTGGAGCTATATCGTATTCATATACAACTCCCATTGATACAATACTGTGGCACTGCCCACAAGGTTTACCTTGGTTCTCAAGAATCTTATCACCATTAAAGTACGAAAGCCCATTTTCTACAAAAAATGATGAACTGACTTCATCTTGCTCAAAGTTTGATGGAAATAAAAAAATTATTGTAATACTAATTAATAAAATAATTATGATACCACTGATAATATACTTTTTTATCTTGAAGATCTTCAATTGGTCAGTATCAACAAAAGGAGCTGATAATACTATCCTAATAATTCTTGTCAAATCTCTCATGGAAATTTCTTTTTCTGGCAAATCAGAATATCAATATTCTTACTGAGTAATCTCACCATAAATCAAAACTCCAGAAAGTATTTTGCCTATTATTTCTGTTAGGTTAACATATGTTGTGTACCTCTAGGAATGCCAAAAAAATATTATCAGTTGTAGCTAAATAAAACTAAGCACACAATTGTTTAGAGAAATGAGGGTTTGTATCTGAAAACGAAATGATTGATGCCATAACATTATTGTCTGGGCGAATCATTATGCTATTTGTATCGGTTGCAATAGTTATTTTTTCAGAAAGATTTGGAATCTCGGTTTTGTATCATCGCACAAATAATTTAGATAGTGGCTTGTTGCTTTTTTTTTACATTCAATTGCATTAATTAGGTGATGTTTATATTTGGCAAATCTTTAACCTTAATATCTGACTATTTGTCTGTTTTAAACTGGTTGATGAGTTAATCTTTTGTTATATTCTGAAGTAGCTGCTACATATGAAGCAATGGAGGCTACCACAAAGCGGCTTGAGCTAACTCAACTTCTTGCAGACTTAATTGTGAAAACTCCAAATGAATTGGTGGATAAAGTGATTTATCTGACTCAAGGCAAGATACATCCTGACTTTATGGGTATCGAGATAGGTCTTGCAGATAGGTCTGTAATGCGTGCAATTGCATTTACATCTGGTCATAGCTTGAAAGAGATAGAAAAAAAATATTATCATTTTGGGGATATTGGGTCTGTTGCAGAAGATCTGTTACAAAATAAAGGTCAAATCACACTTTTTTCTGAACAATTAACAATTGAGAGAGTTCATGATGTCCTTGACCGTATTGCTAAAGCTTCTGGACTAGGTTCTCTGGGGTTACGTCTCCGTCTTCTAAACAGACTTCTGGCCGATGCTTCACCGAAAGAGGCAAAGTACATACTGAGAACTGCAACGGGAAAGCTTCGATTAGGTATAGCAGATTACACAGTTCTAGATGCTTTGGCATTAGCATTCACAAATGATAAAGGGAATCGACCAAAGATTGAGAGAGCATATAATCTTTCAGGTGATTTGGGGCTAGTTGCCAATAATTTAGCACTGAATGGATTGAAAAAAATTGAGAAATTCCACATAAAATTGGGACATCCAATACGTCCAATGTTGGCTGAGCGTTTGGATTCTGGAAAGGCTATTCTTGAGAAAATGGGAGGTACTGCTGCTCTAGAGTATAAATTAGATGGGGAAAGAGTGCAAATTAGTTGTGATTCACACAAATTCTGGATATTTTCTAGACGACTAGAAAATATCACTAGTCAATATCCTGATTTAGTGGAACTTTCGAAGTCAAATTTGAAGGGAAAAGAGTATGTTGTAGAAGGAGAAGTTGTAGCTATCGATATTAACACTGGTGCATATCTTCCATTTCAAGAATTAATGCACCGACGTCGTAAACACGGTGTAGAAAAGGCTGTGAATGATTATCCTGTTTCGATCAACTTCTTTGATATCTTATTCCTAAACGGGAAAGATTTGACAGGATTACCCTACCAAAAGAGAAGGAATATTCTTGTAGATATTGTAAAGGATGATGCAAGGGTAAATATTGTTCCTTCTAAAGTTGCAACAACAGTTGAAGAAATCGAGGAATTTATGGCATCTGCTATTACAGATGGCTGTGAAGGCTTAGTTGTAAAAGATCAGAAGAGTGTTTATCGAGCCGGAGCAAGAGAGTTCGCTTGGATAAAGCTAAAACGTGAATATAACGGAGAGATTACTGATTCTCTTGATCTTATTGTAGTAGGGGCATTTCATGGAAGAGGTAGACGGAAAGGAAAGTATGGCGCTTTTCTATTGGCATCATATGATCCCGTGAATAACGATTTCAGAACTGTCTGCAAGGTAGGGACAGGTTTCTCTGATGAAAATCTTATAAAATTTTTTAATATACTCATACCGATCAAGATACCTAATAAGCCTAATAATGTAGTTTCGAAGATCGATGCTGATGTTTGGTTCAATCCACAGGTTGTAATTGAAGTGATGGGTTCCGAGATAACTTTGAGTTCAGTTCATACAGTGGCTATGGATACTGTTCGAAAGGGAAATGGTCTAGCCTTAAGATTTCCAAAATTCATGGGCCGTATTAGGAGTGA
>Ga0187827_10003836_pt1 | contig 18957 bp, 19 predicted proteins | sample ETNtaG_39_FD_167969 | JGI IMG/M metagenome (GOLD analysis project Ga0187827, IMG submission 167969) | Marine microbial and viral communities from oxygen minimum zone, Eastern Pacific Ocean - ETNP2014_SV_150_PacBio MetaG (Illumina Assembly) | ecosystem: Environmental > Aquatic > Marine > Hypoxic... | reverse complement strand
TTCTTCTCCCCATAAATATGAAAAAAAATTTTAGGGTTTTGTTTTGCTAATCTAAAAATTTGCTCAATGCCTTTTCCTTCAAAAAAACTTCCTATATATACACATGTATTTTTTAATTTTTTTGATATGATGTGATTAAAATTCTCAATATTAGAAGCATCATCCAGAACAATGCTTTTTTTCGATGAAATTTTATAGAATTTTTTTAGCCGATTATGTAAAAAAATAAATTTTAAATTTTTAATTAATCTCAGATATTTTAGTAAAAAATAAAATAATTTAGATAAACCAGTTATTTCATGGTGTAGTTCCAGTATTATGTTTTTATTTAATATTGATGCCACTAGCGCAAAAATAATACTTCTTGATATAAAAAGGGATCTCCTATTTAAATTTTTTGATAATATTTTAATAGAAAATATAATTCTTGATAAAAAATTGAGTTTTTTAAAATTATTAAAAACAGAAATTATGTTAAATTTATAATCTATATTATATTCTTTATAAATTTTAGATAAATTTTTACTTTTAATTGTAAACAAATTTGTTTCAAAACCCAACTTAGTAAATGCCTCACACATTTTCATTACATGAATCGAGTATGCAGATTTATTTGGAATATTTAATTCAGAGATGTAGTAAATTTCAAGTGGAGATTTTTTTCTTTTCATTAAATTTTTTTTAGATATTTTTAATAACACTCAGGTATTTTTTTAAATTTATTTTATAATCAAATCTATTAAGTTTATTAATTGATGTATTTAATAGTTTTTTACATTTCGTTTTATTTTTGATATAAAAAATTATTTTTTGAGAGAGCTCTATATAATTTCCAACCTTAAATAGTAATCCAGCTTTTCCATCTAGTAATATTTCTTTGGGTCCAGTAGGACAAGCACTTGAAATTATCATTTTTTTTAGAACAATGCTCTCTAACAGCACATTTGGAAGACCTTCATATTTAGAAGATAAAATGAAGAGATCAGCTTGTTTGATATATGGAAATGGATTTGAAGTATAAAAAATTTTAACTATTTTAGAGAGTTTTTTTGATTTTATATAATCTTTTATTTTATATAAATCTATTCCACGCCCTATTAAAACTACTCTAACTGGGTATAAATTTTTTATTATATTTATAGCCTTTAGAAGTGTAAGTTGGTTTTTTTGATCTACTAATCTACCCACACTAATTATCTTTAATGTTTTTTTTGGAAAAAGATTTTTTACCTTTTTTTTAGACAACTTTATTATCTCATTCTTATTGAGTGGATTATAAATATGAGTAGCATTTATAGAGAATTTTTTTTTCATCTCTTGTTTAAATTCAATACTATTTACAATTATTGTATCAGCTAAATTTAAACCAATTTTATAAATATAGTTCTTAATAAAATTTTTTGACCATCCGCTTGGTGAGGAGTTAGATCTAGAGATAATGTTTATTCCAAATAGTTTACATACTAATATTGCATATAAATTAGCCTGAAATGTGAATACTAAAATATTTCGATTTTTAAGTAAAATTTTAATTAGCAAAAAAACACAAATAATATATTTTCTAAATCTAGCTTTTTTCCTCCAGAAGTTTGATCTAGGATAAACTATCTCGATATTCTTAATTTTTTTTGAAAGATTATTTTCAGCTGTAATTAAAAATACTTTATCTAATTTAGTTGCTAAATAGTTTGAGATAATAAAAAAATTTTTTTCAACACCTCCTCCTTCTACAGAAGGCATAAATATAATCAATTTTTTTTTCATTTTTGTTTACTAAAAGTAAAACTATAATAAACTCATATATATGGAGTTAGTTAGTATTATCACACCCTATTATAAAAAAAAGAAATATATTGAATTAACCATTAATTCAGTACTGCAGCAAACTTATAAAAATTTTGAATTAATAATTATTTATGATGATCAAAATAAAGAAGATTTAAATCTCCTTAAAAATCTTACAAAAAAAGATAAAAGAATTAAACTTTATATTAATAAAAAAAATTTAGGAGCTGGGAGATCCCGAAACAAAGGAATTAAATTGAGCCAAGGTAGTTTGATAGCTTTTTTAGATGCGGATGATTTGTGGACAAGAAATAAGCTTAAAAAACAAATTTTTTTTATGAAAAAAAGTTTAGTAGATATCTCGCATACCTCCTATCATATTATTAATTCTGATAATAAAATAATTGGAAATAGAATAGCTAAGGATATGAACCATAAGTTACTATTAAGTTCATGCGATATTGGTTTATCAACGGTAATAATGAAAAAAGAAATAATCACAAATAAAATAAAATTTGCTAATATTAACACTAAAGAGGACTATGTTCTTTGGCTTAAAATTACATTAAATAACAAAAAAATTTTTGCTCTAAAAAACAACTTAACAAAATGGAGAAAGTTAAATGACTCTCTTTCAGCATCTAAAATACAAAAGCTTTATGATGGTTATTTAGTTTATAGAAAATATATGAATTTTAGCTTAGCAAAATCCTTTATCCGTTTGCTGTTACTTTCATTTAACTATGGTTTAAAAGGATTAAGAAACAAATGAATATAATCTTATTTATTTCAGTTGTATTTTTAACTTTAATCTTAAACCTTATACTTGTTAAAAAAAGTTTATTTTTAAATTTTAAAGGTGACAATCATCAAAAATTTATTGCCTCAAAAAACATACCACTTTCTGGTGGTTTAATTTTAATTTTTACATCATATTATTATCTCAATCTATTAAACTTTACTTATGTTTTTTTTATATTTTGTGTTGGCTTCTTATCAGACATAAAAAAAATTAATTCACCAAAATTGAGATTTATTATTCAAATTTTAATTGTGTTAGGTGTTGTGTATTTTTCTTCTATTGCAGTTCCTCAAACTAAAATAATTTTTTTAGATCAATTACTAGCAAATAATACATTTAGAATATTTTTTTCAATATTTTGTATTTTAATTATAATTAATGGTTGTAATTTTATAGATGGAGTAAACACATCGCTTGTTGGATATTGTTTAATTATTTCTTTAAGTCTTCACTATCTTGACTTAAACGGCGTTGAAATAAGTCAAATTGTGGATTTTTACAATTTAATACCTGTATTGATGGCACTATTCATATTAAATTTTTTTAATAAACTTTATTTGGGTGATGGAGGGTCATATTTCTTAGGCTTATTATTTGCCTTATGTTTGATAAATACTTATCAAATCAATAATAATATTTCTCCATATTTTGTCGTTTGTTTGCTTTGGTATCCAGCTTTTGAAAATTTATTTTCAATCTTAAGAAAAAAAAATTTATCAAGGTCACCACTCGACCCAGATACCAACCACTTACATCAAATTATTTTTTTATATTTAAAAAAAAATTTTAATATTAAAAGTATTTATTTGAACACAGCAACAGGCACGATAATCAATATTTATAATTTAATATGCATTGCAATTGCCACTCAGTTTTATAGCCACACAAAAACGCAAATATTAATAATAACATTTAATATAATTGTTTATCTATTTTTGTATAGAAAGTTGCTGCATAAAAAACTAAAAAATTTTATTTAATTAGAGTTGAGCCAGGTGGTGGTTTTTTCTCTATTTTTTTTTATCTTAATTAATATTAAATTAGCAAATAAAAAAAGATATATATAATTCGCAACTTCAAATTATTCTAATATTCGTTACAATTTTTATTTATTCTTTTTATATTTAAGGTTATTTTTATTTAAATTTAAAAAATAATCTAAAAATGTAGATAAGTATATATAACCCATCCTTAAATGCATTTACTTTTTTTTGACCTGCAATTCTAGATCTTTCAAATGAATTTATTGAAGTTATCTTTAACATTTTAAGATGTGCCTTAATAGGTAACTCTATACAGAAAGTAAAATCAGTTTGCTTCAAGCTTATTTTTTTGGCAGTTTGAGTTTCACCCATAACAAAAGTATAAAGTATATCTTTAATTTTGATATTAAATAAAATTTTACATAAATAACTAAAAAAATAATTACCAATTAGAGTGACAAACGTATCATCGTCACTACCAGAATTTTTTTCATAGCGAGATGCAAAAATAAAATTTGATTTTGTATCCACCAATTTTGATTTCATTGCATCTAACTCCTTAGGATCAAATGAGCCATCAGCATTAAAAATACAAAAAAATTGTGTATCAACAGAGTTTATTCCATGAATTAAGGCATCGCCATAACCCTTACCTTTTTGATAAACTATTTCACAGTTGAACCCTTTTATTGAATTTATTGTTTCTAAATCATCTTTTTCCAAGATCACTTTTATTTTACAATCTAATTTTTTTATTTCTTCAAGAACCACAGGTAGAGACTCTTTCTCATTTTTTGCTGGTATTAATAAGGTTAAATTTGTCATATTTAGTAAGTAATTGATCCTTTATAGATATTTAATATTAAAAAAAAACTATAAAAAATTAAAATTTTGAAATAAAGTTTTTTACTTAGTTTTATGATATCTACACCCTTTATTTCAAAAAGGAATAAAATTAAAAAATAAATTAAAGGGTCAAAATATTTATGATAAATTGATAATTGGGGGTTAAAAATTATTAAACAAAAAAATAAAACAATATTTTTTTTCCTAGTCATTTAGATATTTCTATAGAATCACAGCCAAAATCTAAAATAGCAATTTTTTTTGGAAATATATTAAAAAAATGTTAAAAGTAATTCTTAAAGAAAGTAATGTGGCTGCAGTTTCTGGTTCTAGAATGGTAAAAAAAATTAATGCGATTAAGGGAAAAATGCCACTTTACAAATTTATTGGTAATATTATTTTGAGTAAATTCTTTAATCTTCTTTATGGTACTAGTTTTACAGACTGTCACACTGGATATTGGACTTATAATTTAAAAAAGATAGATAAAAAGTTTTTTTTAAAGGCAGATAATAATTTTTGCTTCGATATAGATATGCGTATTGCATTGTGTAAAAAAGATAAAAAGATTAAAGAAATTCCAATAAAAACTTATTATGGAAATGAAAGATCATCTACACATTTTATTTATGCAGTTAGATTCTTGTGGAAAACAATATTAAATAAACTTATATCAATTAATTAAATTATGACAGATCTAAAAAATATATATTTTGAAAAAATGAAATAAACATTTTATTAATTTAATCTTTTTTAAATGTAAATAAAAAACTATTATGAATATACAAGATGTATAAAAAAAAATTAATTATTTGTTTTCATCCATATTCATATTTAGGTGGCGCAACTATTTCATTAAGTCAATTATTAAATGGAATGGATAAAAAAAAATTTGAAATTGTCTATTTATATATAAAAAAGGATAATAATTTAGATTTAAATAAAAATATAAAAATTATTAAAATTAAGAGCACAAGAACACTACTTAGCATTATTCAAGTAAGAAAAATATTATCAAAATATAATAATAAAAAATTTGCTAAAAAAATATATATTTCAAACCAAAATTACTCAAATATTTTTACACCTTTTATTCTTAAAGATTTTCAAAATTTCAAATCAGTATTAATTGAAAGAAATCACCTTGATGAGCTTAATTATTATGAATCTATAAAAGATTTTTTAAAAAAAAATATTATAAAAAATATTATGAGACTTAATTATAGTAAGGCGTCTTTAATAATAGGTAATGCTAAAAAGCTTTCTAAAGATCTTTCGGTTTTTGTTAACAAAAAAATTAAGACAATTTATAGCCCAACTAATTCAAGTAAAATTATTAAGTTATCCAAATCATATGTACCAAGTATCATTAAAAAAGATATATCCAGAACTAGATTATTGTCAGTCTCAAGATTTACCAAAAGAAAAGATGTATTAACTTTGCTTGAAGCTTTTAATGTTTTGAGTAATAAATACAAAGATGTTGATCTAATTCTCATAGGCTATGGCCCTGAGCTAAACAATATAAATAAATTTGTTAAAGATAATAAACTTTCAAATAGAGTTTTTGTTTTACCACCCAAAAAAAACCCATTTCCTTTTTTTATAATTTCAGATTTATATATTATGACATCATTATATGAGGGTTGTCCAAATTCAATTGTTGAAGCAACAATGTTGAACTTACCAGTTATATCCTCTAACTGCAATTCTGGACCAAGTGAAATTTTATTAAATGGCAGAGGTGGAACTTTTTATAAAAAAAGAAATACATATTCCTTGATGAGGAAAATCTCTCTATTTATGGATAATAAAAAAACTTTTAAAAAAAAATTAAAAGTTGCAAAAAACAATATTTATAGATTTGAAGAAAAAAGAATTCTTAAGCAGTATAATGACTTATTTAACACCTTATAAATGAAAAAAAAAAAAAACTTAATTTCAATTTTAATTATAAATTACAATAATTCAAAATTAGCAAAAAGAGCTATTCAATCTTGTATTTTACAAAGCTATAAAAATATAGAAATTTTAGTTTTTGATGATGGATCAACTGACAACTCTGTAAAAGAGATTAGAAAAATTAAAAAGAATAATAAGATAAAATTTTTTGAAAATAAGAATATCAATAAAAAAACAAAGATAGCTGCATTTGATGCAAAAAATGGATATTACTTTTTAATTAAAAAATCTAAAGGAAATATAATTTGTTTACTTGATAGCGATGATTATTTTGATAAATCAAAAATTAGTATTGTGGTAGATCAATTTAAAAAATTTAAAGAAGTTAATTTTTTACAAAATTTACCAAATTTGAAAAACAATCAAAATAACAGTTCATTAAGTTTTTGGCCATATTTGGCTCCAGAAAGTTGTATTTCATTCAGAAGAAAATTTATTAAAAATTTTATGAAAAAAAATTATAAATTACAAAATAAATTTGAATCTGTTTGGCTAGGTTTTAGATTGGGCACATATGCATTCTTTATAGATAAGTCATTTCTCTTTCATAAAAAAAAATTAACTTATTATAGCAGCCATGGTGAATCAAAAAAATATCCACGTTTTGGATTTGATTGGTTTCAAAGAAGAATAGATTCTTTTGAATATCTCTATTTACTTAGCAAAAAAAAATTATATTTTAAATTAAACCATGATTTTTTAGTTACATTTATGATAATAAAAATCTTTAAATTTTTAAAAAACTGTATATGAAAAAAAAAATTATTTTCAATAAACCGCTCATAAATTTTGAGGCAAAGAAAAATATTTTAGACGTTTTAAGAAGAAAAAATTTTACAGATGGTTTTTATCAAAAAGAATGTGAAACTTTTATTAAAAAAAGAATAAACGCACATTCAATTCAATTAACACATAGCTGTTCAAGTGCACTTGAAATTGCAACGATGTTAATAGATCTAAAAAAAGATGATGAGGTTATTATTCCCTCATATACCTTCACATCAACAGCTAACTGCATCATAATGAGAGGCGCGAAACCTGTTTTTGTAGATATAAAATTAAATGATCTAAATATTGATCCAAAAGAGATAGAAAAAAAAATAAATAAAAAGACTAAAGCAATAATCATAGTCCATTATGCTGGTATCGCATGTGATATGAGTGAAATTTTGAGAATTAAAAAAAAATATAATTTATTTATTATTGAAGACGCTGCTCATGCATTTATGGGAAAATATAAAGATTCACACTTAGGAACAATCGGAGATTTTGGTGCTTTTAGTTTTCATGAAACCAAAAATTTAGTTGCTGGACAGGGAGGTGCACTTTCCATAAATAATAAAAAATTTGTTAATAGAGCTAAACTAATTTTAGATAAAGGCACAGACCGATCTATTATCAAAAATAAAAAGGAATATTATTCATGGAAAGATGTTGGTTCTGAATATCGTGCACCAGAATTAACTTCAGCATTATTATTTTCGCAACTAAATAATTCTAAGGCTATGCAAAAAAAAAGAGAAAATATTTGGAATTATTACCATAAAAAATTGAACTCTTTAGATACAAATTTATTTTACACTCTAAATAAAGATACTATTTACAAAGAAAGTGCATACCATATTTTTCCAATTATTTTTCAAAGTAAAAAATTTAGAGTTCTTTTCATAAAATATATGAAGACCAAAAATGTAGAATGTTTTTTTCATTATTACCCCCTTCATTTATCTAGTTATGGAAAAAAAATATCTAAATATAAATTAAAGAATACTGAAAAAGTATATAATGGTCTCGTAAGATTGCCACTTTATCCAGGTTTAAAAAAGGAAGAATTAAGTTATATAATTAAGTTAATTATGAGATTTGACAAAAAATATAAATGAATGATTTAATTATCTTTTTATTATTTTATATTTTAATAGTCTTTTCTGTAGTTGGTTATGGGAATTTTTTTGTTTATTTTCTAAAAGACCGCAATACAATTAATTGTTTCGGTATCCAGAGTTTAATAGGAGTTAGTTTTTTAACAATCTTATCATACTCTACAAATATATTTTTTGCTCATGAATACTTACATAATACAATTATTTTAATTTTGGAATAATTTTTTTTATTTTATACTTATATTTATTTAATTCACCTAAAATGAGTGGCAATAATTCGGCCTCATTTTTTGCAGGTATTATTAGTGTTAAATCTTTCATGCAGGAATTTATACTTTAATATTATATTAATTTAATTAAAAAATTATAATATATAGATATTAAATGTTTTATAATTTATTTATATTTATATTCTACTATGTGTTGATTTTATTTTCAATCATAGGGTATGGATTTTTTTTTTTAAGATTATGTAAACTGGATACAAGATTAGAAAACTTTGGATATATTGGTATCTTTGGTATCTTTGTTTTGATAATCTATTCATATTTGAGCAACTTATTTATTGCTCATACGGAAATTCACAATGTATTAATTATTTTATTAGGAACATTTCTTTTTATTTCCTCAGCAAGAAAATTTAATTTTGAATATAAAAATCAAATTTTTTTTATTTTTGTAGTATTTTTTGTATTATTTTGTGGCTTATTTCAATTTAAAAATCATGATGACTTTTCATATTATCACTTTCCATATACCTATTATCTTACCCAGCAAAGTTTACACTTTGGTATAGGTCAATTTAATCATGGCTTTAGAACTCCATCATCAATATTTTATTTAAACTCCTTATTTTATCTACCGCTTGCAAAATTTTACTTGTTCAATTTTTCCTCTATTTTTATTTTAGGTTTTACAAATATTATTCTTTTGAAAAAGATTCATCATTTTTTTAGTTTTACTAAAATTAAAAAAAGACAGATTAGTTTAATAAATTATTTGAGCTTATTATCTTTTATTTTTATTAATATTTTTTTTTATAGAATTTCCGAATATGGAACAGATAGAGCAGCAATGATATTAATATTTTTACTTATCATTGAAATATTTAATTTTCATGTAATAAAAAAATTTAAGAGCTCAGATTTATTATACATATACGTGTTAGGTGCAATCATCATTTCATTAAAAACATTTTATATTATGTATTTAATTTTTTTTGTACCTTTATTTATTTTAACTTTAAAAGAAAAAAAAAGTTATTTTAGGACTGTTCATTTTTTATTGTATAATAAATATTTTTTGTTACTTTTGTTATTACTGTTTTTTGTTTTGGTTACTTCATTTATCAATACAGGTTGTATAATTTACCCATTAAGCTTAACTTGCTTTGACAATTTAAGTTGGGGTTTTCCATCAGCAAAAGTTCAGCAAATGAGCGCCTGGTATGAACTATGGTCAAAAGGGGGAGCCGCACCAAATTTTAGAGTTGAAGACCCAGCAGAATATATAAAAGGTTTTAACTGGCTTAGTAATTGGACTAACATTTATTTTTTTAACAAAATGTCAGATTTTATCTTAGGTCTATTTTTCTTGATAAGTATTGTTTTGTTTTTATTTAAGGAAAGTTTTTTTAATACCAAATTAAATAAAATAAAAATAGGCACATATATAATTTATCTTATTATATTTATATTAGGATTAGAATGGTTTTATAATCGCCCATCCTTAAGATATGGTGGATACCATATACTACCTTTATTATTCTTTATACCCATAAGTATTAAGTTAGCTTCTTCTGATATTAGTATAAAAAAGTATACAAAAATTGTACTAATCTTAATTTGTATTACTACATTTACTTTCATAGGTAGAAATATAAATAGGGTCGTTAAAGAAGTTCAAGTCTATGATTATAAACCACTTAAGAAAACCTTTTATTTTATTGATGAAAGTCATTTTAGAATCCAAAAACAAATGGACAAGAAAATAAAAAAACTCAATGATTGTACAGTCATTGTTAATAAATGTGATTCAAGTATTAAGATAATTATGGGTAAAATTATATTTATAAATTAATGATTAAAACAATAATATTGTGGGTGCTCAATCTATTTGACTATTCTTATCAAAAAAAGTGGATTAAATTTTTAAAAAAAAATAAGTATAATAAATTCAAACTCCTTATAGATATTGGTGCGCACAAAGGAGAGTCAATTGAATTATTTTCAAAAAATTTTATTATAAAAAAAATTATTTCATTTGAAGCAAGTCCAATAAATTTTAAATATTTAAAAAAGAAAATAGAGAAAAATATACAAAGATATGACAATACCGAAATAGTTTTGGAAAATATAGCCCTTGGAGCAGAAGATAAAATTGTCGAATTTAAACAATTTGAAGAAAGCTCATCATCTACAATAAAAAAAATAGACAAAGAATCCAAGTATTACAAAAGAAAATTTAGATTAATTAATTTTTTAAATAATGAGCAAATATATAAAAAACTTCAAATAAAAATTTTTAAATTAAAAGACTACATAGAAAAAAATAATATAGAAAAAATTGAATTTATGAAAATAGATACCGAAGGATATGAATTTGAAATATTATTAGGTTTAGAAAGTAAAATCCAATTAGTTGATATCATTATGTTTGAACATCACTATGATAATATGATTAAAAAAAGTTATACATTTGAGGACATTAATAAGCTTTTAATTAAAAACAACTTTAATAAAATATACAAATCAAGAATGCCTTTCAGAAAAACATTTGAGTATATTTATAAAAGAGAAGAGTTAATAAATTGAAAGACATTAAAGTATCAGTTTTAATTGCTAATTATAATAATAAACATAATTAATCCAAAAAATAGTTTCAATAATGATAATTTTACTTTAAATAATAAGAAACTTATGAATAAGATTAAAATTAAAAATAATGTCATAGATCTTAAAAATGAATGTTTGCAAATAAGTAAGAGCTTTTTTAAAAAAAAATGAAAAAAAAAATTGCTTTAATATATGGAATTACTGGGCAAGACGGTTCTTATCTTGCTGAATTTCTTCTCAAAAAGAACTATATCGTTCATGGTATAAAAAGAAGATCTTCTTCATTTAACACTGCTAGAATAGATCATCTTTATCAGGATCCACATGAAAGAATTAGAAAATTTATTTTACACTATGGAGATATCACTGATGCTATTTCTGTCTCATCTTTAATCAAAAATATTCAACCTGATGAGATTTATAATTTAGCTGCGCAATCACATGTTGCGGTTTCATTTGAGGTCCCGGAGTATACTGCTAATGCCGATGGAATTGGAGCTCTAAGGATTTTAGAGGCAATTAAATTTCATGGTTTGGGAAAAAAAACAAAATTTTATCAAGCAGGTACTTCAGAAATGTTTGGAAAAGTCGCTCAAATACCACAAACTGAAAAAACCCCATTTTATCCAAGAAGTCCATATGGTGTTGCAAAAGTTTACGCACATTGGATAACCGTAAATTACAGAGAAGCTTACAAAATTTTTGCTTGTAATGGTATTTTATTTAATCATGAAAGTCCCGTTAGAGGTGAAACTTTTGTCACTAAAAAAATAGTTATGGCTTTATGTAAAATAAAATTAAATAAACAAAAAAAACTATTTTTAGGCAATTTAGATGCAAAAAGAGATTGGGGGCATGCAAAAGATTATGTTGAAGCAATGTGGAAGATGTTACAAAATAAAACTCCCCAAGATTATGTAATTTCTACGGGCAAACAATATTCAGTCAGAAATTTTGTAAATTTATCATTAAAAGAACTTAATATAAAATATTATTGGAAAGGTAAGGGAATTAATGAAAAATGCTATGATGATAAAGGCAATTGTATCATCGAGTGTGATAAAGAATATTTTAGACCTCTTGAAGTTGATACTCTGCTAGGAGATTCAAGCAAGGCAAGAAAAGAATTAAATTGGAAGCCTAAATATAATATTAGCAAACTAGTAAAAGAAATGGTAATTACAGAATTAAAAAATTTATCATAGTGATCAATCCAAATGTCAAAATTTATGTAGCAGGACACAATGGTTTAGTTGGAAATGCAATAGTAAGAGAGCTTAAAAAAAAGGGTTACAAAAAGATTTTAGTAGCTAACAGACAAAAATTAGATCTAACAAATCAGTTTAGTGTTATTAGGTTTCTAAAAAAAAATAAACCAGGCTTTATTTTTTTGGCAGCTGCAAAAGTGGGAGGAATATACTCAAACAACAAATATAAAGCAGATTACTTATATGAAAATCTAGCAATCCAATCAAATGTTATAAATGGTGCTTATTTATCAGGAATTAAAAATCTTATATTTTTAGGATCCAGTTGTGTTTACCCAAAAAACTGTAAACAGCCTATAAAGGAAAGTTATTTATTAACTGGTGAACTTGAAGCAACAAATGACTCTTATGCATTGGCAAAAATTGCTGGGATTAAAATGTGTGAAAGCTATAATGAACAGTATAAAACTAACTATAAGTGCTTAATGCCAACAAATACATTTGGACCCAATGATAATTATGATGAGTTAAATTCACATTTTTTCCCAGCACTTATTAAAAAAATTGATAAATTAAAAGATAGTAAAAAAAATACACTCATTTTATGGGGCAATGGAAAAGCTAAAAGAGAGGTTATCCATGTGGATGATATTGCAAATGCATGTGTTTATTTTATGAATAAAAAAAAAAAACCAACACTTATAAATATTGGAACCGGTAAAGACTATACAATTGAGTATTATGCAAAATTAATTGCAAAAACAATCTTACCAAAAAAAAAAATTATTATTAAATACGATTTATCTAAACCGAATGGAATCAAAAGAAAGGTTATGGACGTTTCAATAGCTAAAAAATTAGGATGGAAACACACCATTGATCTTAAAAAATCTATATTAGATACTTACCTGTCATATAAAAAAGAAAGCAAAGCAGAGTAATGAAAAATACTATTGTTGTAACAGGAGGCGCTGGATTTGTTGGTTCTAACTTAATTATATTATTGCTAAAAAAAACAAAATTTAAAATTATTAGTATAGATAACTATTCTACCGGTAAAACAAAAAATCATTTAAATGATCAAAGAGTTACATATGTAAAGGGAAATACAAAAAATATTAGCAAGATATTAAAAAAAAAAACAAATAAAATAAAAACAGTTTTTCATTTTGGAGAGTTCTCTAGAATATATCAAAGTTTTTTAAAGATGGATGAGTGTATTGATTCTAATACCATTGGTTCACATGAGATATTTAACTTTTGTCTATCAAATAAAATAAAGCTCATATACTCAGCAACATCAGCTAGTATTGGAAATAAAGGAAATAATAAAAATTTATCTCCATATGCATTTACTAAGGCAAAAAATTTAGAATTATTAGAAAATTTAAAAAAATGGTTTAAAATGCAGTATGAAATAATTTATTTTTACAATGTTTATGGCCCTGGTCAAATATGCACTGGTTCAATGGCTACGGTAATAGGTATATTTGAGGATCATTATAAAAAAAATAAACCTTTACCAGTTGTAAAACCCGGAACTCAATCTAGAAGATTTACTTATATAACAGATACTATTAAAGTTTGCTATGAAGCTTGGAGAAAAAATAAATGTATACATTACAGTATTGCAACTAAAAAAAGTTATACAGTCTTACAGATAGCTAAAATGTTTAAAAGTAAAGTTGTTTTCTTAAAACCTAGAGCAGGAGAAAGATTTGCATCAGCTTTAACTAATATGAGTCTATCTAATAAAGTACATAAGAGATTTGGTAAAATTAGTATAAAAAAATATATTGAAGAATTTACTAGAAAAAACCGCATAATTATTCATTAATTTAAAAAAAAATAATTTACAAAAATACAATTTAATATATAACACTTTCGCCTGGTGATTATTGCGAAAGGGTAATACCCGATCCCATACCGAACTCGGAAGTCAAGCCTTTCTGCGCCGATGGTACTTTGTCTTAAGACACGGAAGAGTAGGACATTGCCAGGCTAAAAAAATTATGAAAATCGCGAGCTCATTAAAATCTTTAAAAAAAAGAGACCTTAATTCTAAGTTAGTTAGAAGACGAGGTAGGGTTTATATAATTAATAAAAAAAATCCAAAGTTTAAAGCGAGACAAAAATAATTTTTTTGTTTTATGATAGTTGGATCAATATCAGAAAATAAAGAAATAGAAAACAGAATTTCAATAACACCTGAATTAGTAAAAAAATATATTTCTAATGGTATAGAAATTTTAATTGAGAAAAATTATGGTTCTCATATAAAAATTCCAGACAATGAATTTCTTAAAGAAGGGTGTAAAATAGATACAAGAGAAAATATATTAAAGCAATCAAACATAGTTTTACAAATAAACTTACCTGAAGAAAATAGCTTAGAAAAATTTAAAGAAAATTGTATTTTGATTGGAAATTTTAATTCTATTCAAAATCTTGAAAAAATAAAAAAATTAAAAACAAAAAACATTTCTGTTTTTTCTTTAGAGCTTTTGCCAAGAATTACTCGAGCCCAGTCTATGGACATTCTTTCCTCACAAGCAAATTTAGCTGGATATAAAGCAGTCGTTGACACTTTTTCAATATTTAAAAAAGCAGTACCAATGATGATGACTGCAGCCGGAACTATACCCGCAGCAAAAGTACTAGTAGTAGGTGCAGGAGTTGCAGGACTTCAAGCTATAGCAACAGCAAAGAGAATGGGAGCCATTGTATTTGCTACCGATGTAAGAATAGCTTCCAAAGAACAAGTTGAGAGTCTCGGGGGAAAGTTTTTAATTGTTGAAGGTTCAGAAAATTTAGAAACTGAAAGCGGCTATGCCAAAGAAGCTTCAGATGAATTTAAAAAAAAACAAGAAAATCTTTTAGCAGAAACTTTAAAAAAAATAGATTTAGTTATCTGTACAGCTTTAATACCAGGCAAAAAAGCTCCAATAATTTTAAATGAAAAAATGATTAATGATATGCGACCCGGATCAGTTATATACGATTTAGCAGCTTCTCAAGGAGGAAACTCTGCATATACAAAAGGTGATGAAATTGTCGAAAAAAATGGTGTTTCAATACTTGGCGAAAATAATATTTTAAATAAATTGCCTGTATCTGCGTCAAATTTATATGCTAAAAATTTGTTTAATTTTGTTTTAAATCTTTATGATAAAAAAAATAATAAAATAAATATTAATATGGAAGATGAAATAATAAATAAAACTCTGGTAAAATAATTATGGAAATTGATCCTTTTATATTTAGGTTAAGTATTTTTATACTATCAATTTTTATTGGATATTATGTAGTTTGGAGTGTGACGCCATCTTTGCATACACCCCTTATGTCTGTAACTAACGCAATATCTTCAGTAATTATTGTTGGTGCAATAATTGCTGCATTGGCTAGTTCAACAGATAGTGTTTTTGAAATTTCTAATATCTTTGGTTTCCTGGCTATTATTTTAGCTGCTGTAAATATTTTTGGTGGATTTTTAGTAACTCAAAGAATGTTAAAAATGTATAAAAAAAAGAAAAAATAATATGTCAGCAAATTTTTCAGCATTTTTTTATCTAATATCTGGAATTTTATTTATATTAGCTCTTAGAGGACTTTCCTCTCCTGAAACTTCAAGACAAGGAAACTATTTTGGTATAGCTGGAATGCTTATTGCAATTATAGTAACTTTCTTAGCAGCCGGGAACTTTGGCTCAGGTTTTATTTATGTTTTGTTTTTTTTATTAATAGGTGGTGCAATAGGTGCATTTATAGCTTTTAAAATTCCAATGACAGCTATGCCAGAACTTGTTGCGGGTTTTCATAGCCTTGTTGGATTAGCTGCAGTTTTTGTTGCCATTTCTGCTTTTCTTAAACCTGACGCATTTAATTTAGGTATCGTAGGAGATATCAAACTTGCTAGTTTAATAGAAATGTCTCTTGGAGCATCAATAGGTGCAATTACTTTTTCAGGATCAATTATAGCTTTTTTAAAACTTAGAGGAATAATGTCAGGGTCACCAATAATATTTAAAGGTCAGCACTTAATAAACTTGTTACTAGCTTTAGCAATTATAGTACTAATTTTTTTCCTTTGTAAAACACAATCTGAAAGCATGTTTTGGAGAATAATTGAAATATCTTTTTTATTAGGGATTTTATTAATTATACCAATTGGCGGTGCAGATATGCCGGTGGTTATATCAATGCTAAATTCATACTCAGGTTGGGCTGCAGCCGGGATTGGCTTTACTTTAGAAAATTCTGCACTAATAATTACAGGCGCCTTAGTTGGTTCTTCGGGAGCAATATTATCTTATATAATGTGCAAGGGGATGAATAGATCCTTTTTTAACGTTATATTGGGAGGATGGGGAGTTACCGATCAATCAAAATCGTCAAAATCAAAAGAACAAAAACCTGTTAAAAGTGGAAATGCAGATGATGCAGCGTTTCTTATGAAAAATGCATCTTCAGTAATTATAGTTCCAGGGTATGGAATGGCTGTTGCGCAAGCTCAACATGCTTTAAGAGAGATGGTAGACACTCTAAAAAAAAATGATATTAAAGTTTCTTATGCCATTCACCCTGTTGCAGGAAGAATGCCCGGGCACATGAATGTATTGTTGGCAGAAGCAAATGTTCCTTATGATGAAGTTTTTGAATTAGAAGAGATTAACAATGACTTTGCTAATTGTGATGTCGCTTATGTAATTGGAGCCAATGATGTAACAAATCCCGTAGCAAAAACCGATCCTCAAAGCCCAATTTATGGTATGCCTATATTAGATGTTGAAAAATCTAAGTCAGTATTATTTGTTAAAAGAAGTTTATCACCAGGATATGCTGGTATTGATAATGATTTATTTTATAGAGAAAATACAATGATGTTATTCGCAGATGCAAAAAAAATGACCGAGGAAATCACTAAATCTTTTAGTAATTAATATTTTTTTTAATTAAATTAAGAAATAAAAAAAAGATATAAAATATAAAGTATTTTTTTGAAAGTTTATTTAAATTACCAAAGAATGCTTTTTTATGCACAACTAAAAAGAGTAGTAAAAAATATACCAAGGGATCAAAATACTTATAATAGATTGTAAATTGCAAATTATAAATTATTAATATTATGAAGATTATAATATTATTAATATTGTATAAATTTAAATGGTTAAATAAATACAAACTAAAAGCAAAAGCCAAAAAAAGAATAAACGAATTTCCCAAAATCATTTTAGAAAAATGATAAAAAATTCCTCCACCTGCATTATCTAAAAAATTATAAAAATATATATTTAGTAAAATAAAACTTAAAAGTAGAAAAAATCTTTTATCTAAAACAAAAAAACTTTTAATTCTATTTAGAAAATTTTCTTTTGTAATAAATGGAATAAAAAAAATTAAAATTATAGAAGTAATAACAATAATTTTACTAGATAAATTATATTTTACTAAATTTTCAATAAAATAAACATCGTTTTGAAATAAGTAAAAATCTCTTGTAGCAAGAAAATAAAAAGCAGGAATAGACAATATTATATTAAAACATATTATATAAAAAATTTCTTTATTAAATCTAAAAAATTTAAAAAAATTATAAAAAAAATATAAAGAAAATATTGCAAAATTAGGTGTAATGTAAGCACCGATAGTTAGAAATAAAATATTTAAATAAGCAAAATTTAATTTTTTTTTATAATTATCTGTTTTTTTAAAACATAAATAAAAATATAAAGAAACTAAAAAAAAACATAATGCCCATAAAAAGGGGTAGGGCCATGCAATTAGAGATCTAATTGTTGGTGAAAGAAATAGTGCTGACAAAAAATAAATTTTCGATTCTGTATTAATATTTGGGAATTTTATGTTTAAACATTTTATAAAAAAAATAGATAATGGAATTAAAATTAATAAATTAATTAATTTTAAACTTTCAAGCGTTAAACCTAATTTTAAAAATATTGAAAAAAACATATAGAATACTGGAGAATTTCTAACACTAAAATCCAAGCCAAAGTTCTTATATGTTTCGTAAAAGTTTTCAGAGAATAAATAAAAATATTTTTGATGATGAATAAAATCATGTTGTGCACCACCTAAAGAATCTTCACCAAAATAAATTGATCCAAAAAAACTAATTATTAATAATATTGGTAGGATTAAAAAATTTTTATTTTGATAATATTTAAAATTACTCATTTTTTATTATACTCCAGTTATTAAATAAGTTAAACCAATGTCGCAATTATGAAAAAAAAAATATTAATATTTATTGTTACATACAAAGCTTCTTTTAGAATACTTAATCTAATTGAAAAGATTCCTTTTAAATCTTTATTAAAGTATAATTTTGAAATTTATATAAGCGATGATAATTCTGATGATAAAATTACACTAAAATATATTAACTTAGCAAAATCTAAATATGGATCAAAAATAAAAATTAATTTTAACAAAAAGAATCTTGGATATGGAGGTAACATAAAAAATTGTTTGTCATACGCTTTAAAAAAAAATTTTAATTATGCACTAATGCTTCATGGTGATAACCAATATAATCCCAAATATATTACAAAAATGTTGAATATTATTACTAACACAAATAAATATGTGTCAGTCTCAGGCTCTAGAATGATGAAAAAAAGTTTAGCACTT
>Ga0187827_10003835_pt1 | contig 18960 bp, 15 predicted proteins | sample ETNtaG_39_FD_167969 | JGI IMG/M metagenome (GOLD analysis project Ga0187827, IMG submission 167969) | Marine microbial and viral communities from oxygen minimum zone, Eastern Pacific Ocean - ETNP2014_SV_150_PacBio MetaG (Illumina Assembly) | ecosystem: Environmental > Aquatic > Marine > Hypoxic... | reverse complement strand
GAACGGCAACCCTCATTCATATCCCTCCTGATTCAATCGCCTGATAATCTTCCCTTGATACTTTCCAAAGTAAACCGCTTATTGCTCAAAGAGCGAGAAAGCGGTATCGCACATATACAGATGCAGCCAGAGAAATTTTCTCTGCCTTTGAAAGTTGGATTCTTTCTGTGAACACATCTCCATTTTTCTTCCTTATTTTCTTTAGAATTGAACTATAGAACGCAATCATTGCAGCAGGTGAATATCTGGATTGCTTGTCTAACATTGGTAGAAGTTTGAACGCTTTATCACGATATGATTCTGCCTTGGATATGTATTCTTCAACGAATGGTTGCCATCCTGGGTGATTTAGTAATTCAGTTCCAGAGTGAACATCCTCCTCGGAGATTCCAAAACGACGAAGATCTTCCATTGGAAGGTAGATTCTGTCTCTCTCAGAATCCTCTGCGACATCACGAAGTATGTTCGTCATCTGCATGAAAATTCCCCAGGCCTCAGCGCTTTCTCTAGCCGCATGATTATCATAACCGTAAATTTCAATGCAGACGAGCCCTACTGTAGAGGCTACTCGATAACAATAGGAATAGAGTTCCTCAAAATCCTCGTAACGATTCCTATGCAAATCATCTTCCATTCCACTAATCATCTCGTCTAATAATTGTCGTGGTATATTGTAACGACGAATAGTGTCCTTTAGTGCAATGAAAATAGGATCAGTAGAGGTAATCTGTGAGTAAGCAGTAGAGAGTTTCTTTCGGTAATAGAATAACTGAGACATTTTATCTTCGTAATAACTTCGATCAACTACAGGCGATGAGCCGGTTAGTCGCTCGATATCGGTTCGATATTCAACAGATTCGGGATCTTCTGAAGAACCACCAGGGAATTCATCAATGTAATCTCCATCAGCAATATCATCTGCTCTTCGACAGAATGCGTAATAGGCACAAATCGAGCGAAGTGCTTCCTTTGGTAAATACTTGAATGAATGATAGAAGTTTCCGGCTTCAATTTTTGTTAATTCTTCACAGTAATCATATGCTGCGTCAACCAAATATTCGGGGACATCTGATTCTGACCAAATAGCAGCATCAAGGTGAGAGAAGGGATTCAGTAATTCTCCTCTAGGGCCAATGACACCCATAAATCTAGCACCTTCCCGTAATGTTTCTAGAGCTGTAATACTAATTGCTCGAGCGGCATCACGAGTGACGCTAACAGCAGATCTTACGACCTCAATATTTTCGAAGTCAGATTCCGCCTCAACTAGGGATACGCTACGCCCAACATCGTAGCGAATTCCAGATGCGGAATCGGTCTTCTCTCTCTGAACCATGGTTCTTACAGAACCAAGCCAACATCTTTCACTCTTGAATCCGACGGCTACTCGTTAGAACTTTGATTCATATACTGAGTTTGAGAGCAGTCTTCCATTTCCTACGTGCTTTCATCAGTAGAATTAGCTGTTTGAACTTGCTAACTTTGGGTCTTTTCCGCCAAGTGTCGTAACCCTGCCGTCTAATGGCTTCTAGAACCGCTTGGCCACCCCAACTGAACATCATCAAATCAACAGCCAATTTCGGGTCACATTTAGTCCAAAGTTCGGTACCTTTGTCAAACCATTCTTGAGCTCTTTCTACTTCTTCAATCATTATTGCTTTCCATCTATTATCAAAAACTCTTGAGTTGTAATCTTCGTATGAATATCCATGACGCATCATGGTGTCTTCTGGCATGTAGATTCGATTCTGTTCTAGGTCTCGTGAAACATCTTGCCAGTGGTTTGCTAATTGAAGAGCGGTACAGGTCCAATCTGCAAGTATTCTGAGTTCTTCATCGTCATGACCGTAAACGTAGAGGAACAAGTGGCCAACAGGGTCGGCGCTATAGAAGCAATATTCGCGCAATTCATCAAAATTAGCAAATCTTTTCTTTGTTTGATCCATTTTGAAAGCCTGAATTAATTTCCAAAATGGTTCTTTTGGGATGTTTCTTTCCTTGGCTGTATATTGAACTGCGCGCAGAATAGGGTGGCGGGGATTTCCGGACCAATTATCTCTTGCTGCTTCATCAAGATCTTGTTCCCAAGCATCGAGTAGATTCCATCTGACCTCGTCACTAAATGGTGCATCATCGCCAAGGTCGTCACCATAGCGGCAGAATGCGTAAATATTCTGTATGTGCTGAACATGCTCTTCAGGTGTGAAGTGATTAGTGACAACGAAATTTTCATAATGCGATTTTGTTACTAATGTGCAAAATGCGAGTGCCTCTTCTTGGCTCGGGTTAGAATCCCAGCCAGCCAGATGTGTCACAGTTCCGTCCTCGGCCATTCTGTGCTCACCAAAGTCAAATTTTTCTCCCATGATAATTCCTCTACCATTCTTTCCAATTTTCAGCGCCTCTTTTTGGAGCATCAGGCCAGTCCGGCCATGATTTATCGTGATGCCACTCTTTGATAGTCGAATCTCCTCTCTGTTCAATAATAATTGAAGCCGCAGTAAGCCCTGCTCTAGTTGCTCCTTCCATTGTGCTGGGCCAATCGATGTCGAGCCAATCGCCGCCAAGAATCACTCCTTCACCTACATCTAGAGGAGAAGGTCGGTTTCGTTGTGAACCTGCTCTCAGAGCTGTTGTAGCGCGCTTGGCGCGAACTACATGGAAATCATTGATTATTGGCGCATTCGGAAATGCAGTCTGAACTACACGTTCATATTCTGTGCGAATCATTTCATTGTCCCAATCAAGGTATGAATCTGCATGTGAAACTGGTACTGTCATCCAATGTCCGGGCAGCCCCATTTGATGTTCGCCGTCTAATTCGGAGGTTCTGTCAAACAGCATCTGTATCAGAGGTTCATCACAGCAGGTGACGAATGGAATCCCATCTGGAAGCACAGGGCCTTCATGAAATGCGTGAATCCCAATTAGTGCTGTATTCCCTAGATTGGCTAATCTATCTGCAACCTCAAATGATGATGTTCCCGCATCTTTACCAGTTAGCAATCTTGCAGTGGTCGATATTGGAGTACAAAGTACCACAGACGATGCCGGAGTTAATCCTTCACGTGTCATCACTCCCGTGACTTTCCTTTCTTCTCGGAAAAGTTCTGTAACCGGCATCGAGGTTCTGACTTCAACCCCTGTTCTAGCTAGAGTTCGACGTAATGCAGGTGCGATTGAATTTGATAGGTCTGAAGTGAAAGATGCAACATCAAATGCATCTTTCTCTCCAAAAATCCCGCGCTGGAAAAGGAAAGATGCAGCAGAGGTACTAGCTTCCTCACAACCAATGTTCAACGCGGCTTTGACTAAAGGGTCCCAAAAGCGACGAATGGTTCTCTCAGTCTGTCCATTCTGTTCGAGCCATTCTAGGAAGGGCATGTCATCGAGCGAACGACGTTTTTGTTCATCCATTTGTTTGAAGGCCTTCAGGGCTTTTCGTAAAGGAATCTTATCATTCAAACTAAGAAAATTAACCTTCATCAACGACATAGCGAGGTGATAAGGAGGAGGCAGACTACCCGATTTGACTATGCTAATATTCCCATTATCCACTTCTAAGTATGGCAGTTTTGTCTGTTTTTGCAGTTTTAATGCTTCTCTGGCATCACAGGTTGCTAACAATTGCAGGAATCTGCCATAAATCCTGAACGCAGCATGTTGGCAATTGTCTATTGGGTGCTCAATTCCTTTCAGACTCACACTCTGAACGCGTCCACCAAGTACTGATCCAGCCTCGAAAAGTATCACTGGAATACCACGTCCAGCCATGGCTAGGGCACAGGCGCAACCTGACAGGCCACCTCCGACAACGACCACAGGGAGTTGTTCAGCCACGAGACTCCGTACACTTCCTCTCGTCTAAGACTCTCGCTGATTTGAGTTCTAATCGAGCGGTCTTCATAGAAGACCGGATTCTTCGAGAGCCACCTTGAGGACGGCTCCAATTTCGGAAGGATCTCGTGCGATGTGAATGCCTGCCGCCTCGAATGCTGCAAATTTCTCGGCTGCAGTTCCCTTGCCTCCAGAGATAATCGCTCCTGCGTGTCCCATACGCTTTCCGGGAGGTGCTGTTGAACCTGCTACGAAACCGACAATTGGCTTGCTCATGTTCTCAGCAGCCCAAGCTGCTGCATCTTCTTCAGCGGTGCCACCGATTTCACCAATCATCACTACTGCAACGGTTTGTGGGTCCGCTTCGAAAGCGGATAGGCAATCGATGAAGCCAGTGCCATTCACAGGGTCTCCTCCAATTCCTATGCAGGTAGATTGACCTTCATTGATGCTCATTGTCTGCGCTACCGCTTCATAGGTTAGAGTACCGGACTTTGAGATGACACCAATTCTTCCTTTGGCGTGGATATGTCCGGGCATGATACCTATCTTACAACCTCCATTTTCTCCGGGTGTAATGATACCCGGACAATTTGGTCCAATTAGTCGGACCCCAGGTCTATCATTGACGTAAGACACAGCCTTCACCATGTCTAGGATAGGAATCCCTTCTGTAATGCAGACTACTACTCCTTCGCCTTTCAGTCGGTCGAATGCATCAGCAGCTTCCATGATTGCTTCTGCTGCGAATGGTGGTGGTACATAGATTACTGAAGCATCAGCCTCAGTAGCCTCAATTGCTTCAATCATGCTGTTGAAAACAGGAAGATTACGGTCAGCGAGTTGAATACTCTGCCCTCCTTTCCCAGGAGTCACTCCTCCCACTACATTTGTACCATATTCAATCATTTTTTCACCATGAAAAGTCCCTTGACTTCCTGTGATGCCCTGAATTAGAAGTTTCGAATTTTCATCAATCCATATAGCCATTATTGACCACCTCCGATTAGATTGACAATTGCTTCAGCACCTTCGGCTAATGTTTCAACTGAATGGCAATCTAGATTCGAATTCTCAATTATCGCCCTTCCCTCTTCAAAATTGGTCCCCGAAAGGCGGATGACGAGAGGGACATTCAATCCCATCTTTTCAGTCGTATCTAGTACTGCACTAGCAACTATGTCGCATCGCTGAATTCCACCAAAGATATTGACTAGAATTCCTTTGACATTGGGGTCCTCAAGAATAATTTCCAAGGCTTCTTCGACAACATCACCCTCTGCTCCACCTCCAATGTCTAGGAAATTTGCAGGCTCGCCGCCATAGAGTTTGATGACATCCATAGTAGCCATTGCTAGACCGGCACCATTGACTAGGCAACCTATGTCACCATCGAGTTTGACATAAGATAGTCCTGCCTTTTTGGCACGAGTTTCTGTCGGTTCCTCTTCAGAAAGGTCACGAAGTTCACTCCAATTCTTATGCCTGAAGGACGCGTTTTCATCAAAACTGACCTTTGCATCGAGTGCAACAATTTCTTCATCCTCAGTTCGTACTAGTGGATTGATTTCAACCATAGAGCAGTCATTTGAAATGAAGAAATTGTATAGTGAACCAATGATGCGGAAGAATGACTTGAGAGAAGCACCTGATAGACCTAGGGCATTTCCGAGGTCGCGCTTTTGGAATCCCAATAGGCCCGCATCAGTATCCACCCAAATTTTGTGTATTTCGTCAGGAGTATTTTTGGCGACTTCCTCTATATCCATGCCTCCTTCTTTAGAGGCCATGATGAGAACCGCCTTTGCTTCACGATCGACAAGAAGTGCTAGGTAGTATTCGTGAGCGATAGCACAACCGGCTTCGATGTAGAGATTGTTGACCATTTTTCCTTCAGGGCCAGTTTGTTTGGTAACCAAACGGTGTCCTAGGATGTTTCTCGCATAGTTTTCTACATCTTCACGAGAGAAGGCGATTTTCACGCCTCCTTCCATCAGTAGTTCTCCTGTATCTGGGCAATATAGACTACCTTTTCCACGGCCACCAGCATGAATTTGGCTCTTCACAGCAACAACTTTTGAACCTAAGGAATCGTATGCATTTAGTGCCTCTTCAACACTCTTACAGTGCACTCCATCGAGTACCTTGACCCCTGCTTCGCGGAAGAGTTGCTTTCCCTGATACTCGTGGATGTTCATGGCGACAAGCCGCCCACTGGCCACCTGTCTTTCAACGATGCGCTTGTGCAATGTGGTTGTCTTGTACGCGAAGCGCTCAAAGTCAACCCCATATCCCCAATGCCATGGAAGTCATTGTCCTAGCCGGTGGATTCGGGACTCGACTGCGTCCTCTTACTGAAGATCGTGCTAAACCACTCCTTCCTATTCTAGACCAGCCACTACTACAGAGAGTGGTGGAAGTAGTTCCATCTGAAATGGTGGACCGAGTCATCGTGGCTGCAGGATTTGGCATCGAAGAAATGCGTGAATGGGCCACAAATGCAGAGCTTCCATACGAAGTAATTCTGTCAGTTGAGGATGAGGCAATGGGAACAGGTGGAGCCATAGCCTTGGCTCGAGAACACTTGAGTGGAGAAGGTCCTGTTTTGGTATTGAATGGAGATCTTGTAGTGAGTGTCGAAGTAGAAACGCTTCTCAAACATCATAATGCAACAGGTGCGCTTGCTACACTCTCACTTTGGGAAGTCGAGGACCCAAGTCGATTCGGAGTATGCGAATTGGATAACTCAGGCTTCATCAGGCGATTTCAAGAGAAGCCTGAACCCGGTACTGAGTTCTCAAATTTGATTAATGCAGGTTGTTATCTTGTTGAGAGAGAGGTTTTGGATAATTTGAGACTAGAAAACCATTCAATGGAGAGGGAAGTATTCCCCGGAATTGCTGCTTCCGGAGATATGGCGGGCATTTCTTTCACTGGTTATTTTGTCGATGCAGGAACTCCGTCTTCCTTTATTCAGGCCGCAAAGGTTTGTATCGAATCTAAGCGATTTTCTAGTGGATTCAAATGCTGTGAATCGTGGTTTGCAGATGGTGCAAGATTTGGGGATGTCACTCGTTCATCAATAGGTAAAGGAGTCCATCTAGGTGAATCCTCATCTATTACCGATTCTGTAATCATGGATGGAGCTCGGATTGGTGATGGTTGCAAACTAGAGGGTTGTATCGTTGGGGAAGGCGCACGAATTAGTACCGGTTCGAAACTTAGTGAAACAGTAGTAGGACATCATTCCAATGTGTAATGTATCCGTCAGCGTCAAAGCGGCTCGTCACTTCGCACAACCGTGACTCGCCCCCTAGTCGTGGTCAATCTGAAGACCTATGAGACTGCTCATGGCGCTGCGGCTGAGGATTTGGCAAGGGCCATAGCGAGTGTAGAGACCGATGCTAGAGTTGTAGTTGTAGTATCTGCTTTTGATTTAGCAGCAGTCGTTGCTGCAGCTCCTAAATTGGAGGTTTGGTGTCAGCATCTTGACCCTGTTGGTTTCGGCTCTTTTACAGGATGGTTACATCCATCTACAGCTGTCGAAAGAGGTGCATCTGGTACACTAATCAATCACGCTGAGCATAAGGTCAGCATCGAACATGTTGCGATGCTTCTGGATTCTGTTCCCGAGGGATTCACAGTTTGTGCCTGTGCCGCGGATATTGAGGAGGCCCGTGCTCTCACTGCCCTACAGCCCGACTTTGTTGCTGTTGAGCCACCTGAACTAATTGGTGGCGATATTTCTGTTACTACTGCAGATCCAAGTATCGTTAGTGGAACTGCCGCTGCCGTTCGTGAAATTTCCGAAGAAGTCGGGATTCTTTGTGGTGCGGGTGTGAAAAATGGTGCTGATGTTGCTGCTGCAATCGAACTTGGAACTGTAGGAGTCCTCCTTGCTAGTGGAGTTACAAAGGCAGATGACCCGACTTCGGTTATGACAGATCTTGTCTCATCACTGTGAGTCAATGGGTACCCTTGCGATTACCCCTAATCGGAACGGCCCCCCATTCGATTGGGTGAAAGAAACACTACCTTCTGACTCGAAAATGACTCATCATACCAATTGTCTGTTCGCCATAGCATTTTTTGCTAAGTTCTTTCATCAGTAGCCGATAAGCATGCATGCAACTCGCTCTCGAAGTATAGCCAAAGCCCTCACATGGCGCGTCATAGCAACCCTCACTACCGCCTCTCTTGCCTACATTTTCACCGACGGCGACGTTGACATCGCCATCAAGGTCGGAGCATTCGATGTAGTCATCAAATTGGCATTCTACTATCTGCACGAAAGAGGCTGGGGGATGGTCGAATGGGGTATCGGTAACAGCACTCTACAGCGTGGTTGAATCAAAGGGTAGCCTTTGATTCAAAGAATTGAATCAGCAAGTTCATCAATATCTTGTGAACGGCCGCAATAAGCACATCGAACATCTAGTGGTTCTGTAGACACAACACGTAACTTGTGAGGTAGAGGTTCACGAGAATTTTGAGTTATACAGTTCCAGAAAGAGCAACTGGCAATGTTGACTAACTCATTTCCAAGTTCAATTTGACGCTTTTCTGCAACACCATAATTGCGAATGATTGCAACAGATGCATTTGGTGCAATTAGTGCCAAGCGGTCTAGTTCCTCTTGAGTCAGTTCGCGGTCCTCAATCTTCAAGACATCCTTGCGTCCAACTTTACCGCTTGGAACATTCATGACAAGAGAAATAGGATTTGATCGCCCGACATTAATTCTCAACATGTGCATCACTTGAAGTGACTTTCCAGCAGGGATGTGATCGACTACTGTACCGTTACAAATCGCGGTAACACGCCTCATCTCATTCATGCGCCCACCTTCTTTGGAACTTTGACTCCTAGACTGCGACAAAGTAGTGCCATTCTAGTTGGGACTCCATTGAATGCCTGTTTGAAGTAATGTGCATGCCCAGTCGCGTCAACGCTAGCATCAATTTCATCAACTCTTGGAAGAGGATGCATGACAATCATGGTCTTTTTCGCTACTTTGAGGTCATCTGCGGTCATCTTGTAGATTCCAGCCACCTTTGCATATTCGTCTTCGTCTGGAAAGCGCTCTTTTTGTATTCTAGTCATGTAGATTACATCAGCCTCTGGAATCGTTGAGAGGAGATCATCACTTTCTGTAACATCTCCGCCGTGAGTTCTCAAATCACCTACTATTTCTTCAGGCATATTGAGTGATTCTGGAGAGACAAGTGTTAGTTTAGTTCCGAAGCGAACTAGAGCATGAGATAGAGAATGTGTAGTACGGCCGTATCTTAGGTCACCTACGAGGACAATATTGAGTCCTTCTAGTGTACCATGTGCCTGTCGAATGGTGAAGAGATCTAGCATAGTTTGTGTTGGATGATTGCCAGCACCATCACCAGCATTCAGAACTGGTATCTCTACCGCATCAGCGCTGTACTGCGCTGCACCCTGTTTAGGGTGACGAATTACAGCGATATCTGAGTAACCGTCTACCATCTGCATTGTGTCATACAGAGTCTCACCCTTAGCTACACTTGAGCCAACAGAACTGAGATTCAAAACATCGCCGCCAAGTCTTTTCATTGCGGCCTCGAATGACATTCGAGTGCGAGTTGAATTTTCAAAAAATAAGTTCCCTAGAACTTTGCCCTGAAGGAGAGGCGCATAGACTTCTCCTCTTGCAACAGGCAGTAGTTTTTCGGCTGTGTCGAGAATATCAATTATCTCTTCATTCGTCAAATCATCCATTGTGATGAGGTCACTCATGCCTTTCCCTCCATAGAATCCGGAAGCATACCGGTCATAGGTGTTCCGTGTGCCTCTAGAGGCGCGATTTGGGTCGAAACCGATAACCGTCGGCTTGAAGTCTGATATTCGCGCCGCCCAGTCGATGATTATCTCTCGCACACCCGTTCGGGTCTCTTTCTGCGGAGGGGGAACTGATGTAGATTGGTTCTCACATTCAGAACCTAAAGGGGGAATGGTCACTTCACTGGCTCTATCACGTCATATCCATGTGACTGTCAATTCCCGCTTCGATGACAAAGTCCGTGTGTCCTACTCAAAGATGGAGATTGTTGATGATTTTGAGGATTTAGAGCATGAGTTAGTTAGAGAAACCATGCGGATGACAGGAGTTACTTCAGGTGTTGAAATCACTACGATTGCAGACATACCATCTCGTGGAACCGGACTAGGTTCCTCTTCAACTGTCACAGTGGGTTTGTTGAACGCCCTACATCGCTTCGCTGGTAGAGAAGTATCGGCAGCACAATTGGCTGAGGAGGCGTGTAGAATAGAGATAGAAATTCTGGGCCAACCAATTGGACGTCAAGATCAATATGCCGCTGCTTTCGGAGGAATTAATTCGATTTCTTTTGATTCAAATGGAGTGGAAGTAGAACCATTAGAATTGAGTGAAGAAGTGATTGAACGTTTAGAATCCGAATTCACTTTAGTTTTCACTGGACGTTCAAGAAGAGCCGCAGTTGTCCTTTCCGAGCAACCTGATGATGAAGCAGACAGATTATCCCGTTTACGCACTATACGTGAACAGGCAGATGAGGCCCGAAATCGTCTTGAGGTAGGTGATTTATCTGGATTAGGGTGTCTTTTAGAAGAAGCGTGGCAAGCAAAGCGTGGAACTACTGCAAGTGTTAGCGATGAGAATCTCGATTCAATTCACGAACGATTGATGGAAATGGGTGCAAGTGGGGCCAAACTATTGGGTGCGGGTGGTGGTGGATTCTTCCTTGTTCATGGTGATGCAAATCTAAGGCAGAAGCTTCAATCGGAACTTTCTGTTATTCATCGAATAATTCCCCTATCAGTCGACACTTCAGGTTCAACAATTATTCATAATGGGGAATAATGATGCAACGAAATAGTATTGCAATTTTTCTTACTCTAATGCTACTTATTTCTACACTTTCTATAGTTAGTGCAGATGAAGAAGACATTCCAGAAGATGATGTTCAGATTCAAGGCACGTCAAAATTAGTAATACATGATGACCTCATTGCTTCACAAAGTATCTCGGCAACTTGGAGTCTGAATGTAACCATCTCTGAACAAATTGGAACTAGTTCTCTAGATAATCCTGAAATTGGAATTAGATCACAAATTGACATTAATCTTGGAGATTCAGATGGAAACCTAAGCATTTCAGAGATTGAAAGTTTTCAGCATTTCATCATTAATGATAGGAACTGGACTAACTCTGAAATTGGCGGATGCTGTATTCTCGACGTGAATAATTTCACTGCACTGAACCTCAATGTCTCAGTCATTTCTCCTAATCCAGGGTCTGTAAGTGATAATAATGGCACATGGGGGTGGACTGAACATTCTGATTTATCAGGTCAAACAGATAGTGGATCAATACGTCTTCTTACGATTCCTAGAGTTGGGAATATAATTGAAGAAGTTCCTCTGACAATAGTATTGCCTGAACCCTTCCAATTTGGTTTCTCTCCAATGCTAGAAATCATCAGTGGTAACTCTAGTGAATTTACGGTAAACAGGAGTGCAGCTCCAGTGGCATCAGACATTAGGATTAGTATTAGGGAAAACATGCCACCGACTATTGTAGCTAATCGATTTAACCAAGGTTCTCAAGTTTCTCTCAATTATCCTACAACTTACGAAGCTCAGTGTTTTGATAGTGAATTAGAGAATATTGAAACTGAATGGAAAATCAGCAATAATGGAATTGAAGTTTTGAGCTACTCCAATGAACCTTGGATTTCCATTACTCCCTCTGAATTGGGTTTCTCTCATGGAGAAGTTCTGAGCGTAGTGTTTTCTTGCACGGACTCATTTGATGAAACCGAAACGTGGTATGAAAATATAGTAATTGATGGAAAATTACCCACATGGGAGGCCTCCTTCACTGCAATACCAACAGACAGCGACTCTAGAGAAATCGATGTCTCAGGTGGAATAATTGAGATAGGGAGTGAAGAAATTCTTGAAATTAATATCACTGCATTGGATGATTCCGGTAATATAAATACAATCGAAATCACGAGTAATAAAACCAGTGAATGGCGGCACGTTGATTGGGACGAAATGGTTGCTCAGAGCACATTCTCGCAAGATAAAAATGTCAATGGCATTCACTTGGATATTGAATCTCGTCACCAAGGAAAGGAAGAATCTAGATTCAGCCTTAATCTCTCAGTAACTGATGATGCAGGTAATCCTGTTTACAATAATTGGACAATATTAGTTATAGATCAAGCGGGACCACAGATTCTACCTGAAATTTACTCCAATGGAAGCATGATAGAATTAGAATCCTTGGTGAGGGTTAATGAAACTCTAACAGTCAATCTGAGTAATTCATTTGATGATTTAGATTCTATTTCAGATACCATTTGGACTATTATCATAGATGAGGAAACAATCTTTGACAATCAGAGTTTTGAAGAAGTTGAAAACTTCGATTACACCCCTCAGAAAGCCGGTGATAACTGGTTTCTGATTATTGCTTATGATTCTAAACAAAATGTGAACTCCCTTTCCTTCCCAATTTCAATTCAACCAAGTTCTCTAGTTGACATTCATTTCTGGAATCTCAGTCACTATGGCTCAAGCATTGTCGGAGATTCGATTTTGTTCCATGCAGTATTCCAAAATTTTGGCGGTGATGCTGCTATGGGTAGACTTTGCAGTCAAGAAGTCTGTTCTGAATACGTGAACATACCTCCTGCAACATCTCAGTATCCAATAGTCGAATTTGGTGTTGATCTCGATTTACTAATTGAAAAATCTGGATATGTCGATTTGTACTTTGAATGGACTGGTGTCGAATCAGATCAGAAAGGAGAAATTTCGATTGACCATGAAATATATGCGAATCCTGATTCTGGCCCCCTACAGACCACAATTCTTGTTTTTGCCATAATTGCAGGTTTCTCTTGGCTAGCACACCGATTGTGGGGCACCGAGAGATTAGAAGAGTAATCAGCCGTTACTTAGGCCACTCAGATAACCGTTCGACTCATGACCTATAGGTTCTGCTGAGTTGGCATGGTGTTACCACCCGACCACGCTGACCGAGTGATTACTCAACAGCGCACTCGTGTCGAAAAGGTGGCAATGTTCGGTACCATGGTTCTCATAATTTCTGCAGGTTGGTGGTTACTTCCTGCGGTCAATGGTAGTAAGGAAATGCTTCCAAGAATGGGTCCTGTGCTTGCTATTTTTGCCTCTTCATTATTATTGATGGACTTGATAGACTACGGTCCCGTAGAAAGATCGCGAATTGCAATTGCCGCAACTATTGGTTGGCCTCTAACTTTAGCAATAGCAGCAGATTCTTTCGGCCCAGATAATGCTGTGATTGCTGCTGTGTTATTGTTTTCAATTGCCGTTTTTCTAATGATTCATTCACGCAATTCTCTTTCTTCATCTCTTTCAACACGCCGACTTAGAGGATTCTCTGGAATTGCCGGCTCTACAATAGCACTTGCAGTATTAATTTCACTTAAGGCAGATTCATACCTAATTGTCTCAGTTTTAGCCCTATCTGTAATCCCTATAATTCCAGACTTTACAGCTAAAGATGAGAATTATCAAAAACGACAGGAATTTACTAACAAATTAGAGATTGCTGAATCTAAGATTCTTCATCTTCGTTCCAGTAATTCGGGATTAGAGCAAGCAGCATCGCTAATTCAGCAGGCACGCGAATTGGGATGGAAGAATCCTGAACGAGGTATGATATTGATTCAGGAGTCTGAACAAGAGACTGAACGTATTTTGGCGATGACGGGAGACATTAATTCAATCCGAGATGATTCATTGGCAGCAGTAGAGCGAGCCGAAAGCATAGCAGTGGTTGCAGAGGGTCCTCGACGTTCGTTTGATATGGGAGATAGAGAAGCTAGTCTAGGCTCATTACGAGAGGCAGAAATTCTCTATAGGCTTGCTAAATCGAAAGCATCTGTTATTGAACAATATTGGCAATCTGCTGTTGAAGAAATTGCTTCGGCAGAAGCCCTAATCTCTGAAAATTCAGCCTCTAACTCTGATTCAGTCATGGGGATAATTCAAGCCGCGCGTGAGGCTCTTGATGCAGAGGCACCTGAAGAAGCAATTCATATTGCTAGTTCAATACCTGCTCATTTGGATAGTCTAATTTCATCTACTGCAGATGCTGAAGCCCTAATTGAAGAAGCTGAAGTTGCACTTGCCTCAGCCGAAGGGACATTGGCTCTTCGAAATTCAGATCGATTGGCAGAGGCAAAAGATGCATTGGCCAATGGAGATGCATCTCTTGCCAAGGGTTTGGCTGACAGTATTGTTCGTGAGGTAAGGGAAACAAAGGATGCAATGCAAGAGGTACAACGCGCCCTTAGGCAAAAGAAACAGATTACAGCAGATTTTCCATCTGGAGAGGCAGGGACTGTTTGGAATCAACGTTTGTCAGATATCGAGCAATTAGTTGAAAATGGAAACTGGAAAAAGGCATCTGAAGAACTTTCATCACTTACAGTAGACCTACAAGGTTATCGTTCTGATTATGAAGAAGCAGAGGAATTACTCAACTTCGTGCAAGATGAGTGGACTACCCTACGACGCAGGCTAAATTCAACTTCAATCAGGCCAGATGATGAAAACCGGCGTGCAACTGAAAAAACGGTTGAGGCCGCCAAGAAATCACTTGATTCAGGAGATATCCAAGCCTGCTTAACCGCATTAGGTAAGGCCGATGAATTACTTGAAAATTTACGTAGAAGGATTTGAGACTCTGTGATGACGGCAATAACTGCAAATACACCGCCTCTCATCTGTGGGTGAAATTATGTCCGACTTCGGCAACATCGGCTTTTCGGGAAAGTTGCGTCCCTCACAGGTTGCATCCTCTTCAATTATACACAAGCAACTGGAAAGTGGAGAAAAAGAACTCCTCATCGTTGCACCTCCTGGTTCTGGAAAAACCGTTCTCGGACTATATGTGTGGTCTGATCTAGTTCGCCTTCCTACACTCGTATTGAGCCCTAATTCGGCAATTCAAGCGCAATGGATTGCTCGTGCTAAGGAATTATTCAATTTAGATGGTCAAGAAGAAAATATCGGAACGGACGGAAAAAATCCAGGAATCCTGACTTCTTTGACCTATCAAGCAGTTACTATGCCCAAATCAGGTGATGAAAACCTCGATGGTTCGGCTATGGAAATTTGGGTTAATGGATTAATTGAATCAGGAGAAGCCGTCGATGAAGAGACTGCTAGGGCATGGATTCTAGATTTACGAGATAAAAATCCTGACTATTACAAACAAAGATTAGGATTCTATCGCAAAAAGGTTCGTGACGATTTAGTTGCACATGGAAATGCACTTTGGATTCTACATGATTCGGCGAGAAAAAACCTCGAAAGTCTGGCAAAAGTTGGAATTGGAATGATTATTCTTGATGAATGTCACCATTTACTTGACCACTGGGGTGCCGTTCTAACAGAAGTCAGAGAATTATTTGGTAATCCAGTGGTACTAGGACTTACTGCAACTCCACCAGACATGGGATCTGCCGACAAATTGTCTGCTGCTAGATATATGGAATTCTTTGGAGATGTAGATTACGAAGTTCCGGTCCCTGCTCTTGTTAGAGATTCAAACTTATCTCCATATCAAGACCTTGCATATTTTGTTCGCCCCGACCCCAAAGAATTGGAATATATCGCTAATGTTGACAAGCAATTCACTTCACTAATTGAAGAGTTAGCAATTGGCCCTGAAGACGGAGATTTGGAAAGAGTCCCTGGACTCAACAGTTGGCTAACCGATGTATTGGGCAACCTAAGTCTACCAAGCGGTCCAGCCAAAGATTGGATTAGTTTCCAGAAAAGAGACTCGACTTTGGCTGACTATGGGCGATTATACCTAGCCGAGAGGGGGCTTGCCCTCCCTAGAGGCGTTCCTAAACCAGGAACTCAACTGCTAGACATGGGGCTAACTGGAAATAGACTTCTAATGCCCTTACTTGACCGCTACATTCGACACGGATTGATGCGCTCTGAAAGTACTAAAGATCACGAATTAGCCGAGGAAGCAAAACAGCGACTTCGATTATTCGGAGTTCAAGTTACTGAAACTGGAACTCGGCCTTGTGCATCTCCGGTGACTAGAGTCTTGGCATATGCTTCGGCTAAGTACGACGCAGTACGTGATGTTCTAACTGCTGAAATGCAAGCACTAGGGCCTGATATCAGAGCTGTGGTGGTTACTGATTTTGAAAAGAGTTCGGCTACAACATTAGTCGAAGGAGTTCTGGATAGTGAAGCGGGTGGAGCGATTGCAGTTTATCGCTCTCTAATTGAAGTGGAGGCAACGGACAGACTTGATCCTGTATTGATGACTGGTTCTACTGTTCTAGTTGATGATGATCTGCTTGAGCGAATTATGCCAAGATTTGAAGCTTGGATATCTGAAAAAGAACTTGATATCAAATTAGAATCAACTCCGAGAGATGGATTCTTTGAAATTCGAGGAAGAGGCCCTGATTGGTTACCTAGATATTACACTGAGATGATTACAGAACTCTTCCAAGAAGGTGTGACGAAGTGCCTTGTCGGAACTCGTGGTCTGTTGGGTGAAGGTTGGGATGCAAGTAGAATCAACGTCCTTGTTGACCTAACCACAGTAACCACCAGTATGAGCATCAATCAACTTAGAGGACGCTCTTTCAGGCTCGACAAACATTGGCCTGAGAAGGTTTCAAACAACTGGGATATTGTCTGTTTAGCAGAAGAATTCTCGAAAGGATTTGATGACTATAATCGATTCAAACGTAAGCACTCAAGACTCTACGGTGTTTGTGATGACGGGGCCATAGAGAAAGGAGTAGGACATGTACATCCAGGATTTACTGAAGATGGTCCGGAAGTAATTTCTGAAACAATCCACGTGATCAATGAAGAAATGATAATGCGTGCTAGAAATCGTCCTCGAACTCGTGAGTTATGGAGAATTGGAGAGCCATTCAATGCAACTCCTCGCGAGGCATTTGAATTGAAAATGGAAGAAGGATTTGCAGAGGGGGCTCCTATCTTGAATGACCCATTCAGAGGACGAGTGTCCTATCCAAATGTAAAATGGAATGAGGAAACATTAGTTCTAGGAATTGCTGCCGCGGTTGCTCAATCTCTCAAACAAACAGCAATGGTCAGTCAATCAGTAAAAGTTTCAGGAGGAGACCGCGGAGGTGGTTGGATGCGCACTTTCCTTGAAGATGCAAGTGATGATGATTCGAAGATATTTGCTGAAGCAATGCAGCAGGTTCTAGGGCCAATAGATAATCCAAGATACATGATTTCTAGACAAGCTAGAATCATCTCAAATACATGGTTGAGTAATTTACTACCAGAGGTCGTAGGCAAGTATTTCCGTCGTAAAAAGAATACAATCTGTATGTTCCATACCGTTCCAAAAGTTCTAGCCAAGAAGAAAGAAACGGCAATAATTTTCGAGAATAACTGGAATTTACATGTTGGACCGGGAGTAATAGTCTACGGACATAGCGAGTCTGGAAGAAAAGAAGTTCAGATGGTAATACAATCAGGATTGACACCCCGAGGTTCGTTCCACAAGAAGAGTGTCTTCACTTGATTATGAACAGCCAGCACAATCAACGCTTGAACCGCCATGTGTTTTGCAGAAGCGCTTCCTACAGGTGAAACAGCGGAAATCAAAGGCATTAACGGAGTTTGAACAACCAGAATGGCCACACATTTCTGAAGAAGAGGAAGCAGGTGCTGTGACTGCTGCTGGAGATTTTTCCTTGAAGCCGGAATCTAGAATTTTTGTTTCAGGTTCATCAGTGTCTTCTTCCCACCATTTCTCTTCGGGTTCAGGAGTTCCAGCAATTTGTTCCTTTGCAGTTTCTATCGGTTGAAGATTTAGGGCCTTAATCACATAAGGACTAGATAAAAATCGGTTCTCGATTCCTTCTTCTTTTAATCTACGAACCCCATCTTCCCTGGATTGAATTTTTCCGCCGCTGGCTTGTAAGTATCCAATCAGTCTATCATAGGCGCGGATGTAACTGGGAGATAGTTCTCGGTTCAAATCTCGTAGTTTCCGAGGTTGGTAATAATTCCTGGATTTAGTGAAATTACTCTTAACCCGTGGCGCCTTACCTTGTTGAAAGCCAACATACACCAGCATCACTACAATCGGTCCAAAGGCAAAAAGACAGGCCATGAAAGCAAAACCGTCCCCGATTCCTGACATAATGAAGAGTGTTAGTAGTGCTGCTGGGACAAAGAATACCAGTTTGTTGTCAGTATTCTCGTCAATGGCCTTGATCGCTGACCAAATTCCACTAAAAAACAGAAAAATAATGCCGAGAATGATTTCTTCTCCTGCCACAGTTACCACTCCTTAGAGTGACCGCGGCGCTGTCCCGGCGCCGCGGTCGATGAAGTACTCCGCTTGATGCTAGCATCTGCAGTCATTGCCTTGGGGGGCTCCTTCTTCGGGACAATACGGGGTTGCCCCTTCAGACAATAAACTAAATGCCGGATTGAGGGTTTTTGTCGCAATATTAGCAATAAATGATTAATTTCGAATTGCAATTCTCATGGATGCTTCTGGACCGCCTGCAATATCTCCATCCCCTTCCCTAATTGGTAGCCCTAAGCGAGAACAGAGTTCTAGATGAGGGGCTGACCAAGGGTGAGTGCATCTTTCACTCGCTTCATATCCTAGAACCGTTATTGGTTCAACTTCACCAATCCATTCATCCTCAGTCATACGACCTGTTATTCTCACCCATGCGTGGTCAAATCGTCGTAAATCATGAGCAAATTGGTCTAAACCAACTCTAGGTAATCGGCTAAGTAGGAACTCACGCGGAATTGCACGAGGTATGATTGCAAGTGCTCTTTGGCCGTCACTAAGATAAGCTACAGGACCAATGTCTATTGAATCGAAGATTGCTTGAGCATTCTCGACTGCTTGCTTAATATCCCCCCACTTTTGAGGTAACCAAACTACGATTGCCGAGCGATCTTTAGTCCCCGAAACATGACTACTAACCTCTAAACTAGTATATTCAGGGCCTTGTTCTAATTGCTTCTTTGAAGGCTTCTTAGCAAATTTTGGCCATGCAATAC